>Ga0256405_10005832_pt1 | contig 20598 bp, 16 predicted proteins | sample RumenRJG_02DNA_FD_189096 | JGI IMG/M metagenome (GOLD analysis project Ga0256405, IMG submission 189096) | Bovine rumen microbial communities from Lethbridge, Alberta, Canada - RJG_02 | ecosystem: Host-associated > Mammals > Digestive system > Stomach > Rumen | place: Canada: Alberta... | reverse complement strand
ACCGCCAAAATCCGGAACAAACCCAGGGAGGCCTGCCGGCAGCAGGGGGGGGTACGAGAACGCAGGAGAGACAGCCGGCAGCAGGGGCAGGAGCCGCAGGGAAACGGCCGGATGAATATTCCGAAATAATTCCTATCTTTATTCGCAGATACCCCACAGCGGGGAATAAACCACGATATGAAAACAGATACCCAAAAATTCAAGACAGTCGCCACTTTCAACGACAGGCTTCAGGCCGAAATCACTGCCGGCATGCTGCGCGAGAACGGCATTCCCGCAGGCGTGTTCGGCGCGGATTCTTCCTACCCTTCGCTGGGCTTCGTGAGCCCAGTGGAAGTAAAGGTGAACGAAGAGGACTATGATGCGGCCGTGAAGCTGCTGAGCGAGACTTCCGGACAATGAAGCGCAGGGCATTTCTCCGGACGGCGGGGCTTGCCGGAATCGCGCTGACAGGAGGCCTGCAGGCCTGCGGCAACCCAAGCGGAGCGGAAGGCGCCAACACCATCCCAAGGCCATACAGGGTCGGGGGCAAGGAGAGGATGCGCCTGAGTTTCGAGCCGTACGAACTGCAACTCCGCCACACCTTCACCGTGGCAAGCTATTCCCGCAAGACGACCCCCGACGTGCAAGTCCGCATCGACTACGACGGCTTCACGGGCTACGGCGAGGCCTCAATGCCTCCCTATCTCGGCCAAACTACCGAAAGCGTCTGCGCCTTCCTGCAGAAAGTGCATCTCGAGCAGTTCCCGGACCCCTTCCAACTGGAGGACATCCTCACTTATATAGATTCTCTTTCCGAAGGAGATTCGGCGGCGAAGGCGGCGGTGGACATCGCCCTGCACGACCTCGTGGGCAAACTCCTCGGCCAACCGTGGTTCCGCATCTGGGGCCTGAATCCGGCAAAGGCCCCCTGCACCACCTTCACGATAGGCATCGACACCCCGGAAGTCGTCCGGCAGAAGACCGAGGAATGCGCTAACCGCTTCAAGATACTCAAAGTGAAAGTCGGCCTCGACAACGACGAGCAGATGATACGCACCATACGCAGCGTCACCGACCTGCCGATTGCGGTGGACGCCAACCAGGGCTGGAAAGACAGGCAGAAGGCCCTGGACGAGATCTTCTGGCTCAAGGAGCAGGGCGTGGTGATGGTGGAGCAGCCCATGGCGAAGGAACGCCTCGACGACAACGCCTGGATCAGCGAACGCTCCCCCCTACCCATCTATGCCGACGAAGCCATCCAGAGACTGAAGGACATCCCCGCCATCAAGGGGGCCTACCACGGCATCAACATCAAACTCATGAAGTGCACCGGAATGCGCGAAGCAAGGAAGATGGCGGATTACGCCCGCGCCGAAGGGATGCGGGTGATGCTCGGCTGCATGACAGAAACCTCCTGCGCCGTGACAGCCGCAGCACATCTCTCCCCTCTCGCAGACTTTGCCGACCTCGACGGCAATCTCCTGATCAGCAACGACCTCTTCGAAGGGGTCACCCTCAACGACGGAAAGCTTGTCCTTCCGGACAGGCCCGGGCTCGGACTCAAAACCATATAATCATGCTCAGCGGACTACTCAGCACCATCCTCTGCTTCGGCATCATCGCCGGGCGGAACGCCACGACCGACGGCTATGTTTATCTCGGCCACAACGAAGACCAGTGGGGCGAACAGATGCTCAACATCTACAACGTCCCCGCGAACGAGGACCGCAGCGCCTGCCTCTGGTTCGAATTTCCCGGGCAGAAGTCGGGCGACAGTTTCATAAATGAATACGGGGTCTGCATCAGTTCCGACCAGTGCCTCTCTCGCGAAGACAGCGCGGAAGGCAGCCTGGTGTACGAAATCCGCACCACCGCTATTCAGAAGGCCCGCAGCGCGCGGGAGGCGGTGCACATAATAGGCAGACTGGTAGAGACTTACGGCTACGCCGACTCGGGGCGTTCGTATCTGGTGGCCGACCGGAACGAGGGATGGATAGTGGCGGTGGTGAAGGGCCGGCACTGGGTGGCGCAACGCGTGCCGGACGACCATATCGCCACCATCCCGAACTACTACACCATAGGGAAGATCAATCTGAAAGACAGCCTCAACTTCCTGGGCAGCAAGGACATAATCAAGTACGCCCGCAAGCGCGGATGGTACAGGCCGCTGAAGGACGGAGCTTTCAACTTCCGCCTGGCCTACTCGGATCCCTCAACCCTCAAGGACCTGCATAACCTCAGGCGTCACAGGATAGCGCAGGAGTTCTTCTTCGGCAACGCCATCCTGGGCGACAAGACCGCCTTCTCGCGCAGGCCGGTCAGGAAATTCCATCGCAGGGATCTCTCGAAACTGCTGACGGTGGAGCCCATCTGCAACGAGCACACCGCCCTGACCACCATCTTCACCCTCAACCCCGCCTATCCGCCCGCAAAGGGATCGGTGATTTGGGTAGGACTCCCCGGTCAGGACGCAGCCAACCAGAGCCAGTGGACGATTTTCACGAAATCGCCCGAGGTCTGCCACCGCTATGCCACCGCCGACGAGGCGATGGCCAGGCACTTCAGCGACACGGGGAACTACCGGCAGCGCTGGCCGGACCACTTCTACTGGCACTATCTCGACCCGTCGCTGAACCGCAACCTGATCCCGCACGATTTCGAAGTGTTCATCCCCCGGCAGGGACGCACCGACAAGGATCGCGATCCGCGCAGGATAGGAGACTCCTTCAACGATCATTTCCATGTGCTGGAAGACAGCGCGAAGGGGATGCTCTACGCCTTCTGGACGCAAGGGACCTACGAGGCGGCGGACGACGAGCATGTGGTGTTCTCGAAGAGCGCGGACGGAGGGAAAAGCTGGACGGTGCCGGTGGTGATAGCCGGATCGGAGACTCTCGCGGATCCGAAGCCAGTCGCAGCATGGCAGCAGCCGATGCTGAGCCGCAGCGGCAGGCTCTACTGCCTGTGGAACCAGGAAACGACTGTCAAGAAGCATCTCTGCGGAATCATGATGGGCCGCTATTCCGACGACGGCGGGGCCACTTGGTCAGACCCCGAAATCGTCCCCTTCCCTAAAAGATTCTCCGCCGACCCGGCGGATCCGAACCTGCCTCCCAGGTGGTGCATGTGGCAGAGGCCGCTGCGCCTCGGGCAGGATGGACGCTATCTTGCGGGATGTTCCCGCTACGACTCTGCCGGCGTCGCGAGGGTGGAAATCTGGCAGTACGACAACATCGATGAAGACCCCGAGGTGCGCGATATAAGGATATCATTCTTCAATACGGAAGAGCAGGCCTTCGATTCGGGCAAGGTGAAGAACGACCACGAGTACAAGTCGCGCGAAGGCTTCCACACCGAAGAGGCCTGCATCGTAAAGCTTCCGGACGGACGGCTTTTCGCGGTGATGCGCACTTCCATCGGGCATCCTATCTGGTCGGTGAGCAGCGACAGCGGCCGCAGCTGGGCCCGCCCGGAGATACTTCGCACGAGCGACGACGGACCGGCCATTCTGCAGCCATGCTCCCCCTGCCCGATTTACGATTATGCAGGGCCCGAGGCCGGCAGCGGCAGATACTTCATAATGGTGCACGACACCTTCGACTTCAACGGCATAACCTCGTATCAGAACAGGGGTCCGCTGTACAGGCGGGACGGGCGTTTCGTGCCTGGAGCCCGTCAGCCGGTATGGTTCGGGGAGCCGTCGCTGTTCTCTCCGAGAGATACGGGAAACTCCTTCTACACCAGCTACACTGCGCTGAATGGAGAAGGAGTCCTGTGGTTCGGCGACCAGAAATACTATCTGTTCGGAAAGAGGATGAACTAGTAGTATTCTATCTCGCGATTTATGGTCTCAGGGAAATGCTGGCCGTGCTGGAAGGCGGGCTCGGTGATTTCTTCGCGCTGAATCCAGTTGCCGTGCGAGTCGTAGAAATACTTGCCGAAATAGTCGTTGTAGACCTGGTCGGCGGAGAAATATGCGCGCTCGAAGCGGGTATTGTCGCCATTTGAGTTGTAGCTGTAATTCGCCCAGAAGCAGGCGACCATTCCCTGTGCCTTGGGCTCTTTCATTGTGGCGGCAAGCAGTACGCGGGGATGCCCCAGGAAGGTCCATGTCTTGGCGCCGTCCTCGGTACTAAGCGTGGCGGGCAGGCCCTTTGCATCGTATGTGACGGCAACTTTGCTCTCCGGGCAGGAAACAGGGAGTCCGTTCTCATAGACAATATGATAGACGGACACATTGGGATTGCTGCCGTCACGTTCACGGTTGTATGTCTCGGTCATCGTCAGGCTGCCGTCGGGCTGGAACTCGAACGCAATGTCACTGCGTTCATAATAGCCTGGAGAATCGTCGACATAATGGATGGCGGACAGGTCTTTCCATACAGACATAGGGAAGTCTTTGCCGTTGATCCATCCGTCTTCATATTCAATCCAGTTGAATGCATTCGTAGCCACGAGTTTGCCGGGGTTATTATACTCGTAGGTGAATACTCTGCCGCCCTGGACCTCGGAGCCGTAACTCTGCTCGGACTTGATGCGGCGGCCCTGAGCGTCGTAGCTGTGCACCCAGCGGACCTCCACGGAGTTATTGGAAGTGTCGTGATATTCTTCCTTCACAAGATGGCCTTCCTCATCGTAGAAGTATTTGTAGTATGTAGTGTAAGTAACCTCGCACCAGCTCTTTACAGGGCCGCGGAAGCCGGCCTTCTCCCTGTCGGTGCGTTCGATATAAGACTTGCTGAACCAAGGCTCGTCCTGCAGGGCGCCGGCATAGAGGCTCTGGGAGACTTTCAGGGTCTGCTCCTTTTTGCCGGATTTGATCACGATGTCCGCCTTGCGCTCGCTTGCGGTGGGGTTGTCGGCAACGATGATGGCCACTTCTCCCAAGCCTGTGCCGGATGCGGGCTCCGCCTTGCACCAGTCGGCTGAGGTTGAGACTGTCCAGTCGGCATCTTTTTCGTCGAGGGTGGCACTGAAGCTTATCAGAGCGGTGTCCTTGTCGGCCGCCAGCTCGTAGAGCGGCAGCGCTTCTACAACGCGGATGACGGTTTTGTCTTTTCCGCCGTTGCCCCCGTTGCCCCCGTTGTCGGGATCATCCGGGTTCGTTTCGCCGCAGGACACGAAAAGAAGCGCGGGAATCATTGCCAGAAGGATTCTCTTAAAGGTTTTCATATTGATTATCAGTTTATTGTTGTGCCACAAATATATTTTATTTTATGACAATGTCAAATTTTATTTCATACAATCCGCTTTGCATTTCGTATAATTTGGATTGACAGGTGCTCCCGGTCCTACAGAAAATGACCGACCGGGAGAAAAAAAGGCCGAAAATGCTCCCGGTCCTACAATTTTTGTACGACCGGGAGCACTCGTTGCAGTTATTTCAGTATGAAAAGGCTTTCCGGGACGTGGAAGTCGGGTTCGGGGGTGCCGGGGTTGACAGCAGAGTACCAGGTGATCTCCCCGGGCCGGACGGCATCTCCGCGATAGAAACCTATGAGCAGGCTGCCGTCTTCCTGTAGCAATCCCATCCGGCGCAGGTAATCGCAGCTGAATGCCGCCTCGACGTGGTATCCGCCCTCGACAGGACGCGCCTGCACGCTCTGCTCTCCGCTCCAGGCGTAGTCGTACTTGCGATAAAATGAGCAGGAGTAGTCCATGGTCTTCCCCTGAGGGTCGATCTCGAAGCAGTAGTAGCGCTGCATCTGCGGGTCGCAGCTGATGAAAACCTCCGCACGGTCACAGGGGTTTACGGACATTTCGTCCGGGTCGTCGTTGAAAACGGGGGTGGAGTCGCGGACATCGAAGATGAAGTGTATCTGCGAGGAATCCCGGAAGATGGATACGGAGGTGGAATCGACAAGGCCCTGCCACCATTCATGCAGGCCGCGGATGTTCTTCTGGCCACCCAGAAGGCGGCCGTACTCCTCTACCGGAGCGGTCGACGGGAAGCGGCTGAAGTACTCCGCGTCCATATAGACCGCGAAGGATGTAACGTTCCGCAGGCCGTAGGAGGCATATTTGGCGAGGTCCGAACGGCAGACATCCTCGCGCCACGGCAGCTCCACCGAAGGTCGTTTCCATCTGCTGAAAAGCGAAGCGTCCAGCCAGTACTCCAGCACCACCGCATCTTCGGCAGGGAAAACCTCCAGATTGGCCTCCAGCGCGCGCAGATTGTCGCCGTTGCTCACCGGATATCCCCTCGGGCAGAGCACATCCTCATGATAGAGAGGCTCGTCCCAGGATCGGTAGATGGGCGCGAATTCGAGGAAGATGCCTTCGTCCGGCGTCACCTTGCGCGGGGGTTCCAGGAAGGAGGAGTAGGCCAGATGAGCGAGTCTCGCCCGGGGATCGACCTTGCGTATCTCGCGCAGCATGGCATTCTCTGCAATCAGGGCCTGTTCGCTGGGGAGATACTCCCGGCAGAGAGGACAGGCGCAGACGGGAAGATTGTCGTCGAGCCAGAAGTAGTAACGGTGATTGCCGGGTTTCAGCCTCATCGCAAGGGCCGCCGCATTCCGCGCGACTATGTCCAACGCCTTTTCGGAGTGCACGCAGAGGTTCGCGTCCGGGGTGCGGCGGCCGTTCCCGTCCATGCGGAACATGGTGGAATCCTGCGCAAAGAGATCCCTCGGAAGGAGTTCCGCCATCGCATGAAGCTGGTGCTCGACCGTGATGCCATAACGCCGGCAGTCCTTCGTGAACCTGCGGCCTTCAGGGCTCTCCAGAAACGCCAGGACCTCGGAGGGCGTAATGTGCGTGCCTATGGTATTGATGCCGCTGCGCGCCGCAAGCGCCGGCCAGTCCACCTCCGCAAGCTCCTTGGTGGAGAGCACCAGCCCCCGCATCTGCCAGTATCCCTGCTCCTCAGGCCTGGGGGTGCAGGAGAGGAGGAGGGCCAGAACCGGAACGATGCAGAGCCTGCGCATTACAACTGACTTTCCCGGAGGGAGAAGGTGTCGCCCTGGGAGATGTCGCCGGTGTCGAAGCCTTTCTTCAGCCAGCGCATACGCTGGGCGGCGGTGCCGTGGGTGAAGGATTCCTCTACGGCATATCCCTGGGCTTTCTTCTGGAGGTAGTCATCGCCGATGACGGAGGCGCAGTTGATGGCTTCCTGGAGGTCGCCGGAGTCGAGGGATCCGAACATTTCCTTTTCGTAGTGCGCCCAGACGCCGGCATAGAAGTCGGCCTGGAGTTCAATCCGAACGCTGACGCGGTTGGCATCCGCCTTGTTCATGCGGGCCATCTGCTGATGCGCCTGGCCGAGGGTGCCGAGGAGGTTCTGCACGTGATGCCCCACCTCGTGGGCGATCACATAGGCGTAGGCAAAGTCGCCGTCGGCGCCGAGCGATTTCTTCATCGATGAGAAGAAACTGAGGTCGATGTATAGTTTCTGGTCGGAAGAGCAGTAGAAGGGGCCCATGGCGGCCTGCCCGGTGCCGCAGCCGGTGGCGGTGGCATCGGTGTAAAGCACCAGCGTGGGGTTGCGGTAGGCGCCGATCTTCGCAGCCTTGAAATAGGCGCTCCAGACGTCTTCCGTACTGGCGAGAATCTGTCTCGAGAACTTTGCAAGGGCTTCTTCTTCGGCAGTGAATTCGCGCGTCTGCACGGTTTCGGTGCCGCCGCCGAGGCCGCCTGCACCCGCCACATTCTGCATCACGTCGCCGAGATCGCCTCCCATGAGGAGGGTGATGAGACCGACTATGAGGACTCCGCCGAGTCCGAGACCGGTTGCCGCACCGCCGCTGAGGCGCCTGCGGTCTTCTACGTTGCTGCTTTCGCGTCTTCCGTCCAGTTTCATAACTTTATTGCGGTTTGATAAACATTGTCTATGTCCAGGTAAATATGGTAGAAGGCTTCGTCGCCGAGGCGGGAGTAGCGCCCCACCAGGGCCCGTACGGATGTCATCATATAACCTCTCTCCTGCGCCCATTCCGAGGGCGATGAGGGTTTGAGGCCGTCCTTGGAAGCGGCGAAGGCGAGGAATTTCTGCTCAAGACCGGCGGAGTCGAGGTAGCGCCCGAGTTTGGAGTAGTCGTCTATCTTCTGAAGTTCCGCCTTGTGGTCGTCGAAGTACCAGGATGCGAAGCGCATGGCTGTCGCCTTCCTGTTGCAGGCCTGGTAGAATTCGGAGGCGCGGGTGGTGTCGATGGGCACGAACACGTCCGGCACGATACCGCCGCCGCCATACACGGTACGGCCTCCTACAGTCTTGTAGGCCGCATTTTTGTCGACCTTGACGCTGTCGGCATTGAGCATCTCGCCGTCGCGATAGCGGTAGTAAAGATCGTAGGCATAGTCTTCGCTGCTGGAGTAAGGCTTCTGGATGCAACGGCCGGAGGGGGTGTGATAGCGGGCTACGGTGATGCGCAGGCCGCTGCCGTCGTTGAAGTAGAGGGGTTCCTGCACCAGACCCTTGCCGAAGGAGCGCCGGCCGCAGATCAGCCCGCGGTCGTTATCCTGTATGGCCCCGGCGAAGATCTCGCTGGAAGATGCGGAGTTCTCGTTTATGAGGACGTCCAGGTCTATGTCCTGCAGAGGGCCCTTGCCGGTGGCGTTATAGTCCTGCCGTGGATGCGAGCGGCCTTCGAGATAGACGATACCGGCGCCTTTGGGGAGGAATAGATCCGCAAGGAGAAAGGCTTGGTCGAAGAAACCGCCGCCATTGTCGCGGAGGTCGAAGATAAGGCGTTTCATCCCCTGCTTGACGAGTTTGTCCGCAGCCTGTGCGACTTCGAGATAGGTCGTACGGGCGAATTTGCCCAACCTCATGTAGCCGGTGGTATCGCTCACCATGAAGGCGGCGTCCAGGCTGTTCACGGGAATTTTACCGCGGGTGATTTCGAAGGGAACGGTTTCCCCGTCGCGGAGGACGGTCAGCTTTACCTTGGTCTCGGACGGGCCGCGCATCTTGCGGACCATGCTGTCCTGGGGGAATTTCACGCCTGCGATGGGCTTCTCGTCCACTTTGAGGATGCGGTCGCCGGGCTGGAGGCCTATCTTCTCGGAAGGGCCTCCGGGGATCACCTCCAAAACGATGGCGGTGTCGTTGGGCACGTTGAACTGGATGCCGATGCCGTCGAAGTTGCCGGCGAGTTCGGTCTCGGACTCTTCGAGTATTGCCGGGGGCATATATACCGAATGGGGATCGAGGGCTCCGAGCGCGGCGCTTATGGCCGCATCGGTGACGGTCTTGCGGTCGATGGTGTCGACGTAGTTCTCGTCAAGCGCCTGAAGCACGAGATTCAGCTTGCGCCAGTCGCGGAATTCTGTGCGGATCAAGCGCTTGTTTTCTGTGGCCTTCTGATATGTAAGCACTGCCAGGACGCCCACAAGGACACCCAGTACTGCCACGAGCACGGAGGAATACTTTTTCATTCAACTTCTACTTTTTCCACCTCGATACCGGCGCGGCGAAGCAGCTGGATGCCGTCGTCCAGACGGTAATCCTCACTGTAGACCACACGGCGGATTCCGGCCTGGATGATGAGTTTGGAGCATTCGATGCAAGGGGAAGCCGTGACGTACAGGGTGGCGCCTTCGGACGAATTTCCGGACTTGGCAACCTTGGAAATGGCATTAGCCTCCGCGTGCAACACGTAAGGTTTTGTAACATTCCCGTCTTCGCATTCGTTTTCGAAACCCGAAGGCGTGCCGTTGTATCCGTCGGAGATGATCATCTTGTCCTTTACCAGCAAGGCACCGACCTGACGGCGCTTGCAGTAGGAGTTGGTGGCCCATATCCTGGCCATCCGGATGTACTTGTCGTCGAACTTGTTCATTATTTGTTTCTCTGATACAGGTAGCGTTTGATACTCTTCTTGGGCGTGCGCTCGAAGTCCTCGGGCATCAGCTCTATCTTGCGGAGCTGGGCATAGGCTGGAAGGAGTTTGTTGAACTCGGGCAGGCTGGAGGTCAGGCGCTCGTCGAGCTGGTCGTGGTCCATACCGTCGTTGGCGCCCTGCTGATAATCGGGATAGATCAGGGCGGTAAGTCCGCCTCCGTCTTCTATCACCAGGGATTCCACCACGTACGAGGCATTGTTGATGACCGCCTCGAGTTCTTCGGGATACACGTTCTGCCCGTTGGATCCGAGGATCATGCACTTGGAACGGCCGCGCAGATAGAGGTATCCGTCCATATCGAGTATTCCCATGTCGCCGGTCTTGAACCAGCCGTCGTTGGTGAAGCACTTTTTGGTCTCTTCCTTGTTCTTGTAGTAACCGAGGAAGACATTTCCGCCCTTGATCTGCACCTCTCCCGGAATCTTGTGGGGATTGGCGGAATCGATGCGTATCTCGCAACCGGGAATCGCCTTGCCGCAGGAGCCCTTGCGGGTGCGGAACCATTTTTCGTAGGTGATGATGGGGCCGCATTCGGTCATGCCGTAGCCTACGGTGAAGGGGAAGTGAATCTTGCGCAGGAAGGCCTCGACCTCGGGATTGAAGGCGGCGCCGCCAAGGATGACCTCCTCGAAACGGCCGCCGAAGGCGGTGATGAGCCCGTCGCGTATCTTCTTCTGTATGGCCTGTGCAAGCAGAGGCACGTACATCATGGGCTTGGTGCGGTCAGCGACCGGCTTGAGCTGGGTCTTGTAGACCTTTTCCATGATGAGGGGCACGGCGATGATTATGTCCGGATGAATCTCCTGGAAGGCCTTCATTATGATCTTGGGACTCGGCACACGGGTCAGGAAATGCACATGGGCACCGATGATCATCTCGTATATCAGTTCGAACATCAAACCGTACATATGGGCGGAAGGGAGCATGGCCACCACTTCCGATGCGCAGGTCATCTGGGGCTCGGCGAAATAGGCGAGGTTGATATTGGTGTAGAGCGACCTGTAAGGCAGCATGACGCCTTTGGAGAAGCCGGAAGTGCCGGATGTGTAATTGATCAGGGCCAGCTCCTCGGGGCTGTCCTCATAGTAATTGATGTCCTCCGGCTTGAAGCCTTCGGGGTATTTCTCGTTGAAAGTCTTGGTGATATTCTCCCGGACTGCCGTAAGGGATTCGCTGCGGGAATAAAGGTAGGTGAAGTTGTTCATCAGGACCACGACCTCCAGGCCGGGCATCTCGGACTCGCTGAGCCCCTCCCATTCAGTCTCGCCGACGAAGAGGACCTTGGACTCGGAGTGATTCACGAGGTAATGGACGTTGCCGGACTTGAATTCGTGCAGGATGGGCACCGGAACGGCGCCGTAGGTAAGGGCGGCGAGGAAGCACACGCCCCAATTCGCCTGGTTGCGCGAGCAGAGGGCGACTTTGTCGCCTTTCTGCAGGCCGCATTGTTCAAAACAGATGTGGAGCATCGCGATGCGTTCGCAAACCTCGCGGTATGTGAGCGTGCGACCCTGATAGTTCGACAGGGCGGGGCGGTCCCAATGCTCCTTGAAGCTTTTCTCGAAGAGCTTGTTTACGGATTTGTACTCTAACTCAGTTGACATTCAAAACAGTATTTTTCGAGTCGGCTACTACGCTGAACTCGGGATTAATCAAATAGTACTTCGCCTTGCGCGGAATCCCGGGAAGGGCTGCACCCTTGGGAGCCTCCAGCCAGGCCGCTACAGCCTCCGCGGATCCGAAGGCTGTCCATCCTCCGGCAGACGCGCACATGCTGTCGTCCGCGATGCGGAAGGCTCCTCCCAGAAGGGCTGGGATGAAACCGGGACAGGGATTCTCGGAAAGGCCTGCGGCCTTGGGTTTCTTTCCCGGCCGGAGCAGAAGTATCTCCTGCCCGTCCCATACGGCACGGACAATCTCTTTCGGGGCCCTTTCCGCCCACCAGACGGACGGCGCCTTTCCGTAATTCTTCCTCAAGGATACGAGACGCCCCTTGTAGCGCGAGAGATCCGCACGCACGTCCAGGCACTCCTCCCAGTGCTGGATATAGGCCTTGGAATCCTCGAAACAGAGCCCGAGGATGAAATCGGCGCTGTCGGGCACGGCAGATGAAGCTCTGCACTCCCCCGCCTCCAGCCCGTCAAGCAGACGGCTAAGATATCGGGCACTCCCCGGTTCGCGGAAGGCGACGGAAATCCCCTCGCGGGAATAGGCGCTGAAATTCAGCACGGTCCACTCGCAGAGGCCGGAGAAGAATCGCGCCAGGTCCTTGTGAGTAAAGTAATCCTTCAGCATGTTCTTGGGGAGAAGCCTCGTGGCGCTGCCGTTTCGAAGGATTACGCTGCCTTTGCTGCCGCCTGAAAGCGCGAGAGCCCCGCGGAAGCCTTCGGCATCCATGATGGAAGTGCCGGAGAGGATGTGCTCCTCCGCCTCGGAAATCAAGGCCCGGGAAGGGCTCATCAGCAGCGCGCTCCGCTTGGGGAGCATCTCTCCGGTGTACAGGCAGAAGAGCTTGTTCTCCACGGCCTGCCCCAGCAGATTTCGCACTGCGGCGGATGTGTCGGCCGAAGAGCGGCCTGCATCCAGCACGAGAAGGGGGATGAGGCCGGCGCTGTAGTCGTATGAGAGCACGGCCTCCGTGCCGCCGAGACGGCCGTAGTCCAGACTGCGGAATACGGAAGTGGAATCCAGCAGGAGAGAGAGGGCGTCCTCGCAGGAATCGAAATGCATTACGGCAACCGACCTGGAGGGAACGGCGGAGTATAGCGATGACTGTTCGCCTTCGACGTTGCCGCCGCAGGAAACAAGCATAGCCCAAACCAAAGTGATTCCTACGATTCTTCTCATACAGTCTACAAATATACAAAGTATTTTTGCTATTTTTGTCATTACAACCAATAACACTTTTCATGAAAAGGATACTAATTCTCATCACTCTCGCCTGCTGTGTTTCAGCGCTCAATCCCGCAGATGCGAAGAAAAAAGCGAAGCACGTCGTTCTGATAGGCATAGACGGATGGGCTGCCGAGGCTGTACGCAGGGCTCCCGCCGAAGATCTGCCCAATATCCATTACCTGATGGAGCATGGGGCCTGGACCCTGTCCAAACGTTCCGTCATGCCTTCCGCATCCGCCATCAACTGGGCCTCCATGTTCAACGGACTCCCCACCGAAATGCACGGATTCGACAAATGGAACTCCACGAAGGGCACCATTCCATCCACCTCCGACAACGGTCACGGCATACCTCCCACCATCTTCACGATCATACGCGAGCAGCACCCCGACGCCGAAACGGGAATCGTATACGACTGGAACGGCATAGGTGCCGTATGCGACACCAACGCGGTGAATTACTGGTACTATATCGGGACCTACGGAAAGAACGACATCCCGACGGAGAAATATACCGAACTGGCTATCAACTACATAAAAGAGAAGAAGCCCTTCTTTTTCACCTTCTACTACGGCGTGCTGGATCACACAGGACACACCAAAGGCTGGTACAGCCCCGAATACATGGCGTGCCAGAAAGACCTTGACAAGGGCGTGGGGATGATTATCCAAGCCCTGAAGGATGCCGGCATCTACGACGACACTGTAATAGTGATGTCCGCCGATCATGGCGGCACCGGCAAGGGACACGGGAAATTCACCATGCTCGAGCTTGAAACTCCCTTCATCGTGAGCGGACGGAAGATCAGGCAGAATTACGAATTCCCCATGGTGATCATGCAGTACGACACCCCGGCCATCATCGCCGACATCCTCGGGCTAAAGATTCCCGAAGATTGGAGAGGACGCCCTGTCAAGCAGATTTACAAATAGTTATTTGTAGACCGCAGGGGCTACCCCGAAATACTCCTTGAAGGCGCTGGAGAAATAGGATGCCGACGAGAAGCCGCTTGCTTCCGCCACTTCGGCAATGGTCTTGCCCCCGGCCTTCAGCATTTCAGACGCAAGTTCCATCCTCATCGTTTTTATCATATCCGATGGGGATGGACTGTTTTCCGCCTTCAGCTTACGGTTGAGATGCACCCGGCTGATTCCAAGGGCGGCGGCGACATCTTCCACGCCGAACTCGGGATTGGTGAAGTTCGTCTTGACGATCTGCATGACCTCGGCGGCAAATTCTCCGTCCACGGTTTTTGGAACGGCAGGCCTGGGAGCGGGAGTCGGACGCGGGCTGATTTCCGCGGGCTTTTCTGCCCGCACGGCAGGTTCAGCCGGACGCGGGCTGGTTTCGGTGGGATTTTCCGCCCTCGGCGTAGCAGGAGCGATTACAGATTTTGTAACATTACGCCGGCCTTTCAACAATTGCCAGACGAATAACGCAAAGAATATGAACGCCAGCAGAAAAGCAGGCCAAGAAGGGAAGGAACGCCCACTGACAGGCTCAGGGACAGGCTCGACCGGCACTTGCTCCTCGACTTCTACAGGCCCGGCGAACTCCGCCGCCACATCCGAAGGCAGCTCTTCGTGCTTTACAAAACCTGTAAAGGAAGTATAGGAATAGAACGAGCCTTCCGCATCCTTAAACCACAGGACTCCGTCTTTGTCGAAGGCGAGTGAAACAATATTGTTACATGAGAAATCCCCCTTTTCGACAGAGTAGGTGAAAGCCTTGCCGTTCTTTCCCACCCGCACGAGACCTCTGGCGGAAGTCGCTATCCACATGGAACTGTCCGCAGGGCTGATTACGCTAGTATTTATATCTTTTGATGCACTTAACATGTTTCAAATTTAGAATTATTTTTCCAAATTGTAAAACATTTTGTATTTTTAGGACAAAGCAAAATATTACTTCATAAACTTTTTGCCGGCATCCCACGCACCGCCTACGACATCGCCTATGGCGCGGTAGCACATTCCGGCAGCATCAAAGACAATGGGCTGCAGTTTGGCAAGGTCCACCTTGCCGTCGGTGAGAATGCGTTCGTCGGCACTTTGGTTCACCACCTCGCCTACCAGGATACCGTCTTCCCAGCTTATAACCTTGCACTCCAGCGTAAGCGGATACTCGTTGATGATGGGTGCGTCCACGTTGGGGCTGGGCGTGACCGTGAAACCGACCCTGGCCACCTTGTCCGGTACCTGATTGCCGCTTACGATGCCCAGATAGTCAGATTCTGCCACGGTGCGAATGTCTGCGAAGCTTACGGTGAAAGCACCCGTAAGTTCAAGATTTTCAGTTGTTTTATGCTTCGAGAGCGAGATTACTATCTGCTTGGCATCGTACTGCCCGGCCCATGCGGCCATCATCACGTCGGGATTATGATCGGCATCCCACGTGGCTATCATCACGCAGGGCTGAGGAGTGGTTACAAGTGCATGGTTGGGACCGAAATTCTTGCGTCCGGCCACTTCTTTCAAAGTTTCATTGCTATCCATTATCGTAGAATTTTGATTGTTTGCATTGTTTGAGTTGTTTGTATTCTTGCAGCCTGCCGCCATCACCAGCACCGCCGCTGCCACCAAAAGTATCTTTTTCATCTTCGTCATATTTTATCATGTAAAGATAGCAATTTTTGGGCAAATCCCGGGCCCCTTGATGGATGGAGCGAAGCGACCGAGGGGGCGCAGGGGGATTCTCCCCCGCTAAAAGTGGTGAATAAGCGCATCAGCGCGAACCCCGTAGGCCGGTCCGAAGGACTAAGGCCGGGAGGGGCGGGGTACGTTAGGGGCGGAGCCCCTGACAAGACAATCTGGCGGCTATGCCGCCACGATTCCTGTGGAGGCGTCAAACGAAAAATGCTGGCCAAAGCCAGCATCTTTCGTAGCCTCTACAGGAATCGAACCTGTATTTAAGGTTTAGGAAACCTCCGTTCTATCCGTTGAACTAAGAGGCCGCAATCGCTTTACTGAGCGTCCTTGACTACGATCTGACGGCCACGATAGTAACCGCATTCAGGACATACCCTGTGATACATTACGGTAGCACCGCAATTAGGGCAGGTAGCGAGGGTAGGAACGGGAGCGAAATCGTGAGTACGACGCTTGTCCCTGCGCTGCTTTGAAAGTTTGTGTTTCGGATGTGCCATGGTACTTTATATTATTTATTGTTATTTCAAAATGTCCTTCAGCGCCGCAAACGGACTCCCCGCAGAGGGAGCGTCGCCCGCGGATTCTTCCGTGCTCAGATACTTCAGTGCCTCGGGATTGCATTCCCCTTCGGGGTGAACCCTGCGCATAGGCAGGGAAATGCAGGTGTAGTCGTAGACGAACTGCGACAGGTCAAGTTCCTGGGAACCTTCGGGAATCATCACGATCTCCCTGTCACCTGCGTCGGCCGTCTCCGCACCCTCGCCGAACTTGACACTCAGCTTGAACCCAGTATCCACAGGCAGTTCCAATTCCTCGAGACATCTGTCGCAAAGAACCGTCACCTTGCCCGTAATGGTGCCGTCCACACCGAAAAACCTCATCGACTTCTCGACATGAACCGTCACCCCGAGATCCGCTGCAAGAATCTCCGAGTTGCCGGAATTGCCAAAGAACGTTCCGTCGGCACGCCAGTCAAACTGCGTACCGCCTTGTGCCAATCCACTAAGGGGTATAACAAAGGGTTGCAAAGGTACGAATTTTTTTTCTATTATCAATCAGCGTTATCACTATTTCTTTTACGCGCAAGAGGATCGAGCAGAATCTTGCGTATGCGCATATGATGAGGAGTAACCTCCACGAGTTCATCTTCCTGGATATATTCCAGGGCTTCCTCGAGCGAAAACTTGATGGCGGGAGGCAGAAGTATCTTCTCGTCGGAACCGGCGGCACGCACATTCGTAAGCTGCTTGGCCTTGCAGATATTTATGTTCAGGTCGCGCTCGCGGGTATGCTCTCCCACGACCTGACCGGCATAAATCTCCTCGCCCGGCTCAACGAAGAAACGCCCGCGGTCCAGCAGTTTGTTCATCGAGTAGGCCTTGGCCTCTCCCGTCTCAAGCGACACCAGCGAACCGTTGTTGCGGTGCTCTATCTCGCCCTTGTAAGGCTGATAATCCTTGAAGCGGTAGGCGACGATGGCCTCTCCCTGGGAAGCTGTCAGAAGGTTGCTGCGAAGGCCCATGAGGCCGCGGGTAGGAATCTCGAACTCCAGCAGAGTCCGGTCTCCGCGGGGCTCCATGCGCAGCAGCGCACCCTTGCGGCGGGTGGATATCTCGATGGCTGCGCCCACGAACTCTTCCGGCACCTCGATCGACATCTCCTCTATAGGCTCGCAGCGCTGTCCGTTGATGGTCTTGTCCAGCACCTTCGGCTGGCCTACCTGAAGTTCGAAGCCCTCGCGGCGCATGGTTTCGATGAGCACCGAAAGATGCAGCACGCCGCGCCCGTACACCACGAACGAGTCCGCGCTGAGGCCCGGCTTGACGCGCAGGGCGAGGTTCTTCTCGAGTTCCTTCTCGAGACGGTCCTTGATGTGGCGGGAAGTCACGTACTTGCCGTCCTTGCCGAAGAAAGGAGAGTTGTTGATGGTGAAGAGCATGCTCATGGTAGGCTCGTCCACGGCGATGGGAGGGAGCGCCTCCGGATTCTCGGGATCCGCGATGGTATCCCCGATCTCGAAGCCTTCGATGCCCACTACGGCGCAGATGTCGCCGCAGCCGACGGAGTCGACGTTCGCCTTGCCCAGGCCCTCGAAGGTCATGAGCTGCTTGATCTTGTGCTTCTGCACTATGTCGTAGCGCTTGCAGAGGCTGATCTGCTGGCCGGTGTGAAGCGATCCGCGGGTTATCTTGCCGACCGCTATGCGCCCCACATAGGGAGAATACTCGAGCGAGGAAATCAGCATCTGCGGAGTACCCTCCACCACTGCAGGGGCGGGCACTTCTTCGAGGATGACATCCAGCAGAGGGGTGATGTCGGTGGTGGGCTTGCGCCAGTCGAGCGACATCCAGCCCTGCTTCGCCGAGCCGTAGACAGTCTTGAAGTCCAGCTGTTCCTCGGTGGCGTCCAGGTTGAACATAAGGTCGAACACCTCTTCCTGCACCTCGTCCGGGCGGCAGTTGGGCTTGTCGACCTTGTTGATCACCACGATGGGTTTCTTTCCCATCTGGAGGGCCTTCTGGAGCACGAAACGCGTCTGGGGCATGCAGCCCTCGAAAGCGTCCACGAGCAGCAGCACGCCGTCCGCCATGTTGAGCACGCGCTCAACCTCGCCTCCGAAGTCGCTGTGGCCGGGAGTGTCGATGATGTTGATCTTGACATCCTTGTAGGTGACGGACACGTTCTTGGCGAGGATGGTGATGCCGCGTTCGCGTTCGAGGTCGTTGTTGTCAAGGATGAGTTGCCCGAGATTCTCCGGCTGGCGCACCAGATTCGCCTGATAGATCATACGATCCACCAGCGTGGTCTTGCCGTGGTCGACGTGGGCGATGATTGCTATATTTCTGATTTCCTGCATATTCTGCTGTAACTACTAAATAACCTGCAAATTTACGGAAATCTGGATAAAAATCAAAAAAGCCGTGCCCCAAAGGGGATGCAGGGGGCTGGATAGCAAAGCGGGCCGCCGTGAGGCGACCCGCTGAAATTATTTTGCGCCGGCAAAATTACTGCTTCTCGATGATAACCGCACGGTTGAGTTCAGGAGTAGCGAACCTCTCGGTGCCGTCCCACTCTACCACGGTGATGTTCTCGCGGCTTACGCCGAGTTCGTCAACGAGGTTGTAAACAGTCTGTGCGCGCTCCTTGCTGAGCTGCTCGTTACGCTTCTTGGAACCGGTGCCGGTGTCGGCGCTTCCGTTGAGGGTGAACTTGACGTTCTCGCCACGGGAGATGATGTTCTTGATAGCGTATTCAGCGTGAGCCTTCTCAGTCTTGCTGAGGGTGCTCTTGCCGATGGTGAAGTAAACAACCACGGGCTCGTCGAAGAGACCGTCAACGTTGGTGTTGGCAGCCTTCTTGGCCTCGTCAACAAGCTGCTTGGCCTCGTCCTGAGCGTTCTTTGCAGCAGCGTTGGCGTCAGCGACAGCCTTGTTGGCATCAGCGGCAGCCTTGTCAGCAGCAGCCTTTGCAGCAGCGATAGCGGCGGCAGCGGCGGCAGCGGTGGTGCTAACGCGGGTCCAGTTGCTCTTGCCGAAGTTGCGGTTGATACCGATCTGGCTCTTCCAGACATTATCTACACCGCCTTCACCTTCACCAAAAATAGTAGCGTCGGTAAGGATGCCACCGAGCTCGAATGAAATTCCCCAATTGTCAGAGAAAGGATGCCAATTGGCAAAAACACCTGCTCCGGCACCAGCGGCGTTGATACCTGCAGACCTCATGAAAGGAGCAAGGGAGAAGTAAGGAGCGACCTCGAACTTGCGGCCTTCCTTGTAACCCCACCATGCATTGCAGATATTCCAAAGAATGTCGATATGGGCGTAGTTGAGATTGCGGGTGACATCAGCCTTAGGAGTAACTACCTGCATGCCGGTCCATCCGAAACGTACACCGTAGCAAGGATCGATCCACTTGAGGGCGAAGAGCTCTGTGCCCCAAGCGATGCCGTTACCCTTCTTGAAAGGGTTGCCTACACCGGAGAGTTTGCCATTGAAAATCTTCTCAGGCGCATAGATAGGATTGGAAGTACCGGAGTTCTGGCCGATAGCAACACCAACTGTCCAGTTGTCCCAGAAACCGTTGGTTTCATAGCCGCCGAATTTGAGATTACCATTCTCGTCGCGGTTGGTCTCCTGTGCAAAGGAAGCAACACCGATAAGAAGGGCGGCAGCAATTGCAAAAAACTTTTTCATACTTTTTTTTATTTAGTTAACTAAAAATTAAACTACAACTAAACTGGCATACATGCCCGAAGGGCACAATTGCGCTGCAAATATAGAAAGAATTCGGCAAATACCAAAAATATTAACCATTTATCAACACTAAATGACATCGATTTCGTCTTTTTGCAACCACCCCTCTCTGCCGTCGCTCAGACGCACGTTGCACCAGTCTCCTACAGTATCCAGCAATTCGACCACGGTACCTTCGTGAAGGATGAAAAGGTTCTTGGTATCCGCTCCGGATGGTGAACTCTTCACGGACACCACGGGGCGCATCACCACGGCATCGTCGGCGCGGAAATAATCCCGTCTCTGCCAGGACGCGAAAACAAGGGTGAGAATCATCAGCAGCGCGGCCGCCAGGCCTGCGAAAAAGCCCCACTTGCGGGCAGCCCCGCCGGAGAGCAGGAAGAGCAGCAGCATCGCGAGTGTCAGCGCGAAGAAAAACAGCGATATCCACGCCCAGCTGTCCGAAGGCAGGACCCAGCACAGACGCCGCATCCAGCTTCGCAGGAAGAACTCCGGAACGGAGTCTATCTTGTCCTGGGTCAGCGAGCCCGCGAACTCCAGATTGTAGCGGGCGTCGGCATAGGAAGGATCCACTTTCAACGCCCTTGAATAATAGAGGATGGCCTCCGCCAGGCGGCTCTGGCGGAAATAGGCGTCGCCCAGATTGCAATACAGCTCCGGAGCCGCCAGCCCGAGGTCCTCGATGGCGCTCCAAGCACGCGAGGCATCCTCCCAGCGGCCGTCCGAATAAGCGGCCACTCCGGCGTTCCACAGGGAATCCGGATAAGCGTCCGCAGCCTGGCCGACAGACGGCACCAGCATCAGCAGAAGGGCGAGAGCCGCCCCGCCGGCTGCTTTCCTGTTGTTCTTTTTCATGGAAGAATCGATTGCGGATATCACCGCGACGGCACTTTCGTAGTGCGAATTCATGGCCTCGTTCTCGGCGTCCGGGGCGTAACGGGCAAATTCACAGGCGTCCAGCAGCCCGGTAAAATC
>Ga0256405_10005831_pt1 | contig 20600 bp, 24 predicted proteins | sample RumenRJG_02DNA_FD_189096 | JGI IMG/M metagenome (GOLD analysis project Ga0256405, IMG submission 189096) | Bovine rumen microbial communities from Lethbridge, Alberta, Canada - RJG_02 | ecosystem: Host-associated > Mammals > Digestive system > Stomach > Rumen | place: Canada: Alberta... | reverse complement strand
AAGTACAAGGAATTATTTAAAGAGCAAACCAAGCTTAGAGTGCGTTTTTCATTAGACAATTTAAGACTAGATGAGGATATGCTAAATATTCCTCTGTTTCTTGCAGATAAAGCTGATAAGTTAATTTCTCTAGCACTAAAACAAAGACAACTTTAAGAGATTGTTGTTTTATTAGAGCATGTGTTACTAGTTGTCTTTCGTGCATTTTAAGATATGCACGAAAGCAATAATACCTGTTTGCAAGCTTTTATCTAATGCAAATTAAATCAAACCGATATCTTTTTTGTAAAACTCGTCATAGGCTTGTTGTAGTTTTACAAGAGATGCATTGTCTTTACCACCAACAGCTTTACCGTCAATCTCATAAGCACCAATGCAAAAGCCACCTGAGCTACTTACAATGATTTCATCTGCGTTAAATAATTCATCTAAAGTAAAGGCTTTGATCTTAGTCTTTAAACCAACTGTTGGTGCAAGTTTCAAAAGATGCTTTAGAGTTACACCTGGTAGGATGTGGTTATCTAACTCATGAGTTTGAAGCACTCCATCCTTTAGAATTAGTACATTAGAATGAGCACACTCTGTGACAATGCCTTTTCTGTGGAATACAGTCTCAAAGCAGTTCTTTTCTACACAGCGCTGAGCTGCCATGACATTTGGAATTAAGTTTAAAGTCTTAATATTGCAATGCTCATATCTTGTATCTTCCATAGTGATCAAGCGTGCTCGAGTATCGTAAGGTACCAGCTCAAGTGGAACTGATATTATCAAAAGATTTGGTTTTACATCTTTTGGAGGGAAGACATGAGAGCGGACGCCACAACCACGAGTGCACTGCCAGTAGATCATGCCATGATCACACTCATTAGCCTCTATACACTTGTTAAGCTCTACTGTTAATTCCTCACGACTCATATCAAAGTCAATTTCTAAGAGCTTACAGCTACTGTAGAATCTATCTAAGTGATCGTTTAGTGCAAAGATATGGTGATTACAAAAAGTTGTTGCATCATAACAGCCATCACCAAAGTAAATAGATCTATCTGACATAGGAATGGACATTTCCTCATAAGGGCCAATCTCACCGTTGTAGTATCCGACATATTTCATTTGCACTCACCTATACTGACAAAGATGACTACAAGTCATCTTTGTACATCTTAAAACCTAAAGAAAGTTGTATTACCTAAAATATAGGCAATGACAAAGATTATAGTGCCAGATGCTGTAGATATAGTTAACTTAAGAAAATAAATTATGCTTTTGTAGTTACAATCTGCAAAGATAGCATTTATATGCGGTTTTGCTGATAATTTATTTTTATTTGATGTGCGGTAAAAAAAATTTTTACTTATCTATACTTTTAAACAAATACAAAGGCTAAAGTAAACTTTACGAAGATCTTTTACCTTTAGCTATAGAAGCTTAACAAGATAAACCTCTCTAAACTCATAGCAAATTCATTGTATCTTGATTTTACTGTTAAGAACTTTTCCTATCTAATAAGAATGGACTATACTTAGATGGTCCAAAGTATTTGATATTACTATTAGAAAACAACATCATGAGTACAAGTTGTAGAACTATTCTTATTATTGCAGGAGCAAATGGAGCAGGTAAATCTTCAGCATATGAAGCTTTCAAAAATATTAATTCCAAATACAATAAGTTTATTTTTATCAATCCTGATGTTCTAGCTAAACAAGCAGCTCAAAAGCTAGGTTATGGATCCGTTAATAACCTACCTATAAACACTCAAAATGTAATTAACATTCAAGCTAGTAAACTAGCACTAAAGATGAGACAAGATTCCTTTAATAAAGGAATTAGCTTTGGAATTGAAACTACAGCTTCTTCAGAAAGCATACTTAAATTGATAGATAAAGCTCATAAGCTTGATTATACAGTTGAGATTATCTATGTGCTTCTAGATTCTCCTAAACTTCACATACAAAGAGTAAAACAAAGAGTGTCAAAAGGAGGACATTTTGTATCCGAAAAAGATATTGAGAGAAGATACAAACGATCAAGAGAATTATTGCCTAGGATAATGAAAAAAGCAGACTGTATGATAATTTACAACAACTCATCCAGATATAAGCCTATCCTAAAAAAAGAAAATGGAAAGATAGAAAAAATAGAATACAACGCAGATAATGAGGCTCTAGTTAAAAGCATTATTAGAGCTTACAATGAAACAGAATCTAAATAATCACTTCTTCTGATAAATCTTAGTGCCATCTGGTTTTATTTCGTAGATACCATCCTGATCTGCCTGCATAACTGGTATACCTAATTGCCAATCTAGATCTATAACATTTTGAACTTGTTGTTGGACAAATTTTGGATCACTAAGCTTCAAAAATAATTCTTCAGCAAGATTTTCATCTTTAGAATCAGACATAGAAACCTCGATATAATCTAAGTAAGAATCTTGGGAATGTAAGCTATTCAAGTAAATATAATACAGCAAGAATAAGAAAACAGACAAAGGAATGAGAAGAAATAAAAAAAGCAGCTTAAAGCTGCCGTTTTTAGGAGATGGTGCTGATACCGTGCATGGGAGGTCTCAGTTGTATTCTCAAAACCTTTATCATTCTCAGAAAATGTATCGCTCATTTTCCTTGTCAATGAATGAGTCATAATATATAATGCCTTCAGGTTATGAGAGGTTTTGTTATCACTTGGTGACAAAACCTTTTCTTTTTTCAGCCCTTCCTATACGTTTTATATTACATATAAAAAGAACCATCAACAGTAAAAATAATAGCAGACAAGCTATTGATTTACAATACTATACTTTAAAAATTATGGCTCTTCGTGCATTTCTGTGGAAACACGAAGATCCTGATTTAAATAGTTAATATACATAAGATCTTATTTTTACATAAGATCAGTTCTTTAAAAATTTGAATTCTGAAATTGAAAAGACCACATCTTTTCTGTATGTTTATAAGTGCAAAAATAACAAAATTAACAGGTAAAGATATGGTCTCTATAGCTAAGATATTTAAAGCTATCCTAAATGTCAATAACGTCGTTATAGATAATATAGAATTAACAGTAACAGATAATGGTGTAAAAGTACTTAAAATTGATTTACATCCTACAAAAGCACATGCAAACCGTTGTCCTCATTGTGGTAAAAGATATCCTGTGTATGACAGAAGCTTAACTAAAAGGAAATGGCGAGCACTTGATTTTGGAGGCATGGTTGTAGAGCTGTATTACGCAACACAACGTGTATGCTGTAAAGAGCATGGAGTTGTAGTTGCATCAGTACCTTGGGCATTCCATGATTCAGGCTTTACAAAAGACTTTGATTTACAAGCAACCTACATAGCATTGAACATCAATAAGAGCGTAGCTGCTTCCTATATGAGATGCGATTGGAAGACCATCATGAGATGTATTTCAAGAGCAAGAGCCTACCTAGAGCCAAACATTGATGACAGGCTTAATAATCTAGTCAACATAGGTATTGATGAAACTAGCTATCGTAAAGGTCATAACTACGTTACTGTAGTAGTAAATCACGATACCAATACTGTTGTCTGGGTAGGAGAAGGTCATAGTACAGAGACACTATCTAAGTTCTTTGAAAAGCTTACACCAGAGCAAAGAGCATCCATCAAAAGAGTATCAGGTGATGGAGCTAAATGGATTGATGCTTGCTTAAAGAAATACTGTCCTAATGCCATCAGATGCGTGGATGCCTTCCACGTAGTTACTTGGGCAATGGAAGCTTTAGATTCCTTACGCAAAGAGCTATGGCACGATGCTTTTGATAAGTTCAACGAGTATAAAGAAGAGCTAAAGCCTAAAAGAGGAAAGCCTTCAAAAGAAAACCAAGCTAATGTAGATAAACTCAACTCTCTAAAAGAAAAAGCTAAGGCTATTAAAGGCTCTACCTACGCTTTAGGAAAAGCTCCTGAGAATCTAACAGTAAACCAAAAGGATAAGCTAGATTTCATAGCTGATACACATCCTAAGCTTTTTAGAGGATATATCCTCAAGGAACAGCTAAGGCTCATATTTAAGCTAAACAATGTTGATGATGCAAAAGAAGGGCTAAAGCACTTCTTTTGGCGCGCAACACACAGCAGAATTCAAATTTTTAAAGAGCTCGCTTATAAAATTAAGCGTCATGAGAAGAATATTCTCAATACAATTGAACAAGAACTTAGCAATGCTAGGATTGAGTCGATCAACAACAAGATCAAATTGGTAATTCGTAAAGCCTACGGCTTTAGAAATATCCAAAATATGATCGACATGATCCTCCTTGCATGTTCTGAAATAAAAATTCCACTTCCTAATAGAGGAATTAAACAGTGGAAAATAGCATAAACAACGAGGTTTCAATGTATTTTTATGAGTTATTTACCCACAACTATGCACGATGCCTCAAAATTATCAAACTTTTCCGCTCATTTTGATACCCCATTTCTCAATCTAGATAAGGTTTCTTAAAATTCCCTTAACGAATTACAGGGAAAAGAATAAATGAGCAATAACTTATCTACAAAGCAATCTTTAACAAAAAAATCACTACTAAAGCATATTGCTAAATCTGACACTAAAAAATCAGTGCCAAAGCATACAGCTACACCTGCTGTTCAAAAATGGTATAGAAGTTTGCCTCGTGGTTCAAGAACACTTGTCGCAAATGTACTACAACTTACTGAATCAAATGTTTCTGCCATATTTTCTGGAAATAGAAACATCAGATTGCAGCATGCAATTATCTTGTCTGCTATCACTGATGGTGAAATCTCAATTAAAGAACTCTACCCAGAGATTGCAGAAAGCTTTGACATCCTTGTTGATCTTGCTGTGAAAGAAAAGCTAGAAGCTATGAGGGTTGCATAATGGCTTCAAAAGATTCAATTAAGTATGCGCTTGGTAAGTTTGCTGAAGCTGAACTTGCCCATCTTCCAAATCATTTCGTATCAAACGTAAAAAGTAAGTTAGACAAAATCGTTGATGATAGATTTTCAAAAGATCCTAACCTCACGATTGAGCTATACGACAAGAATGCTAAAAGTCGCACTGATAAGACTTTAAAAGTTCAACAAAAATCAAAAGAGCATGAGAAGTCTTTATAAATGAAAAAGTCATTACTTGTTTTAGCTCTTGTTGTTTCTTGTAAGGCAAATGCTTTTGATATTAAGCAATTTGATTCATTTGCTCAAAAGTGCGCTCCAGCAATTAGCACTGATACTTTAAAGGCTCTTGTTAAAACAGAGTCTTCCTTTAATCCATATGCTATTGGTGTAGTTAATGGCAGTATTGCTCAACCAAAAACATTTGATGAAGCAATTAAGGCTGTTGAGCAATTAGAAGCAGAAGGAAAAAACTATTCTATTGGCTTAGGACAAATCAACAAACATAACTTCAATCGTTTCACTCATGATTACAAAACACTTTTTGATCCTTGTGAGAACTTAAAAGCAACTCAAGTAATTCTATCTGAGTGCTATCAAAGAGCTTCAAAAGATAAAAGCAAAACTAAAGGTCAGGCACTAGCTGATGCGTTAAGTCTTTATTACTCAGGCAACATGACTACAGGCTACAAAGAAGGCTATGTATATCGTGTTTCTGCTAACGCTAACACTGTGCCATCAATACCTTCTGTTACTTATCTTCAAGGTTACACAAATAAAAGAACAGATTTTGTAGTTCAGGTAAACGCTCCAAATTCTCAATCTCTTGCATCGCAAGAAAAATCTCAACCAAAACTTATCTTTTAATTAAAAGGAAATAAATATGAGAAAAGCAACTAGGTATTTATCCACTCTAGCCCTTATTGCTGCTATGGCTTGTGAACCAGCTATGGCAGCAGGTGGTCTTGGATCATCTGTCAAAGATCTGATGGATATTGTATTAACCATCCTTCAATCAGTAGGTCTTATCGTGGTGTCAGCAGGTCTTTGTTGGGGTGGTTACAAAATCATCTTTAAGGGCGCAAACATCATGGATGTAGCAGGTCCTGTTTTAGGCTCTGTAGTTGTTGGTGCTAGCCCTTGGGTAGCAGAGCAAATCTTATAGGTAAAGCATCATGGAAAACTCTGCTCCACTATTTAAAGGTGCTACAAGACCAGCTTGCATCTGGGGAATACCGATTAAACCTTTTATAGGTGTAACTGGTGCCATCATGCTTTTAAGCTTTTGGACTTGGATCCCTTTAATGATTTCTTTGTTTCCAGTTCTATACATCATGCATCGCATTGCTAAAGAAGACGATCAACGTTTCTTACAGCTATTTTTAGCAATAAAAGTAAATCTAATTGGGACTGGAAATAAACATTACTGGGGCGGAGTTAACTCATTTAGCCCTGTTTCATATAAGCAAACTAACCTTTCAAAGAAAAAATAACCATGGAACAACAATCACAAACATTAGGACAACGATTAAAGATTGCGCAAGGTGAAGGTAGCGTTAATCAATTTATTTCGCTAAGTTCTCTTATTGCGCCATCTATCGTAATGGGTCGTAACGGTGAACTTATCACCACTTGGAAGGCTCAAGGAGTTGCTTTTGAGACAGTAGAGGATTCTACTATTGATAAGGCGGTTAATACTTTAAACACCTTATATAGGGCTATCTCAAGAAGTGATTTAGCAGTACAAATTCACCGTATTAGAAGATCTTTAACTGATGAACTAACTGAATGCACAGAAGAAGGTTTTGCTAAGTCTTTAAGTGCTAAATATAACCAGCGCATAGGTCATGAAGACTTAATGGCAACAGAGCTTTATCTTACCTTAATTTTGAAAAAGCGTAATGGTATCAAGGGTATTAAACGTTCTGTTGCAGATATTAGAGAATCCATTAAAGAGCGTGTTGAGGAGTTTAGAAAAATCTCCTCTTCATTTGAACGCTCATTGTCATTGTTCTCTGTAAAAAAGCTAGGTGAATACACCTACCATAATCATGAGTTTTCAACTCAATTAGAGTTCTATAACTTCTTGCTAACAGGCAAGATGCAAAAAGTTCGTGTTCCAAAAACACCTTTATATGAAGCACTAGCTCCTTCTCAAGTATTTGTTGGTGCTGATACTATTGAGCTTCAATCAGTTGAAGGTAAAACCTTTGCTCAATGTATTGAACTTAAAGACTATGTACAAAGCACCTATTCAGGTATTTTAGATGGTCTTTTATATCCAGATATTGCTGCTTTAAATCCTTATGTTTTTGTTGAGACTCAAACCTTCTGCTTCTTATCTAAGAATGAAGGCACTAAGTTTTTACAGTTACAACAAAAGCAATTATGTAGCTCTGAAGATGCTGGCACCTCTCAAATTGTAGCTATTTCAGAAGCTATTGATGGTGTAATCAATGGCGATTATTCCATGGGTGAATACAGCTATACCATCATGGTATATGCAGATGATATTAAGACTGTAAAAAAGAATGCTCTAGATGCAGCTAAAAAGCTTCAAGATGAAGGCTTCTTACCATACCTAAGTACAACAGCTTTATCTGCTGCTTTCTTTTCACAATTACCAGCAGCATTTGCTTTTAGACCAAGACTTGCCCGTATTACCTCATTAAACTTTGCCCACTTAGCACCTTTACATAATTTTGATTCAGGAAAACGTGATGGTAATCCTTGGGGAGAATCTCTTGCCCTTTTGAAAACACCATCAGATCAACCTTATTACTTTAACTTTCACACAAGCCCTATCAATGAAGATTCTTTTGGCAAGAAGACCTTAGGCAATACCACCATCATCGGAACATCAGGTGCAGGTAAAACTGTTTTACAGTGTTTCATGCTTGCTATGGCGCAAAAGTATCGCAATGAAGGCAACAAAATGACTACAGTATTCTTTGATAAAGATCGTGGTGCTGAAATTGCTATTAGAGCTATGAGAGGCGGTTATCTTGCAGTTGAAAATGGTACACCTACAGGCTTTAATCCATTCTCATTAGAGCCTACAGAAGACAATATTCAATGGCTAATTAGCTTTGTAAAACTTCTATTAAAGATGGATGGGCAACCTATTCAAACTTATGAAGAATTGCAGCTAATTGAAGCTGTAAAGGCAGTTATGAAAATGCCTAAACAATACAGACGACTAGGCTTAGTTCCTCAATATATTCCTGAAGGTGTTACCCGTGAAGAACAAAAGAACTCTGTATCAAAACGTTTAAAGCGTTGGATTGATGAAGGTGATTTAGCTTGGGTATTTGACAATCCAGAAGACGAACTTGATTTTAATGCTTATCCAAACTTTGGTATTGATGGCACTGACTTTTTAGATAACGTTGAGGTTAGAACTCCTATCGCCTATTACCTTCTCTACCGTATGGAATCAGTAATTGATGGTAGAAGATTCATCTTTATGATGGATGAGTTCTGGAAGTGGTTATTAGATGAAGCCTTCCGTGATTTTGCATTTAACAAATTAAAGACCATCAGAAAACAAAATGGACTTGGCATTTTTGCAACTCAGTCCCCTTCAGACGTGATTAACTCACCTATTGCTAAAGCTGTAATTGAGCAGTCTGCAACTCAAATTTTCTTACCTAATCCAAAGGCTGATGCTGAGGATTATTTAAACGGATTCAAAGTTACACCTACTGAATTTGAAATCATTAAAAAGCTAGCTGAAGACTCAAGAAGAATGTTAGTTAAGCAAAACGGTCATTCTGCTGTAGTTGAGCTTGATCTTGGCTGGGCAAAAGACGAGTTATTTGTGCTTTCAGGATCTACTGACAATATCGAACTTATGGGACTTATGAGAGCAAGGTATGGAGACAATCCAGATAACTGGTTACAACCATTTTTAACTGAAGCTAAAGCAAGAGTTCAACGCAGTAAATTATAGGAAAAGAAAATGAAGGTGAAAAAAGGATTATTAGCAATAGTTGTGGCAACAGCAATAGCATCAAATACGGCTAACGCTGGATGGCCTGTCTTTGATGCTTCAAATTTGATGCAAGCTGTAACTGAATTTATGCAGATGCAAAAAGATTATCAAGCTGCAATGGAACGCTATGACATGCTTCAACAGCAGTATGGCGAACTTCAAAATGTAAAAAACAACCTTACAACCGCAACCGCTCTAGGTCAAATAATTGATTATTCAAAATTATATCTAGAATACTTTGGAACTAACGAGAACTATGAGCAGGAATATTTTGCTGAAAAAGTAAAGTTTGTACCTAATGCTTCAAAGTATTACTCAAAAATCTGTCTTGATAATGGGCACAAAGAGGATCTTAGCGATATACCTGAAATTGCAAGACTAGACACCTCAAACTTTTACACAATTCGTTCAAATGAGCAGGCTGTGCTTGATAGATACAAGATAGATTCAAAAACATACAACAATAAGATGGACACTTACTATGTTCGCTTAAAAGCAAGTAAAAACATCAAACAAACCATGGATTTACTTACTGAAATGCAAATTGACAAGCAGAAGTTTGAGTTCATTACCAAAATGACAGATAACTATCTAAGAAATGAGCAAACAAGAAAAGTAAGGTACAAAACTCGACTTGAGACCATTCAAAGGAACTTCATTTTTGGTGTAGATAAGGATCTACTCAAGCAATCCTTCCATTCTTATTAGGAGAACTCATTATGGCAACTCCTTTTAAATCAATGGGCGATATGCTAACAACCTCTGTTGCAAGTTTTTCTGAGGATGTATCAACAGCACTAATTACAAATTTAACCCCAATCTTAATTGTAGCTATTACGATTTATTTCACCTTAAAAGGCTATTTATACATGACAGGAAGAGCGGAAGGTGCGATTCCTGATACAGTTATTTCTGCCTTTAAAATGAGCATGATTGCTTACTTTGCAATGAATACAGGTAATTACATTAGTTACGGTATCAGTGCAATTAACGGTGCTCAAGAGCTTTTAGTTGGTGCCTTGCCAGGCTCCCACTCTACAGCTTGGGAGACTATTGATTCTCTTTGGGAAAAGATGGGCACTGGTATTGATGTGCTCATGGATATGTTCAAGCTCTTAGGTTGGTCTGATGTAGGACCTGCTCTATTACTTGTGTTCTGCTTGTTTTTATACCTTGGTATTGCAGCATATTTAACTTTTGCAGCTTTAGGTATCTTAATTGTTGCTCAATTATCATTAACCGTGATCTTAGGCTTTGGACCACTATTTTTAAGCCTTTTAATGTTCCCTATCACAAGATCTTGGTTTGATGGCTGGATTAAAGCATGTCTTACCTATGTTTTTACCATGGTAATTATTGCTGCCATCATTACTTTAGCTATTCAAGTATTTGAAAAGCAACTTGCTCATATTGTTGCGGTTACACAAAACACTCAATCATTACAGGGCGGTCAGTTTGCTATTTTCTTATCATCTCTATTCACCTTTTTAATTGTCTGCGTGGCAATTACAACTTTAGTAAAAGCAGTTCCTTCTATTGCCTCAGGTGTTGTAGGTAGCGTTGCAATGCAAGCTGTAGGTCTTGGTGCAATGCTAAATGGAGCTAATAAAGGCGCATCAAATCTTGTTAGCGGTGGAGCTAAGTTAGGTGCTGGTTTAGCTTCTGGCTTAGGTGCTAAGAATGTAGCTAGCAAACTTGGTGATATGAGTAAGAAAGTAGGAGCTGCAAGTGGGCAAACATCTGCTGCAATGGGAATGAGTGGCTCTGCATTATCAGCACTTGGAGCAGGAACTAAAAGAGCTTCTAGAGCTATAGGAGCTGCTATGAATAGAGGCGCCAATCGAGATCATAAATAACATAAGAGAGAAATCCATGAAAAAACTAATTTGCATAAGCGTGTTATCCGCACTTTTATCAGCTTGCACTGTACCGCCAAAGCCTATTCAACCATCAGGCAAAAGAGTGCTAATCAATCCTGATTTTGTAGTTGAGCAAAACAGAACCCCAAAACAAAACATTCAACTTGTCGAAGATAAATAGGAATAAAAATGTTTAAAAGACAACAATCAAACAACTCTTTTGATTCAGGCTCTTTACGTGAAACAGAACTTTCATGGGAAACATCACGCTTAGATTTAATTCAAAAATCAGAGCGTAAAGCTTGGAATATCGCAAAGTTACTATCTTGTGTAGTGTTTTTCCTTTGTATCACTCTATGCCTTTTAATGCCATTAAAAAGCGTGGAGCCTTTTGTAATTCAAACAGATAAATCAACTGGTCTTTCAACAATTCTACACATTGCTAATACTCAGGATATTCCTGTTAATGAGATGACAAATAAATACTGGTTATCTCAATATGTTTTAGCCCGTGAAGGTTATGACTGGCAGACTATCGATCAAGAATATTTCAAAGTTAGAGAGTTATCTTTACCTAAAGTATTTGAACCATACGCAAGTCAATTTGGAGCCTCAAATAAGAACGGTTTAGATTCAACTTTAAAAGACAATTACCGCATTATCGTGCGTTTAAATTCAGTGGTTATCAACAACGATTACATCGCAACTGTAAGATTTGCCAAAGTTACCTACGATAAAAATGCCAACGTGGAAACTGATTCTAAAACATGGACCGCAACCATTGCTTTTGAATACTTCCCAGACTTTGATGTATCAGAAGAACGCCGTTTAGTAAATCCATTCGGCTTTAAGGTTACATCCTACCGTGTTGATGAGGAGATCCACTAATGAGATTTTCTTCTCACACTAAGACTTTATTTTTAGCAGTTTTACTTGCTTATCTTAGTAATGCAAATGCTCTTGAAACTCCTATGAAATCAAAGGCTGATCCTCGTATTCAATACGTTGATTACAAATCTAATCAAGTAGTAAAAGTTAATGGTGCAACTGGTTGTATTACTACCATCGTATTTGCAGCTGGTGAAGAAGTTACAAACTATGGTTCAGGATTTTCTACAGCTTGGGAATTTTCAGCATCAGGTAATAACTTTTTCTTAAAGCCAAAGATGAGAGACGGTTCTACTAACCTTGTAATCGTAACTAACAAGCGCATTTATAACATTGATGTTCAGTTAGTTAATAAGCCTAAAGATGCCACTCACCGCCTTACTTATACCTACACTCGTGAAGCTCAAAAGATTAAGGCTGCTAAACGTAAACAAGAGGAAGTAGAAAACGAACTAAACAAAAAAGATCCTCACGTTTATGAAAACTACCCTGCTGGTAATTGGAACTATACAGAGAACTTTGCAAGCTCTGAGGGAAGCAAAGTAATTGCTCCTGTTGAGGTCCATGACAATGGCAGATTTACCTACTTTAAATTCCGTAATAATCAAGATTTTCCTGCTGTTTACAAAGTATCTACAGATGGAGAATCACTGGTTAACTACCACGTAGAAAATGGCGTAATGGTAGTTCACGGCGTTTATGCTGAATACCGTTTAAGAGCTGGCTCTGATGTAGTTGGTGTTTACAACGAATCATACGAAGAAATTCATAATCAGACCATTGATGTAACTCCAGTTAATCCATCAACAGTCAAAGGCGTAGTAAGAGAGATTAGATAATGTCAGAGCAGAATCAAAATAACGATCAACAATTAAATTCAACTGAGTCTCAGGGTATTCCATCAGTTGTCGGCAAAAAGACAAATAAAAGCACTAAAAAGGCTGGCTTCATGTTGCTTTTAATTGCTCTTTTATTAGGTGCTGGTTTCTGCCTTTTTGCTATAAATAAAGAAGATAAAGGCGATATTGCAACAACTGATGTTGACGATAAATTAAAGGGTAATTTAACTTCCTCCCAAGAGCTTACCACTGTAAAAATTCCTTCTCGTAATGAGGAAAGAGCAAGACGTGATGCTGAATTATTAGCTAAACGTCAAGAAGCTGAGCAAAAAGGTGTTCCTATTGCTCTTGATGAAACAGTGGCTACTCCTTCAATGGCTACTCGTCAATATGATGAAAATGGTAAGCCTATGCCTACCCTTGAAGAGCTTAAATTTCAAGCTCCTATGATGGGTGAAGCATCAGGCTCAAGAATGGCAAGCAATAACAATAGCAATTCAAAAAGATATGACTCAGGTATTCAGGTCCCTGACTTTTCACAAAAAGAAGCAACACCTACTCATTTAAGAAAAGATCTTGCAAGTCAATTAGACTCAGTTGCTACTCCTCAATCTTATGCTACCAAGATGGGCTCACGTTCTATGACTTTAGCAAAAGGCACTTTTATTGAGTGCATTTTAGAGACTCGTGTTGATACCTCAACTCCTGCTATGACCTCTTGCGTGATCCCTCGTGATGTTTACTCACAAAATGGCAGAGTTTTGCTTATCGAACGTGGAACTAAAGCTGTGGGTGAATATCAAGGCTCTGTTCAAAATGGTTTAGAACGTATCTTTATGCTTTGGACTGAACTTAGAACTCCAGATGGCATTGTAGTGCCTTTAAATTCCCCTACAACAGATGATCTTGGTGCTGGCGGTATGGGTGGCTGGGTTGACCACCACTGGTGGAAGCGTTTTGGTAATGCCTTGATGTTCTCAATGGTAGCTGATGGCTTTGAATATGCTGTTACAACCGCACAAAACAATAACAACAATGGCGATATTACCTACAACAATACTAATCAAGGCATCAATGAAATTATTAAAGCTGCCATGGAGCAATCAGGAGACATTCCTCCAACTCTAATCAAAAACCAAGGCGAACGTGTTGGCATCTTTGTTGCCCGTGATTTGAACTTTGAATCTGTATATAACTTACGTTTAGAAAAGGACGAATTCTAATGATGGAAAACTTAAATAAGAAAAAAGTCACTAGCAAAGATACCTCTGTCCTTTTTATGCTAGAGCCTTTAAAGCAGTTTTTTGATGATCCTGATGTAACTGAAATTTGCATAAATTCACCTTGTGAAGTCTATACAGAGTCTAAAGGTCAATGGATTTTTCATAAGGTAGAAACTCTAACTTTTGATTACTTGTTGCGCCTTGCAACCGCTGTTGCTAAGTATGCAAACACTACTATTGCAGCTGAAAATCCTATCGTATCTGCCGTATTGCCTCATGGTGAGCGTTCTCAGTTTGTAATTCCTCCTGCTTGCAAGGATGAAACTATCTCTGTAACCATCAGAAAGCCATCCTTTGATGTAAGAACTATTGAGCAGTATTTAGATTCAGGATTTTTCAATCACATCAAACAAAAATCTCAAATTGATGATGCTGACTCTGAGCTTTTAAATTTAAGAAGAGAATTTGAAAAAGAAGCAGATCCAAAAGTCAAAATGAAGCTTAGAGCTCAATTTTTACAAAGAGCTGTAGTTCTTGGAAAGAACATCATCATTGCTGGTGAAACAGGCTCTGGTAAGACTACCTTCATGAAAACTTTGATGCAGTCAATTCCAACCGATCAACGTCTTATCACTATTGAAGATGTACCTGAATTGATGTGGGGATTACCTAATCACAACAATGTAGTAAACCTTTTATATCCATCTGAAGCAACTGAAGCTTCCCCTATTACAGCAGCATCTTTGATGCGTTCTTGCCTTCGTATGAAGCCAGATAGAATTTTACTTGCTGAGCTTCGTGGTGGTGAGACATTTGATTTTCTAAATGTTTGCTTATCAGGTCATGGTGGCACTATTACCTCTTGCCATGCTGGTAGCTCAAAAGGTGTATTTGAATACCTTGCGCTAAAAGTATTACAAAGTCCTGTAGGCTCTGCCCTTCCTTACAAAGTAATCACTAAATTATTGCACCTTGTAATCGACATTATCGTGTGCGTTCACAACGATAAACACGGCTTTGGTCGTCACATTACAGAGCTTTGGTATGACCCATATTCAAAATTTGATGAAGGAGAAAAAGTCGATGCCTAAGCTAGCTCCTAAAGTAAAAAAGACAATCCTAATATTAGTTGCTCTATGCGCCTTGTTTACACTCTTTAGCTATGGCGCAACCTTGTTGTTCTTTATGATGAATGACTTGCCTTTAGAGTGTGCTCGCCCTTTTAATATTTTTGATTATTGGGCTGCTTATCAGCATAGTCCTAAACGCTCAATTAGATTCTCTTTGACCTTATGCTTTATCTTGCCTTTTGCAGGTATGGCATTTATTGGATTTTTAGCTTTACTTGGCAAAAATCAAAGAGCACTACATGGTGATGCAAGATTTGCAACTATGGCAGAAGTTAAAAAAGTAGGTTTAATTGAGCCTAAAAATGGACTTGATAAGACTATATTAGTTGGCAAATTTAAAGATAACTATCTTACATATTCAGGCTATCAATTTGTAATGCTAGCAGCTCCTACTCGTTCTGGTAAAGGCGTGGGCGTTGTTATTCCAAATTGCCTTAACTATTCTGATTCACTGGTTGTTTTAGACATTAAGTTTGAAAACTTTGATATTACATCAGGCTTTAGAAAACAGCATGGACAAGAGGTTTACCTATTTGCGCCATTTGGTCGTTTTAATGAAAATAAGCCTATTGAAGAGCAAGAGTTTAAAACTCACAGATGGAATCCTTTAGATTACATCTCAACCGATCCTGCTGCTCGTATTCAAGACATTGATGCTATTGCTACAGCTTTATATTCAACCACTAATGAAAAAGATGCTTTCTGGTCTGATATGGCAAAAGACTTATTCCGTGGTCTTTGCTTGATGGTCCTAGAAACAGAAGGATTACAACACACTTTAGGTGAAATCTTACGTCAAGCATCTGGTAAGGGTAAGCCTTTAGCAGAGCATGTAAGAGATATGATAAATACCGCAGAAGAAAACGGTAAACCATATTCTAATGCTTGTATTGATGCCTTAAATCGTATTATCACATCCTCAGATAATACTCTAAACAATATTCTAAACACCTTTAACGCAAAGCTACTTACTTTTGCAAATCCAAGAGTTGATGCTGCAACTTCAGCTTCAGATTTTGATTTAAGACAAGTTCGCCGTAAGAAAATGACAATTTACATCGGCATTAGACCAAGTGATTTAGGTCAAGATGCTTTTATTATCAACTTGTTTTTCGATCAGTTAATCAACCTAAATACCAGAACTCTACCTCAACAAGATCCAACACTTAAATATCAATGCTTGATGATTATGGACGAGTTTACTTCCATCGGTAAGGTTGAAATGATCCATAAATCTATTTCCTATCAAGCAGGCTTCAATATGCGTGTTTTAACCATCATTCAAAACAAGTCCCAGCTTGAAGATGTTTACACCAAATCAGGTGCCATTACTCTAATGTCAAATCACGCTTTGATGATTATGTATGCACCTTCCCCAGTTGTTCAATCTGATGCTAATGAGTATTCAGAGATGCTTGGTTATCAGACTGTAAAGAGTAAATCTAAATCAAAACAGCACGGTAAAGCATTCTCAAACTCATGCTCTGAGTCAGATCAAAGAAGAGCTTTAATGTTACCTCAAGAGATTAAAGAGCTGGGTGTAGAAAATGAGATTGTAAGTTTAGAAAACTGTAAGCCTATCTTATGCAAAAAGATTAAGTATTACGAAGATCCTAATTTTACTTGCCGTTGCAATCTACCTGTAGCTCCTGTAACTACTGTAGATATGGATTTATTCATGTCAAAAATCGAGGATAGAAGACGTGATTTAACAGATGACGATATTTCAGAGTCTTTTGATGCAAACAAGATAGTATCAAGTGAAAACTTTATCAAGCCTACCCGAATGCAATTAGATGATTTATCAGATGAAGACTACGCTGATTTAGTTGAAGACGTTGCGCAAAACATGGCTGATGCTGTTCTAAAACCTTCTATTGATAAAGCAAGTTTAACCATGGATGAAAATGAAGCTAATACAGCTGTTAACTCATTATTCTCAGAAAACTCTGATGACGATTTTTTATTTGAAGAAACTGCAAACACAGCTTCAAGCAATGATGAATCCAAGTCAGATGAAGAGGTCATGAACCTATTAGAGCAATTTGGATTTGATGATTCTGAAGAAGCCTCAGACACCAAAACCGCTATTTAATTTTAACAATCAAAACAAAGGAGATAAAAATGTCAGACCTTCAAAATAGAGCTCAAGATCTTCGTGTAGTAGTTTACGGAGAGCCAAGTGTATCTACCATCACTCCAAAGTCTGGAGAGAATGCTGGTAAACAAGTAGATGTTCTAAATTTAAATGTTTACAAGCCAAAGGCTGAAAAAGATCAGGATGGTAAATGGAAGAAACTTGATCCAGACTTTTTCAAGTTGCAGCTATTCTCTGAGCACGCTAAAGCTATTGCACCACTTTTAAAAGATGGTCTTGCCCTTCGTGTATCAGGTCTTATCAAAGAAGATTCATTTCAAGGTCGAGATGGACAACAAAAGATTGCTAAAAGCATCTTAGTTAACAATATTGCCATTGATTTATTGCAACGTGGTATTAACGCAATTGACTTTCAAAAGCCTATGAAACTTGAGAATACCAAGGCAAAAGAGGCTCAAGTCCAGAATTTTAATACTCAATCTATGCTAAACGACGTAGCTAAACGCTCTGAAAAGATGCTAGATAACTTTGCCAAGAAAGTACAAGACAACAACCTAAACTTCTAATTGCATTTCTTTAAATAATGGCTATTTCATTTGAGGTAGCCATTTAATCCAAGGATCTTTCATGAAATTATACATAGCTGAAAAGCCTTGTGTTGCCAAGGCTATTGCATCAATTATCGGTGTATCTAAGTATGATGATGGCTTTACTCTTTGCAAAGATGGCTCCATTGTAACTTGGTGTTATGGGCACCTATTAGAACAAGCAACTCCAGAAGCCTATCTTCCAGAAGAAGGTAAAAAGTTCTGGCGTGAAGAGGACTTGCCTATCATTCCAAATAAGTGGATTTTAAATACCAAATCAGACTGTAAAAAGCAATTTAACGTCATAGGAAAGCTTTTAAAAAAGTGTACTACCGTGGTTAACTGCGGAGACATTGACAGAGAAGGTCAATTACTTGTTGATGAAGTTTTAGAGCAACATAAAAACACTAAGAAGGTCCTACGTTATTGGTCTTCAGCTAATGACGATGCTTCAGTAAAAGAAGCTCTTTCAAATTTAAAGCCTAATGAAAACTTTAAAGGCATGAAAGAAGCAGCTCTTGCTAGATCCCATGCAGACTGGCTTATTGGCATGAATGCCACTCGTGCTTTTACTTTGGCTGCTCGTAAGAACATAAAAGTTGGTAAAGGACCATTACTTTCAGTTGGTAGAGTTCAAACTCCAACCTTAAATCTTGTCGCTTCAAGAGATCTTGCTATTAAAAATTTTAAATCTATCCCCTTTTACTGTTTTGATGCTAAGTTCAAGGCTAACAATGTTGAGTTTGTGGCTCACTATAAATTTCATGAAAATCAAAAAGGCTTAGATTCAGAAGGAAGACTTGTTGATGCAACTGAAGCAAAAAGTCTCTTTAATCAATTAAAAACTCTTAAAACGGCTACAGTTACTAAGTTTGAAACTAAAGAGAAAAAGATTGCACAACCTAAAGGCTATAGTCTTGCCGATCTTCAAAATGAAGCTAATGCAAAGTTTGGTTATTCTGCTCAAAAAACCTTAGATATATGCCAAGCTTTATATGAAACTTATAAGCTAACTTCATATCCACGTTCTGATTGTCAGTATCTTCCAGAGTCGCAACATCATGAAGCTAAAGAAATAATTTCCATATTAAATAATAACTTAGCTAACATTTCTAAGTTAGGGCTAAGTGTTCTACTTGATAATACCACCCCATCAATTAAATCCCAAACATTTGATGATTCGAAGGTTACTGCGCACCACGCAATAATTCCTACTCGTCAAAAAGGAGATATTACCAAGCTCTCCTCAGAGGAATTAAACGTTTATATCTTAATTGTGAAGCGTTATATATCTCAGTTTTATCCTGAATGCAGAGTATCTGCTACCACCATAGAACTAGAATCAAATACCCATAAATTTGTAGCTTCAGGCTCAATAATTCTTGATGCAGGTTTTAAGGTCGTAACAGGGAAGGATAGTGCCGATAAGGATTCGGATTCTCAAACTCTACCCAAACTTGCAAAAGGTCAAGCTGTTGATGTTTTAAATATTGCAGGTGTTACTAAAAAGACTACTCCTCCATCTGCTTATACAGAAGGAAGCCTTATCAAGGCTATGGAGAATATAGCCTCTGTTGTTGATGATCCTAAGTACAAAATGGCATTAAAAACAGCTAAAGGAATCGGCACCAGTGCAACAAGAGCTGCGATTATTGCGGAGCTTAAACGCAAAAATTACATTGAAGTTAAGAAGAATAAAGTTCATGTAACAGAACTTGGATTTTCATTACTAAATGCTTTACCAGAGCTTGTAAAAAATCCCGTACTTACAGCTATGTTTGAGTCAATGCTTGAAAAGATTGAATCTGGCAACGCAAGTTTAAAAGAATTTGAAGCCAAACAAATTCAATTTGTAAAAGAACTCATAAACAAAGCTAATTCAATGACAATTAAGATAAATCATGCACAAAAACGATAATTCATTCAGAAAATCAAAAGCTCTACTTTTCAAGTTAGAACTACTAAAACTTGAAGTAGAGTCTTTAAAAAACAAGGTAATTTCTAATGAAAAAGAAGATGCCTTAGATAACGTTTTTAAGATTGAATGCGCTACATTTGATATTAAAAAATCCATAAATGAGTCATTAAGGTCAAGTTATGAACGATCAAAATGCTAAACAAAATATTGCTCAGGATAAGCTAATTATTCAAAACTACAATCGAATTGCAGACAATGTCGATGCTTTAAGAATTGCTATTCAATGCAATGATCCTGCACGTTTACCATCTCTTATTAACGACTTAAATGCACTTACTACATCTTTAATGAGTTATGTATCAAAAGTACAAAGAATTGATAAAACCAAGTTAAAGACTAGAGAATTAGATATTGAATTTCATACAAAACAAGATTAACTAAGGAAAGATCATGAAAAACAACTTATTTTTAGCATCCATTTTCTCTATTTCACTATTTATGCCTTTAACAGGTTGCGCAACCTTACAAGATGGTTTAGATGCTGTAAACAGCGGGTTAGAAAGCGCAAATAATACTCTATCATCCGTACTTGGTAAGTCTAAGACAACAGACAATAATGAAGATGCTGTAGTAGTAAATAAATCAAAAAGCAACAAAGTTAACGTAGATGATCTTCCATCTGATTACACCATTGATTTAACCAAGAATCCTAATAAGTTAGCAGCTATTTTTAATGATGTAAGAAGAAATCAAAATGAAGAAAAATACGAAGGCAAAGTAATTACTCTTACCGCAAAAATTCAGTCTATGGAGATAGGTGAATCATTTTGGAACTTAACTTGTAATCAAGAAGTTCACTTTGTCTATGAAGCATCAAAAGGAGATTTATTCCCTGATGCCGTTACATTTTTAGACTTTGGTGATGAATACAAGAAATGGAAAAAAGGCAATGTCGTAACTGTTAAAGGTTACATAAACTTAATGAACCACGACGATGCAATGATGTCATTAACAATTATCAAGTCGAAATAGATTTAAAAAATGTAAATTTAGCTAATTGAGAAATAGAGCATTTACACTCAATGTGTTATTGCATAGCTCTGATAGATTTTGGTCCTTTTTTGTAAAACAGATCTTTAATTTGTACGTAATTACCTATTGGAACTGACCAATAAGAT
>Ga0256405_10005830_pt1 | contig 20600 bp, 16 predicted proteins | sample RumenRJG_02DNA_FD_189096 | JGI IMG/M metagenome (GOLD analysis project Ga0256405, IMG submission 189096) | Bovine rumen microbial communities from Lethbridge, Alberta, Canada - RJG_02 | ecosystem: Host-associated > Mammals > Digestive system > Stomach > Rumen | place: Canada: Alberta... | reverse complement strand
GCGTTAAACTTAAAAATGATCACTTTATGAGGACACAAATCCTATCATTGTTGTGCGTGTTTTCCTTGGGCGCTGTTGCTCAGGAGGCAGAATCGTTGCAGACCTATCTGCGTGAGGTGATGACCGCAGAGGATGCGGAGTCGTCCACCTGGGAGGATGTCTATGACCAACTCTGTTACCTCTCCCAACACCCCATCGACCTCAACACCGCTACACGTTCCCAACTCGAAGACCTGCCCTTCCTCTCTGCCCAGCAGATCGAGGAACTCATGGACTATCTCTACCACTACGGTCCGATGAAGTCTTTGGGCGAACTCCTGATGATCCGTTCGCTCGACGAGGCGCGTCGCAGGCTGCTGTCGGGTGTCTGCTACGTGGGCGAGGCGCCCAAGAAGTCTTTTCCCCCTCTATCGGAGATCCTCCGCGACGGACATCACGAACTGATGGCTTCCGTCCGCATCCCCTTCCAGCAGAAAGACGACGCTAATCTGGGCTCCCCCTTGCGCCACTGGCTACGCTATCAGTTTAATGACGGCGACTACCTGAAGTTCGGACTTGTGGGTGCCAATGATGCGGGCGAACCCTTCTTTGCCGATCGCAACCGCTGGGGCTATGATCACTATTCGTTTTATCTTCAACTGCAGGGCTTGGGACGCCTGTCGTCTTTGTGTCTCGGCCATTATCGCGTGTCACTGGGTATGGGACTGGTGATGAACACCCAGACCAGTTTCGGCAAGGTGGCTATGCTCCAGACACTCGGACGCTCCCAGACCACCCTCAGGGCGCACGCCTCCCGCACTTCCAACTACCTGCAAGGCGCTGCTGCCACCCTGCGCCTCTCCCGACACTTCTCCCTCACAGGCTTCTTCTCCTATCGCCCCATGGATGCCACACTCAATAAGGACGGCACGATCTCTACCATCCTCACCACCTCTTATCACCGCACGCCGGGTGAGATGTCAAAGAAACATAACTTCTACGCCCTGAAGACAGGAGGCAGTCTGCTCTACACCTACCGCGGTCTGCAGGTTGGACTGAACACCGTCTATGCCCACCTCTCCCGACGGCTGAAACCCAACACCGCCTTACTCTATCGGCAGCACTATCCTCAGGGGCGCGACTTCTTCAATACGAGTCTCTCTTACAGTTATACCAATGCCCACTTCTCGCTGAACGGAGAGACCGCCATCGACCGCCTCGGCCATCTGGCCACGATCAACAGTGCCAGTCTGCTATTGGGCGACACCTGGAGTCTGATGGCTTTGCAGCGGTTCTATTCCTTCCGCTATGCCTCGCTCGATGCCCGGAGCTATAGCTCGGGCGGCAGGGTTCAGAATGAAAGCGGCATCTACTTCGGACTCACCTGGAAGCCCTCTCCGAATTTGCAGCTCATGGCCTATACCGACTATGCCTACTATGCCTGGGCGAGATACCGCGTGCCCGAGTCGTCTCGTGCCTGGGATCATCTGGTGCAGGCCACCTTCCGCCATCGCCACTGGAACTTCTTCGCCCGTTACCGTCTGCAACAGACTGACCACCGTTTCCGTCTGAGTGCTGAATACACGGGCACAGGCGGATTCTCCATGCTCTCGCAGTTTGACGGCTGTTATCTGCCTGACGAGCAACAGGCGCGGGGCAGGGTTGCCACCCAGCGTTTCACCTATCAGCACCGATGGCTCACGCTCCACCTCGGTGCGAGCTATTATCACACCGACAACTATGCCAGTCGTGTGTATCTCTATGAGAACGCGCCTCTCTATACTTACTCCGTGATGCAGCTCTATGGCGAGGGGTTCCGCTGGTGGCTCCTGGCACGGGCCGTCATCGGCAGGCGTCTGACACTCTCCGCGAAAGCATCCGGCACCGATCTCGACCTGCAGATAAGATGGAAAATATGATGATTACAGCAGACTGCGATAGAGCTCCACCACCTGGCCAGCCACATCGTTGCCTGCAAACCGTTTGATATACTGTTGACTGTTCTCGATACGCTTCTCACGCCCCTCTGCGCCTCTCAATACCTGTCGGATGGCATGCGCCATCGCCCGGGCATCGTCGGGATCCACATACAACGAATCGGGACCGCCAGCCTCTTCGAGACAAGACCCCTTACAGGCTACCACGGGCAACCCGCAACTGATGGCCTCGATGATGGGGATGCCGAAGCCCTCATAGCGCGAGGGATAGACAAATGCCTCGGCCTCTGCATAGAGCTTGGGCAGTGCCTCGTCGCTCACCCCGTGCATGATCTTGATACGGTGACTCAGTCCCGCTTTCTCCGCATACGCACTCACCTCGTCGGTATAGGGCGTGTGCCTGCCCACGATCACCAGTTTCAGTTCCTCGGGCAGATAGGGCAGCGCCTTCACTGCCAACAAGATGTTCTTTCGGGCCTCGATGGAGCCCACGCTGAGGATATAGCGTTCGCGCGGGGCTGCGCTCTGGGAAACGGTAAACTTCGGGGCACAGCTCTGGTAGATGAGTGAGATGCGGTCTTCGGAGATGAGGTCGCCGCCATATTCCATGATGTCACGCCTGGTACATTCGCTGATGGCGATGATATGATCCGCCTCCTGGATGGTCTTTCGGAACTTCCAGACATAGATCTTCGTGTCGATCCAGTGGTAGAACTCGGGATGGCGCAGGAAGATGAGGTCGTGGATGGTCACCACACTCTTGATACCGCTCTTTCGGATGCCGACGGGCAGTTCGCCCGAGAGTCCGTGAAACACCTGGATACCGTCGCGCTTCAGATCGCTCACGATCCCCTTCGAGCGCCACAAAGCTTTGCTGAAGGGCAGATGCGACGGGGCAGGGTAGCAGAACCTCACGTTCTCCTGCAGCCTGATCTGTTGCCTGAGATGATCCCTGCCCTCATCGGGTGCATAGAGACTCAACTCCAGCGGATAACTCGCCAGATCGTTCACCAGGGTACGTCCGTAACTCCCCAGTCCTGTGCCGTTGCGCACGATGCGCTTGGCGTCGAATCCTATCTTCAGTCGGTCTGTCATGAGCGCTTAAAGTGTTTGAAGACGAACCTCACGAGCACGAAGTTCGTAGGCACGGCGATGGCGAGTACGGCGATCGGTGCCAACTCGCGACTGAGTCCGATCCAGAGGAAGAAATTGAAGAGCACGATATGCAACAGGTAGTTCACCAGATGCGCCCCGCCGAAGCCCAGTCCGTTCTTCGCCGATGCCTTCTCCTTAAACGTGAAGTGGGCTGTCAGGTAGTAGTTCACTAAGAAGCTCAGCACGTAGCCGATGGTATAGGCCACGTTCACCTCTATCCAGTGCTGCAGTATCCAGTAGATGGCATAGTGGATGGCAGCCGATGTGGTGCCCACGATGCCGAATCGGATCAGTTCGCCGAGTGTCTCTTTTTTTTGCATGTCGCGTCTATTTTGAGCGCAAAGATACACAAAAACAAGGTAAAAGCGAAGAAAAAAAGGCTTTTCTTTTGCTTTTCTCTCAGATTTACAGTATTTTTGCAGGCAAATAAGTGCTTATGATACTATTAAGTTTTGATACAGAAGAGTTCGACGTGCCTCGCGAGCATGGTGTTGACTTCTCTCTGGAGCAGGGAATGGCGGTCTCTAAAGTCGGCACCTGCCGCATCCTCGATGTGCTGAAGCAGAACGGCGTGCATGCCACGTTCTTCTGCACGGGTAATTTTGCCGAGAACGCCCCAGAGGTGATGCAGCGCATTATGGACGAGGGACATGAGGTGGCCTGTCATGGTGTGGATCACTGGGAACCGAAGGAGACCGACTTCGCCCGGTCGAAGGAGATCGTGGAGCGGGTCACGGGCCGCACCGTCTATGGCTATCGTCAGCCCCGCATGTTCCCCGTCGTCGAGTCAGAGATCAAGCGGGTGGGGTATCGTTATAACTCGTCGCTCAATCCTGCCTTCATCCCGGGCCGCTATATGCACCTCACCGAGCCCCGCACGTGGTTCATGAAGGATGGCGTGATGCAGATCCCTGCCTCCGTCACGCCCCTCATCCGGTTCCCGCTGTTCTGGCTGGCACTCCACAACCTGCCCGAGGGCCTTTATCACTGGATGGTGCGCCGCGTACTCAATAAGGATGGCTACTTCGTCACCTACTTCCACCCCTGGGAGTTCTTCGAGCTCAAGGCCCATCCCGAGTTCAAGATGCCCTTTATCATCAAGAACCACAGCGGACAGCAGATGTGCGACCGTCTGGACCGTCTCGTGAAGATGCTCAAAGCCCGTGGCCACGAGTTTATTACCTATAACGAGTTTGTGGAAAAGGTAAAAAAGTAAAAAGGTAAAAAGGTAAAAGATGATCAGATTAGCTACCGTATCTCCCTGTTATAACGAAGAGGAAGTGCTGCGCCACTCCGTCGAGCGACTCACGGCCCTCTTTGAGCGGATGATCTCCGAAGGACTCATCACGCCTGACTCCATGATGGTGTTTGTCAACGATGGCAGCCGCGACCGCACGTGGCAGATCATCCGTGAGCTTCATGCGGAGAACAAGTTTGTGAAGGGTATCAACATGTCGCGTAATGTGGGGCATCAGAATGCCATCATGGCGGGTATGATGACCGCCCGAGAGTGGGCTGATGCCGTCGTCACCATCGATGCCGACCTGCAGGACGACATCGAGTGCATCCCCCAGATGGTGCGTCATTTCGAGGCGGGCAATGATATCGTCTATGGTGTGAAGGTGTCGCGCGAGGCCGATCCCTTCATGAAGAAGTTCACTGCCCAGGCGTTCTATAAGTTGCAGAGTTCCATGGGTGTGGAGAGTGTGTACAATCATGCCGACTTCCGCCTGTTGAGCCGTCGAGCCCTCGATATGCTCGCCACCTATCCCGAGCACAACCTCTATCTGCGTGGTCTGATCCCGCAGATCGGTCTCCAGCATGCCACCGTCGATGATGTCATCAGCGAGCGCTTTGCAGGCCAGTCGAAATACACGCTGGGAAAGATGCTGCGCCTTGCCCTCAACGGCATCACGGCCTTCTCCGTCAAACCGCTGTTCCTGATCTTCAACCTCGGCGTACTCTTCCTCATCATCGCCTTCTGCATCGGCATCTATGTCGTACGGGCGTTGATCATCGGCACGGCCGTACCAGGTTGGTCTTCACTCATCCTCAGCATCTGGCTGGTGGGCGGCTTTGTCCTCATCTCCCTCGGTATCGTGGGCACCTATCTCGGTCAGATCTACACCGAGGTCAAGCACAGGCCCCTCTACCATGTGGCAGAGATCTTAGACTGAAAACAAAAAAGAATCGAAAAATGCTATCTTTTAACATTATTTTAGAGAGTGATAATTTAATATAAGAAAAATCTTCGTATCTTTGCATTTAAAAACTACACTAATTTAATGAATATGAAAATGAAAGTGTTTAAGATTTCATGGATGCTGGTAGTTATACTCACCTGCAACCTCTTCTTCGCCTCCTGTTTCAGCGAAGACAACCCTGTTTCTGAGAAACAACAATCAGAAGCTGTTTTCCAGAAGCAACTGGATGAGGCCTTGATTTGGGCCCAAGTCTATGGTCCGTCGACGCAGGCGGTCGCCGAAGCTGTGGCATTACGTCACAATGGAAAGGCGACGCCTATTAATTACAAGACCCGTCAGAGCGCCGAGCGTAAATGCCGTACCGACAACTCCAAGCCCTTCGAACTGAAGGATCTGGCGCGCACCACCGTTCTCTGCGAGTATGATTCGATACGCGTTGTCATCGACGACATCAAATCTGCAGCCACTGAGTACGACGCCTTCGGCCGTCACAAGCACCAGACCAGCGACTACGGCTACTGGGGAGACATCATCAATCTGGCATTCTACAATCTTCAAACAGAGATACAGGTGAAGAGTTACCGCATGTACTATGCTGTAAATCCAAAGGACATCTGCCAACCCGTGCTGGGCGACTCGCTCTACAACGTCATCCATACAGAGACCGGTCTGGAGCCAGGCCTCGCACATCACTATTATGAAATCATGCGTGCCGACACGGCAAGCGCCGCTACGCGCGAACGTTACCGGAAGTTGAGCATAGAATACCTCAGTCACTTCGATAAAGATTATGTCAAATAACTAATCCTACTATTTTAAACAAAAAAGAGAGGCACTTGGATGATCCAAATGCCTTTCTTTCATTTAGTAAGCCATGCAGGACGTGGCGCCCAGTGCGGTCAGGATTGCTGATGCGATCGATGCAATCAACTGTACAATAAACTTAGTTGTCTCTTTCTTACTCATAACAATTCAGATTTTTAGTGTTTACTGTTTAATTTAGAACTGGGGACAGTCTCTAAGACTGAGCCTGCCCCCAAGTTGAAATCAATCGCTGGGCTGATCGTCTTCAGGATCGGTTGGAGTCGGGATGATACCGCTGCCATTGTGTACTTCGGTTCCAGAGCCGTTTTCGGTAGAACCGTTGTTACCAGAATCAGTTGATCCATTCTCGTTGTCCTCAATGTCGCCCGAGTCGCCACTGGTCACACGCTTCAGCACGTTGCCCTCCTCGTCGAGACAGGTGATCTGGATAGAGGTGTTCTTCAGCTCGTCCTTCACATCGATATTCGGGGTGAAGATGATACGACGCACGCTAATCAGGTTAGCCTTTACATCCTCCAGTTTCTCGACTGCCTTTGAACGGACGCCGAAGCGCATCGTGCCAAGACCGGGCAGGGGGATAGAGTGACCTTCGGTTGCCCAGGTGCGGATCACCTCGCCAGCAGCATCCCAAGCCGCCTTGATCACACCAGATGAGATACCTGAGTGGGTAGCAGCCTCCTGGAACACCTTCTTCTCAGCGATGGGCACGTAGAGGTCAGGTCGCATCACGAACTTCTTACCCGGGTTCTTACCAATTTTCACTTCACGCAGTTGTGCAATAACTTTTATAGCCATAATTTAATCTAGTTTAGTTTTTGTGTTAAAAAATTTGTTAGTTCTCTCGATGTCGCCTGATTGAGCCGTTTTCGACCACCATTAAAGGAAAATCTTGCTACCATTAATGCGCGCAATTTCTAGATTTAATGCTCGCAATTTTTATCCTTAATAGGCGATGTCTCCACCTCTTTCATTTGACACTGCAAAGGTACAAAAATTTCTTCAATCCTGCAAGCGTTTTTTCATTTTATCCTCAAATGTTAAATATTGGGTGAGGGCAGGGGCATCCCATAACATAACACCATAACATGAGCAAATTCCAATGTGATCATATCTGCCTTAAAATACCCTCTATAAATTATATATATTATATATATATTATAATATATATATAATATATATAATTAAATAATAAAATAAATACTTCACACCTCCCATGACCTCCTTCCCAATATGCATAACAAAAACACAAATGTTATGGTGTTATGTTATGCTTTGACTTGTGTCCATATACGATGAATATTGTCTGATTATCGAAGATTTTCAAACTTTTCCCCCTTTTCTTTCTTTATTTCCTATTTATTTAGTACCTTTGCATCTATAAAGACTAGCAATAACGAAAAATGATAAATATTCGAAAACTTGAAGCAGAATTGTGGGAATCAGCAGATTTGCTACGTCAGGGAAGTAAACTGACGAGTAACCAGTATTGCATGCCTGTGCTTGCCCTGCTATTCCTGCGATATGCCTATAGTAGATATAAGATGGTGGAGGCTGAGATTCTTCAGAGTCGCCCCATGCGAGGTGGGCGAGTGATGCCTGTAGAACCCAGCGACTTTGCAGCCAAGAGTGCCCTCTATCTTCCCAAGGAAGCTCAGTTCGACTATCTGGTGAATCTGCCAGATAATATCATCGCTGCTGGATTAAAAAACAAAGATGGCAACGATATCAACTCCTTAGGCGAGGCCGTGAACAATGCCATGCAGTTGGTGGAAGACCAGAGCGAACAGTTGATAGGTATTCTCCCCAAGACCTACACCAGTTTCTCTGATGAACTGCTGCGCGAGTTGCTGCGTATCTTCAATAATAAGACGATCGATGAAGTAGGTGGCGATGTGATAGGTCGCATCTATGAATACTTCCTCTCCAAGTTTGCCAAGGCAGTAGCCAGCGACGATGGTGTTTTCTTCACGCCTAAGTCATTGGTAAAGATGCTGGTGAATGTGCTGGAGCCCAAACAGGGTGTGATGCTCGATCCTGCCTGTGGTAGTGGCGGTATGTTTGTGCAGACGGGTGACTTCGTGAATGCAGCTGGCATGAATGCCAATACCAATATGACTTTCTTTGGTCAGGAGAAAGTGGAGTATAATGCCCAGCTCTGTCTGATGAATATGGCTGTGCATGGCCTGAATGGAAAAATCGTTTCAGGCGACGAAGCCAACTCTTTCTATCACGATGCCCACAACCTCGCTGGCAAGTGCGACTATGTGATGGCTAATCCACCTTTCAATGTGGATAAGGTGAAAGCAGAATCTACATCTGCTGCAGGACGTCTGCCCTTTGGTCTGCCTGGCGTGAATGCCAAGACTAAAGAGATAGGTAATGCCAACTATCTCTGGATCAGCTATTTCTATGCTTACCTGAATGATCATGGACGTGCCGGATTTGTGATGGCAAGTTCTGCTACGGATAGCGCCAACAAAGATAAGGACATCCGCGAAAAACTCGTCAATACAGGCGATGTAGATGTGATGGTAAGTGTGGGTAATAACTTCTTCTATACGCTCTCCCTGCCTTGTTCATTGTGGTTCTTCGATCGCAACAAAAATGAAGCTATCCGCGATAAGGTGCTCTTTATCGATGCCCGTAACTACTTTACCGTAGTGGATCGTACGCTGAATGAATGGACGGAGTGGCAGCTCAAGAACCTGCAAGCCATCGTGCATCTGTATCGTGGCGAGAAGGATAAGTATCAGCAATTGCTCGAAGACTATAACAAAGCCGTTGATGAAGCCGTTGCAGCATTAAAAGAGCAAGGACAGCCCTTCAGCGATCTTATTGACAAAGATACACAAGCCCATTTCTGGGGTTTGATGGGATGGATTAATGATGCAGGGCATGACTATGCAGAACTGAAGCAGAGGGTGGAAGACCAAATAGGGCAGACCAAAGCCTGTGCGAAATCTGCTGAGAGTTTTATAGAAAAGCGCAAGGTGAAAGCCATGCGTCAGGCTGGTGATAGCTTCATCGAGTTCCTGAATGAATTCCTTACTCTCATTAATGAGCGCGAGTGGCTGGTGTCGAAATTTGGCGAGGATGGCCAGTATCAGGATGTGCTGGGACTCTGCAAGATAGCCACCATTCAGGAAATAGCAGAAAAGAACTACTCTCTGACGCCTGGCGCCTACGTGGGCGTAGCAGAGCAAGAAGATGATGGCGTAGATTTCCATGAGCGTATGAATGAGATTCATGCAGAATTGGCAAAGCTGAACCAAGAGGCTAACACTCTGATGAAAGAGATCCAAAAATCATGGGAGGAGCTGAAATGAACGAAATAGAAAAGAGCATGCAGACGCAATCTCTGATACAAGACCTGCGTCAGATTATTGAGCAAGCGCGTGGTCATGTGGCAGCTACTGCCAACTATGCCCAAACCATGATGTACTGGCATATAGGCGAGCGCATTAATCGTGAAATTCTTGGGAATCAGCGCGCTGAGTATGGTAAGCAAATTGTGTCGGCAGTGTCGACACAATTACAAGCAGAGTATGGCAAGAAGGGATTTGAACCTCGTAGTATATGGCGAATGATGCAATTTGCTCAAGAATTCCCTGATGAACAAATTGTCGCGACAGTGTCGACACAATTATCATGGTCACATGTTATTGAAATATTGCCATTAAAAGACAATATTCAACGCGAATTTTATCTTACCCTTGCTGCCTCAGAAAAATGGAAAGTCCGTCAACTTCGCAAAGAGATTGATGGTATGCTGTTCGAACGTACAGCAATAGCCAGTAAGCCTGACGAACTTGTTAAAAAGGAACTATCTACTTTGCGCGATGATAACGTGATGTCGCCAGACTTAGTTTTTAAAAGCCCTTATTTCTTGGAGTTTACAGGATTAAAAGGCATGTATAGTGAGAAGAGTCTGGAGGACAGTCTTATTGCCCATCTGGAACAGTTTATTGTAGAACTGGGTAATGGCTTTAGCTTTGTGGCTCGTCAGAAGCGGATGATTATTGATGGAGAAGATTTCTATCTCGACCTGTTGTTCTATCATCGCCGCCTTCATCGCCTCATTGCAATTGACCTTAAATTAGGTAGCTTCAAGGCGCAATACAAGGGCCAGATGGAGCTATATTTGCGATGGTTGGAGGCCAACGAAATGGAACCAGGCGAAGAAACCCCGCTCGGACTTTTGCTTTGCACGGAGGGCAGCGAAGAACAGATAGAATTGCTGCAACTCGACAAGTCGGGTATCAAAGTAGCTCAGTACATGACAGAACTTCCACCACGCGATGTCCTAATGCATCAGATTCAGAAGTCATTGGAGGCTGCAAAAGCTCGATTTGATAATTATATTGAGGAGGACGAAGCATGAGTGAGTGGAAGAAAGTGAAGTTGGGAGAACTCTATGAAGTTCATAATGGACTTTCTAAAGGAAGACAATTCTTTGGAAGTGGCTACCCATTTCTGACATTCTCTACCGTATTCAATAATTGGTTTTTGCCAGAAACGTTGGATTCTTTAGTTCAATCATCAGAGAAAGAAAGAACAGCATGCTCAATAAAGAGAGGTGATGTATTTATTACTAGAACTAGCGAAACGATGGATGAACTGGGAATGAGCTCTGTTGCCCTGAAAGATTATCCCAATGCAACATATAATGGATTTACAAAGAGACTTCGACCTACAACAGACGATGTGATTCCTGAATATATTGGCTATTTTCTCCGCTCCAAAAAGTTTAGGGGAAAGTTTATGGCTTTTTCGTCTATGACTACTCGTGCAAGTCTCGCAAATGATGACCTGCTTAGTATGGAGGTGGAGATACCAGAAAAATCCACTCAGCAACACATCGCTACTATCCTCTCTCGCTACGACTCATTGATAGAAAACTATCAGAAGCAGATAAAGCTATTGGAGGAAGCAGCGCAGCGACTTTATAAAGAATGGTTCGTTGATCTCCACTTCCCTGGTCACGAAAACACAAAGATTGTTGATGGTGTGCCAGAGGGGTGGGAGAAGAAAACCATTAATGATATATGTACCCACATATCTTCTGGAAGTACACCATCACGTAGAAATAAATCTTATTGGGAAAACGGAACAATCAAGTGGGTTAAGACTAAAGAACTTCTTGATGGGTGGATATTTGATACTGAAGAATATATCACTGATGATGGGTTGAAAAATTCTTCTACCAAAATATATCCTGTCAATTCTATTCTCATGGCTATTTATGCAAGTCCTACGTTAGGACGATTAGGAATCCTTGCTTCTGAATGTTGTTGCAATCAAGCTGCATTATGTCTCATAGCTAATGAGCAGATCGTATCATGGCAGTGGCTTTATTGGAAGTTGTTTGAGCTACGTGATGAGTTTAATTCTATAGCTCGTGGTGCAGGACAACAGAATATAAGTGGAATAGTCGTAAAGAATAAAGAAGTGCTTGTCCCTACAAAGCAGGTTGTTGATGCATTTACAAATATCGTAAATCCAATATTTGAAAGCATTAAAAAAATATCTTCTCAAATCCACCTCCTTACTGAAGCCCGCGACCGCTTGCTGCCTAAATTGATGAGTGGTGAGATTACAGTATAAACAAATAAAGAAAATAGAACGAAATATGTATACACCACCATTTACAGTTAGCGCCGAGGCCATCAATCTGATTGCAGAGATTTCCGCCCAGATAGAACGCTATGCTATCCGTCTGGAGCAAGAAGATGGATTGCGATTACGTAAAGTAAATCGCATTAAGACCATCCACTCATCGCTGGCCATTGAAGGAAACACACTGAGTGAAAACCAGGTACGCGACATCATTGATGGTAAGAACGTAGTGGCTCCTATCAAGGAGATTCAGGAAGTGAAGAATGCTATCAAGACCTACGAGATGTATCCTTCGCTTGATGCTTTCAAAGAGAAAGATCTTTTGAAAGCCCATGGCGTGATGATGCAGGCATTGGTGGATAATCCTGGTCATTATCGACATGGGGGCGTGGGCGTGTTTGGCGAGAAAGGATTAGTACATTTAGCACCTCCTGCTGATCGCGTGCCTATGCTGATGGGGGATCTCTTTGATTGGCTGAAGCATTCGAAGGACCATCTGCTGATTCGCAGCTGTGTGTTCCACTTTGAATTTGAGTTTATCCATCCGTTCATAGACGGCAATGGGAGAACAGGGCGTCTATGGCAGTCACTCATCTTAGGCAAGCTACATCCATTGTTCGAGCATTTGCCAGTGGAAAACATGGTTTATAGTAATCAGCAACTATACTACGATGCCATCACAGCCAGCACTAACGCAGGACAGTCGGGGCCGTTCATTGACTTTATGCTGAATGAGATCTACAAAACGCTGAAAGCGCATCAAGGGGAGCCATTGCAGGATAAACTGCAGGATAAAGTTCCTAATAAACTTCCCAATAAAGTTCCTAATAAACTTAGAAATGAGTTTCCTGATATTACAGATATGACATGGGATGTATTCATGCAATTGAATGCTACTAATGCTGCCACAGCAGAAGAAATAGGTGCTGCTTTAGGCATCAGTAGTCGCATGGTTCGCAAACATATTGCCACACTCAGAGAGGCAGGTCTGATTGTCCGTGTGGGCAGCAACAAGACTGGATATTGGAAAGTAAATATATAACGATATGGCAAAGGACTATAGCGAAGACCAACTGATACAGAAGAGTACAGCCGAATTTCTGGAAAAGGAACTGGGTTGGAAGAGCGTCTATGCTTTTGACCAAGAGACATTAGGCGCGAATGGTACGCTGGGACGAAACGGATACCACGAAGTGCTGCTGACACGCCATCTTGGGCAAGCCCTAAAGCGACTGAACCCCTGCCTGACGGATAAGCAGTTGCAGGAGTGCATAGAGCGCCTGACGGAGCATATGAGCAGTCAGACGCTGATGCAGATCAACGAGCAGAAGTATCAGCTGATTCGTGATGGCATACCAGTGACTCGCACCAAAGCGAATGGCGAGACGGAAGAGGTACGTGCCAAGGTAATCGACTTTGCTTCGCCTGACAAGAATGAGTTCCTTTGCGTGAGGGAGTTGCAAGTGCATGGTGCCCTCTATCGTCGCAGGGCCGACATCGTGGGATTCGTGAATGGCATACCCTTGCTGTTTATGGAACTGAAGAATCATGATGTGGCTGTGGTGGATGCTTTTAACAAGAACTATCGCGATTACCTCGATACGATCCCGCAATTGTTCTATCACAATGCCTTTATCATGTTCAGTAATGGCAAAGAGGCTCGTGTGGGAACGATTGACTCGAAATGGGAGTTCTTCCATGAGTGGAAACGATTGAAAGAAGAGGATGCAGGCAACATTGAACTACCCACCATGCTGAAGGGTGTCTGCTCGAAAGAGAACTTCCTCGACCTGCTGGAGAACTTTATACTTTATGATCATAGTGGAGGTAAGATCGCCAAGATATTGGCTCGTAACCACCAGTATCTGGGTGTAAACCAAGCCGTAGAGAAATATAAGAATCGTGAACTGTTGGATGGAAAACTGGGTGTGTTCTGGCATACGCAGGGCAGTGGTAAGAGCTATTCGATGCTGTTCTTAGCGCAGAAGATTCGCAGGAAGTTTGCTGGCTCGCCTACATTCTTGGTTCTGACTGATCGCGAAGAACTGAACAAGCAAATCAGTGATACGTTTGAGAATTGTGGCCTGCTGGGTAATGTAAAAGCTAAGGCGTTTATCGCCAGCAGTGGTGAGGATTTGAAAGCGAAACTGAAGGGTAATCCCTCGTTTATCTTCTCGCTGATTCAGAAATTTAATGATCCCAATGCTGATCCCATCTATCCTGACCACGACATCATCGTGATCAGCGACGAGGCGCATCGTACGCAGAATGGTATCTTTGCAGACAACCTGATGCATATCCTGCCAACGGCCCATCGTATCGGCTTCACTGGAACACCATTGCTATCGAATGATAACATTACGGCTCGTACCTTTGGTGGCTATGTGAGTATCTACGACTTCAAGCGAGCTGTGGAGGATAAAGCCACAGTGCCCCTCTATTATGAGAATCGTGGCGAGAAGCTACAAGACCTGAAGAATCCGGAAATCAACGATGAGATAGCTGCAGCCTTGGAACAGGCTGGAGATCTGGATGCTTCGCAACTGGCCAAGCTGGAACGTGAGTTTGCTAAGGAGGTACATCTGCTGACAGCAGCCAAACGTCTGCGCATTGTGGCTCAGGATTTCGTGCGCCATTACACGGATCTATGGACATCGGGAAAGGCGATGTTCGTGAGTTATAATAAGGTGACTTGTGTGCGTATGTACGACTATGTGCAGGAGTACTGGCAGAAGGAAATCAAGCACTTGGAGGAAAAGATATCGAAATGTGATTCACAACAGGAAGTGCAGGAGATGGAGCGCAAACTGGAGTGGATGAAGAGCACAGAGATGGCTGTGGTGGTATCGCAAGAGCAGAACGAGATACAGACTTTCCAGAAATGGGGACTGGACATCAAGACCCATCGCGAGAAGATGGAGAAACGGGAACTCGATAAGGAGTTTAAGGATGATAACTCACCATTGCGCATCGTCTTCGTATGTGCCATGTGGTTGACTGGTTTCGATGTGAAGACGCTCTCGTGCCTCTATATCGACAAACCCATGAAGGCCCATACCTTGATGCAGACCATTGCCCGTGCCAACAGAGTGGCAGAAGGCAAGACGAATGGCTTGGTGATAGACTATATAGGTATCGTGAAAGCCCTGCGCCAGGCATTGGCTGACTATACGGCTAATCCTGGTGGCGAAGGTGGCAATGATCCCACAGTGGATAAGAAAGAACTTATCAAGCATGTGCTGGAAACCATCGCTGCAGCCACTGATTTCTTAAAAGAACATGACTTTGAACTGAATGATCTGATTCGTGCAGAGAACTTCTTGAAGTTGGATTATCTGATGGAGGCTGCTAATGCCATGTGCGAAACAGCAGAGATACGTAAGACCTTCTATACATATGCTACTACGCTGCTGAAACTCTGGAAGTATCTGGATCGTGAGGATATCACAGCAGAAATCAAACAGCAGAAGGATGCCATCGAGGCCATCTATAAGGAACTTCAGAAGAAACGCCAGCATGCGGATATCACAGATCTGAGCGTAGCCATCAATAAGATTGTGAACGATCATTTGGAGATGCAAGAAAGCACTGTTGGCGAAGATGGGCCTACCCGTTTTGATATCAGTGGCATCAACTTCGAGCTGCTCAGGCGTGAGTTTGCCAAGAGTCGTGAGAAGAACCTGGTGTTGAAGGATATTCAGGAGTTGCTACAGGAGCGCATCGCCCAGATGTTGGCAAAGAATCCTTCACGCATCAACTTCTACGAGAAATATCAGGAGATTATCCATGATTACAACAACGAACAGAACAGGGCTACAATCGAGAAGACTTTCGAAGAACTGATGAAGCTGTCGAACGAACTGACAGAGGAGGAGAAACGTTATGTGCGCGAAGGTTTCGAGAATGACGATCAACTCTCAATGTTTGACATCCTGATGAAAGATAACCTGAGCAAAGAAGACATTAAGAAGATCAAGAAAGTGGCAGTAGAACTGCTTGACAAGATCAAGCAGCAGTTGGCTGGTATGGATCATCCCTTCGACAAGCCCAACACCAAGGCCACCATCATCATCACCATTCGCGATGTACTATGGCAGGAACTCCCAGAGAGTTATAGCGAGGAAAGCATCACCCAATACCGTGATGCAGTCTATAATTACGTCAGCCAGCACTACAACGGCGTAGCGTAAGAGATAATGATAATAACTAAAAACTTAAGATATGGAAGAGAGGTTTACGTGGATTCCGTTTTATTCGGAACTAGCAAAGGCACTACTCGCCTATAAGAACAATAGGAAACCTTTGGTGGACTTTGTGTATTCAGACTTATCACAAGTTGGCGGAAGATCGCTTGTGGATTATATCCACATGGAAGATGGTTCAAAGGTGAAAGACATTGATCCATTTTCTTTATTTGCCATCTTTAATCGTAACTTAAGACCTGAGAATAAAAGAGGCTTCTTGCAAAAGTTTAAGGAAAAGTTTGGGCTAAAGTCTGATATACCAGAAGACTTTGATGGAATACCTACCGTAAACTCACAAAGAGCTTTCTTCTTTAATTGGGCAGATAAGAACAAAGAGAGTATAGATCAGTTTTGGGAAATATTCGAGGGAGTGGTTCTCGAAAAGGATATCAGTCAGATATTTGATAAGATGGTGAATAAGATGGTATCCCAATATTCACTGACCATGATACTCTATTGGATAGCACCAGATAGATTCCTGAATCTTGATGGAAGAAACAGGTCATATCTGAAGACGTTGGGGCTCCAAGACAACTATCCTGATTTGGATTATGAAGAGTATTCTAAGCTAATTGAGACTGTAAGAAGGATGATGAGTGAGCAAAAGATAAATGCCACCTCATTCCCTGAGTTGTCGCATACTGCATGGAACATGGCTCAGACTGATATAATCTGGATGTATAAGAAATATGATGATACATTTTCTGTCGATGTCATCAAAATGGGCTCCTCCGCGAAAGGCGAAATAGATTTCTCTACGATTAAGAGTAAAAAGCAACTTGGAGATGCCTATCGGAAAATCAGAGGTAATACTGACGTCGCGATTCCGGATATGTACTGGAAACTAATAAAAGACGTGAAAGTTGGAGACATCGTGGTAGTTTTTGATTCTATAAAAGATGGCAGAACTATAAACCATTATCTGCATGGATGGGGACGTGTTACATCTGATATTTTCTATAATAAGAATGATGAAAATCCCATTCAAAGAAAAGTAGAATGGCATATGCCATTGCCTGATTCACCCATCAAAGAAACGAATACAAGCAACCCTCGCTATTTCCACGAAGTGAAAGGCATTGAGGCTGCAAACATTATGGAACTTTTAGGTATTAAAGGAGATGAGGTTATGAGTACGAAGAAGAATTATTGGCTTTCAGGATATTATATTGATGAGAAATCAGAGTTAGATGATTTCATTGCCAAGAATGAGTGGAGAGCATGGTTTGGCGAAGGTGATGCCAATCAGCTTAATGATGCTAAGAGCATCCAAAATGGTGATATTCTGATCTTGAAGTCCACTTTAACTAAAGGCAAGAAACATAACCTGCCCTGCATGAGAATCAAGGCTGTGGCTGTGGTGGAAAGTGATATGGAAACCTTAAGTGGAAGGCCTGGTCTCGAAGGTGTGCGCTATAAAGTTAGGTTTATCAATAAGGAAGATAAGGATTTTGATGGAAGTTCTTTTGGTTCATATCGCAGAACCATCCAGCAGTGTCGCAATAAAGATATCATTGCATATGTAGAATCATTATTACCAGAATATATGGAAGATAAGAAGAAATACCAAGAGTTTATTGATCTGCTGGAAGCAAATAAGAACTTGATTCTTACAGGCGCTCCTGGTACTGGTAAAACTTACCTGGCGAAACAAATAGCTAAACAATTATTGAAGGTTGAAGATGATGATGAGCTCCAGAAAGACAAGCGCTTTGGTTTTGTGCAGTTCCATCCTTCGTATGACTATACAGACTTTGTGGAAGGGTTGAGGCCTTTTGGAGATAGTGGCGAAATAGGTTTTGAACGAAAAGATGGAGTTTTTAAAGAATTCTGCAAAAATGCTTTAGGTTCTCCAAAAGAACATCTTACATCATTTGATGAGGCTTACGAGAGTTTATGTTTTGATATTAAGGATGAATTACAAGAAACTGTTACATTAAAGAGCGGGAAAGAATCTACAAAACTTTCCGTCACTGATAAAAATATTATCAGGTGGAATGCTCCAAACACAGGTAATCCCAGTGTGAATGTCGTGTCACGTGAAAGGTTGCGTAAACTATATAGTGAGTATGATACGATGGCAAAATTGAATAGTATTGATAATATCAATGATGCTATACGTGATGTGATTGGAGGCTGTAATACATCAATGTATTATGCAATATTGCAAGAGGTAATATTAAGAATTTCCAAACTAAAAAAAGGCATTTATACAGAGGTAATCCCTGATATTAACCAGTCAAATAATAAGAGCGATATCAATAAGGCCCCGTCAGTCTTTATCATCGACGAGATAAATCGTGGTGAGATATCTAAGATATTTGGTGAGTTATTCTTCTCTATTGATCCTGGCTATAGAGGCATAAAGGGACGTGTGAAGACGCAATATCAGAATCTGATAGAAGAAGGTGATGCCTTTAAGGATGGATTCTATGTACCTGAGAATGTGTATATCATTGGTACGATGAATGATATAGATCGTAGCGTGGAGAGCATGGATTTCGCTATGCGTCGCAGGTTTGCATGGAAAGAGGTTACTGCAGAGGATAGCATGAAGATGCTTGATGGCATAGAATATGAGGAGGAAGCCAAGAAGAGGATGCAGAATTTGAATGCTGCCATCGTAAAGGTTCGCGGACTTGGAAAGGCTTACCAGATAGGCGCTGCTTACTTCAAGAAGATAAAGGACTATAATGGTGATTTCCTGAAACTTTGGGATTTCCATCTAAAAGGTCTGCTCTACGAATATTTGCGTGGTAACATGAATGCAGAGGAACAACTGGAAGAACTTAAAAAGGCATACGAAAGCTGACGTTAAGGATGGAGCTACCCATTAACATAGCAGATAATAATTGGGAAGGCTTGCCTATCGACGATGAGCTGCATCTTGCGAATCTCCAAAAGATAGCAGAAAAGCCCATAGAGCAACTAAGCCTCGAAGATCACCCCAATTTGCTAATCTTTCCTCAGAATCTTGAAGAGTATGGGGATAAGATTGGTAAGCAGACAGTGTTTGAGGTGAAAGAGGGAAAGTTGTGTACCAAGAACATCATGGGCTTTATTGGCTATCGTGATACCAAGGTAAGGATACACTCGCGTTTTGCTCAGGGCGAGGATGACTACTTCCTGCACTACATGCTGCAGAAGGTGTTCTCCATCAATCTCTTTGATCTGAAGTATCATGCTGACGATGAGAGTATCTTCGACTTCCTGATTTACCTGTTTCCTGCCTTCTTGAATCGAGCTATGCGTCAGGGGCTCTATAAGGAGTATCAGACACGAGAGTATAATGATGCTAATATCAAGGGCAGGATAGATGTGGCCAGGCATATCCGGATGAACACTCCCTTTGCAGGAAAGGTGGCTTATTCTACAAGAGAGTATGCTTACGACAATCATGTGACCCAGCTGATACGTCATACCATTGAGTACATTGCTGACCATCAATATGGTGGGGGCATTTTGAAGAATGATGATATGACGAAGGATGCTGTAACACTTATCAGGGAAGCTACACCAACGTATAGCCAGAATGATTGCAGAAAGGTAATCAATCAGAATCTTCGTCCATTGAGTCATCCTTACTTTAGTGAGTATCGTCATTTGCAGCGGCTCTGCGTGCAGATACTTCGCTATGAGGAAATCAAGTATGGTCGCAATGAAGATGAGATATATGGCGTACTCTTCGATGGAGCCTGGCTCTGGGAGGAGTATCTGAATACCATCTTGAAAGATTGTGGATTTAAGCATCCGCAGAACAAAAAATCTACTGGTGCTATCTATTTGTTTACTGGTGGCAAAGGACCTCGCTTTCCTGATTTCTATAAGGATGATATCGTGCTTGATGCAAAATACAAACGTTACGAAGATATCGCTCTGCAGAGTATTGATGGCGATGATTTGCATCAGGTTATTACCTATATGTATATATTGTCAGCGCGACATGGTGGTTTGATAGTGCCGGGAAGTTACGAAAAGAGTGATGTTGATCCTGCTCCAAAAACTCTCAAGGGATATGGTGGTAATATGAATATCTATAGTATTCCAGTTGATACTCCTGTTGATAGCTTTAAAACATATTGCCAGAAGATGGCTATACATGAACATAACTTCAGGTATCAAATTGATACATGTTATGGTAAGAGTTTTAATGAAAGTCTTAAAATGCTGATAAGATCTCAGTTGGAAGATGCTCTAAATTTAATGGATATTGATAAAAATAAGACGAATGAACTTATAAGTTCTGCCAACATCATACTTGACTTATTGATGGATAAAGGCTACGATTTTGATGATGTTGAGCAATATGTAATGAATCGGTTAAAAGAGAAACATAATTAAGAGTTAATAGAATATGAAGAGAATAGTTTGCACATTATTGATGGCGATCGCCATGACAACTGGTTTTGCACAGACTACCCCCGACTATGTCCAGAAAGCCAAAGCTGGCCTTACTCAATATTATCCTCAATTCAAAGACTACTTCGAGCCTATATTTGCGGAGTATAATAAATCCTAAATTCCGCAGCACTTTAGTTTAACTTCCTTTTTAAGTTCCTGGGTAACAAAATATTGCTCAGGATTTTGCCATGTCAGATTTTTCACTTACCTTAGTGCTGCAAATCAAGACAAGCAAAATC
>Ga0256405_10005828_pt1 | contig 20614 bp, 24 predicted proteins | sample RumenRJG_02DNA_FD_189096 | JGI IMG/M metagenome (GOLD analysis project Ga0256405, IMG submission 189096) | Bovine rumen microbial communities from Lethbridge, Alberta, Canada - RJG_02 | ecosystem: Host-associated > Mammals > Digestive system > Stomach > Rumen | place: Canada: Alberta... | reverse complement strand
AACCTTGTTTTCCATCTTCGAAAAGTCAAGCAAAAAATGCGAACGCCCCCGCCGAAACCTGCACAATTATTTCTGTCGTTCTTTGTCTATCTTGCACAACGAACGATTGTACGAAAATAAGACCGTCAGCGTTTACGCCGCTTTCGGCCTGTTTTTGCTTTGTTCCTTGTGGAGTTTTTCGATGATCTATGCTGCAATTCCGAGTGCTGCCAGTTCTTCCTTAAAGGCAGCGTTGCTTGATTTGAAACCCAATATTTTACGCGGGTAATTGTTCATCCAATCTTCCGTGTCCTGTAACTCCTTCTTTGATACATCGTCAAAGTCCGTGCCTTTGGGATGTTTTCGGCGGATCATCCCGTTTTGCACTTCGTTTGTTCCGCGTTCCCAACTGCTATACGGGTGAGCGAAATATACTTTTGTGCGTGGTATCTTCTTATTTATGCAGGATGCTTCCAGTTCTTCCGCTGCCGCAAACTCGCTTCCATTATCAAAAGTAATGCTCTTGAATATCTCCCGAAAGTTTACTGCTCCCCACTTCCGCTCTAATGCGTCTATGGCCTTTACCACCGTTTCCGCCATGCGGTTAGGGATTTTTACGATGATCTCTTTTCTTGTCTTGCGCTCCGTCATTGTAAGCAGCGCCGTCTTTCCTTTCTTTTTCCCGGAGTAAACGGTGTCTCCTTCCCAATGCCCGAACACTTCCCGGCTCTCTATCTCTTCCGGTCTCTTTTCTATGCTCTCTCCCGCCGGCGCTCTGCTCGCTTCCTTTTTCTTGTTTACTTTCTTATATCTCTGCTTCTTTTTTCCATGCCTCGGAAGCTGTTTTGCGGTCAGATTGCAAAACACGCCCTTTTCTATATAGCTATAAAGCGTCTGCTCTGTGATGTTCACGTCAAAGCCTTGTTCTTTTGCTTCCGCCAGTGCTGCCGCCGGGCTGTAATCTTTTTCAATGATCGTCTGCTCCAAGAAATCAGCAAGCGCTTGATTGTGTCCGATCTTTAAGTCCGGGCCTTTCTCCCGCAAATGTTCTTCGTATTTCTCTTGTGCGATATCCGGGCTATAACTCGTCTCCATTTCCCAAGTGCTGCCGTCGAGGCGCTCGTACTCTCCCCGGTGCAGCTCTCTATATATTGTAGATATATGCACGCGCAGCTTATCCGCGATCTCCTTCGGCTTTAGCCCTTTCTTTTTCCACTTCTCAATCCTTAACCTGTCTGTCTTTGTTAAATGCTTGAAAGTGCGAGGTTCCTTATCTGCCATGATAGCCTCCTTTCCAAATACTCCGGCGCGGGGTTGCGTTTGCTCCTGCCGCGCTTGTCGCACTTTGTCTATTTTGTAATAATAATATCGGCTCTTTTGCTCTTCTTTGTAAACACCTTTTTGAAAAATTGAAAAAAGAAAGCCCCGGCGCACATTCCCGCTGTCGGAAATGCTGCCGGGGTTCTCCCTTATCTCTTCTTTGTGTATGCAAGGCTTATCCAGCCTGCGCCGCTTTTCAGCTTGCCCCATGTTGTAGAGCCGTTTTTGTACTCTTCAACGATAGTATATGCTTCGCCGTTCTTAACCTGCGTTGCTATACCGTAATTTGTGCCGGGGCCTTTTCTCACATTCAAAACCGCCGTTGCGATTCTGACCGTATAAGGCGAAACACCCACGCCCGATACCGGCTTATCATCGGCGGGCTTTGTTGGCTGTACGGTCTCGCCTGCTGCCCCCAGCTTTGCGTTGACCGCTGCCGCAATCTCTCCCATCCGATTATACAGATAGTCGCCCGGACACGCCTTGTTCGCATAATCTCTATGCACGGTCATATTACAGCCGTTTCTATGGTTTACTCTGTCCGCCTTGTTGGTAGACCATACCAGCTTTTTGATGCCGTTTCTCTTGCAGATGTCCGTCACAAGCTCTATGAGCGCATTGTAGGCGGCGGGTCTCACGGAGTATGGTGCCTTTGAATCTGACGCTACCTCGATAGTGACTGCTCGCATATCGTTTGCTTTGTTGCTCGTACACCATGATCTGTCCTTTTCTTCGACATACAGTGCAATGCGTCCGTCCGGGCCAATACCGTAATTTGAGCTTGCCTGTCTCTTTGAGTTTGCAAAGAGATTGCCGCAACTCTCAACCGATAACTGGCCCGCCATGCAATGAATAGATATGGTGTCATTCACCTTGCCATTACATACGGTCTTATTCGGAGAAATCTTTGAATAGCATATAAGATTACTATTACTCATTGTCCTCGCCCCCGTTTCCTGTGAGCATTTCCAGCGCCTCGGCGTTTACTTCATCCTCCGCTGTAATCTCGTTCTCTACCGCTTCGAGTATTTCTTTTTCGTCCATGCTGCGCCTCCTTTACTCTACTTCGGGAAGCCCGGCAATGCTTGTAAGCAATGAGAGGATCCCGGCGAGTGCCGATGCTGACGCAACCGCTACCCAATTAACCTCTGTTACAAGTGCCGCAGTTCCGATTGTTGCTATGGCTGTCTGTGCCACCGTCTTTACTGCTCTTATTCCGGCAGCTTTCCACCAGCCCTTGTTTTTAATGTTGTTCATGGTAACACCTCCTACATTCCAAGTTTTACAAACATAAAGGCGATCACTCCGCCGATTATTGCAGTCAATATGTGTGTAACCACCGTCCGCCACATTTCGCCGTCTTTGCCTTCTATCTTCGCAAGTCTCGCGCCCTGTCGCTCCTGCTCCGTGAGCATATTCTTCATATTGACTGCTAATTCCTTTACTGTTGCCGTAAGGTCTGAAATCTGTCTGACAGTCTCTTCGAGAGTTTCAATCCTGCGGTTTTGTCTGTGGTTCTCTTCGTCAATCCGCTTTGCAAACTCTTCATGCTCTTTTCTTGTTATTGCATCTTCCACGGTCTATTACCTCCTTTCGTTGCCCTTGTCTCGGTCTCGGTGCTGTACTTATCCACCTTCCGCCGCTTCACTCTCGTTAAAGAGTTCTTCGGGCAGGTCGTCCGGCCATTCGTCGCCGCCGATAATATCCCGGTACATTCTGTCAGCTTCCGCTATCTCGTCTCTGCCCGTCTCCACATCTCCCAGCTCCGCAAGTCTCGTCGCAAGGACTTTGATTGTCCGGGCCTGTACTTCGTTCAAGCTCTCCAAATCTGCTATGATCTGTAAATGGCTGCTCATGTTCTGCTTGTTCCTTCCGTTTCTTCGCTTTCTCCATTTCTGTACGGTAAATACTGTTAAGCCGCATCCGCAGTCTTGCGGTGTCCGTATGGTCGAGTAGCCCTCTGATGCTTGCTATGCGCCGGTCGAAAGACTGTTTGCTTATTCTTCCCTCGGCGTATCTTGCAGAAATCTTTTTGACTTCTCGCTTTATGCGGCCTACGGTGCTTTTCCGTAGCTTCATGTGGGTATTCCATATCCGCACGCCGACAAACTCAACGCCCATTCTTACCGGGCGTATTGTTGTCTTATCGTTAAGGTCGAGCGCTAACCTATCACGTAAAAACGCTTCAATGGCGGCTTTCCACCTATGAAGCGTCTCTTTGTTCTCTGCGAGAATAACGATATCGTCCATATACCGGATATAGTAATGGATTTTTAATATATGCTTGCAATACTGGTCTAACTCATTGAGATATATATTAGCGAATAGCTGCGAGGTCAGATTGCCTATCGGCATACCGACATCGTATAGCCACTCTTCCGGCGGTACGTCTTGTGGCGCTTTCCCTCTCGGAAGCCCGAACGGTTCCGCCTTGCTGTTCACTATGCCCCGTATAAGGTCAAGCAATCGCTCGTCTGTGATCCGCTTTGATAGAATTGATAATAATATCTCATGGTCTACGCGGTAAAAATATTTGCTTATATCCAGCTTCAAGTAATAATAGCCGTGGCCGGGCTTTCTCATTACCTGCTGCATCCAGTATTGTAACCGCGTCGCCGCTCTATGGCTTCCCTTGCCCTTTCTGCAGGCGTAGGAATCTTCGATAAACATTTTGTCGTAGAACGGGTTAAGCACTTGGTAAATGCTCCACTGTACTATTCTGTCCGGGTATGGCAGCGCCATAACGAGGCGCTTCTTTGGTACGAATACCCATAGTTTCCGGTACGGCCCTAATACATAAGTGCCGTTTTGCAAGTTCTCAATGATGGTAAACAGCCAATCTTCAAGCCTTGCAGTAAACGCCATGATCTCCGGCCGATACCGCTTGCCCTTATGGGCGTTTTCGTGAGCTTTGCACAGCCACATAAAATCGCATATCGTACCCCATGCGTTGTCAATGACTGCTATTTCTTTGCCGTCATTTCCCATTTCTCCTAAACCATTGCCCCGTGTGACGTTACCGCCTCCGGGGCAGCCTTTAATTTTTCTGCGTACTGTCCTCCGCAGAATGGAAGAAGGCTCCTTTTAACCTATACACCGTGCTATATCCCGTAAGATATAACCCACTCCCGGTATAGCTCCCGCCGTGTAGGTAGGTGAAAAGCGGAGCGCCCGCCGATGTTGTCGTTGGAATTGGAACGCGGGTTGTTGAGGTTGGAATTGAACACGCCAGCATTCGCCCCATTGTTCCAGTTGCCGCCGCGAATCAGACAACGCAGTAGCCTAATCCCATTATGATAGCGGTTATCTTTGTAGGGATTGTATGTATTTTCCCAAAAGATTACCGATCTCATTGTTGTAACGCGACCACACTTGATACTGATGCTCGGATAATGGCGGTGCGTATTTCGCGCCGCACGCTTCCCGGTCAGCCGCAAGCCTTACAAGGTGCCGCAGCCAGTCCAGCTCAACATCAAGTTCTTGTGTGGTTGTCTTTCGGTAATACTTCTTTTCAAGCTCTACCGCCAAATGATACATACGGAGCATTGATTGTCGCATATCGTCCGCGAGGTCTCTATCTTTTCGCGGAAAATTCTTTGTCAAAGGCCGCCCGTATTTTATCATTTCTCCGATCTTTTCTTTGAGCCGGAACGGTTCATACGTTCCTTCTTTTGGTCTCTCATTCTGCATATAGTTACTTCTTTCAAACATTGCTTACGCAAGGCGGAGCGTTTGTCTCGTCTTGCGTAAGCATATTGTATTCAGCAAATCTGTCTCGCTATCGCTCGACAGACAGTGAATCGGGATCCGGTGTACAGTGTTACCCGATAAAAGCGGAGCGCCCGCCGACGAGGTCGCCGGAATTGGAACGCGGGTTGTAGAGGCGGGAAGCGAACACGCCAGCATCCGCCCCATAGGACCAGGCGCCGCCGCGAATCAGACAACGCTCGTCCTGTGAGTTGTCAGCATAGAAATAATCTCCGCCGTATGTCGCGTCGATACCGTCGCCGGTAAGCGAGAGATCGGGAAGCATAGCAAGCGCCTGCAGGAGTGTTTTTGCCGCCGTACCGATGCTTGACTGTGCCGTAACGTCCTTGAATGTAACTCCGTGTGATCCGGCTGTGTGGGAAATTGTGGTGTCGTAAGTCCATGTAGTACCCGTCCAGTCCAGCTTAACGGAACCGGTTGTTGTTCCGGTGCCGTCCGGTGTAATAAGAGTGCCATCGGAAGCCTTAATTGCTTTCCATGCTGCGCTTGTTGCTGACATATCCGCGCCGTCCGCTGCCGCGTTGTTGTCCTCAAGAATCTGTACCTCTCCTTTGACAAGGCGAAGCCCGGCGCACCACTCCCATACATTACCGTTCATATCCCAAATGCCTTCAAGTGTTCCGTCGTGAGACCATGTGATCGGGCCTGTGCCGGTCGCCACTCTCTGAATACGGTTGCTTGAATCCTTTGCCATTGAAGGGATAGCCTTGTAAAGTGTCTCTGTGGAATCCTTGCCGTAGTTGTTGTTGCCTTTAGGCTCGCAGCCGTTCTTGTGGCACCACAAAGCAACTGCCGCCCACTCTGCGCAGGTTACTTCGTGATGTCCAGCTCCCTTCGCTCTTGCATAAGATACAAATGTATCAAGGTTGGTGTTCGCGCTTGGATCCTCTCCCGGTAAGCTGTACGCTCTGCCGTTATAGTGGTGTGTCTGAAACTTTCCAAAGTAAAAGCCGTCGATCTCTACGCCGCCAACTCTGAAAGCGGGATGTACGCTTGTATCTGCTGTCGAAAGCACATCACAAAGCCTAAACTTCGGAATGTACACCATGATCGAGGGCATTTCCTTGTCGTCATAAATAAGCTCGTTGGAAGGGCATACGCTTTTAAGTGCCAGCGCTGCCATATCAAAATTTGCCATTTTTCTACCTCCCTTAATTGATTGTGATACCGTCGATAGAGAACAGATAAAGCGTTACTTTGTCTGTATCAAGGGGCTTGGGTGTTCTGTTTACTACTTCGCGCTCTACCTCTTCGCCGTCCTGTTCCTCTGTTGCTGTGGTTACTTCTTCGTCGTACTCCTTTGCCGGGATTTCAACCTGTGCCACATAATAGCGGCCCTTTCCGGTGGTAAGGTAGCCGTCTGCATCCACCATGATATCTTTTGTTACTTCATCGTCTCTCTGATACCTTGCAAGATTAAGCGTAATCTCGCCATCCGCAAAAGAGAGCTTTGTGCCGCGGAGATTGTAGTCAATCTTCGTGCCTTCGTTTTTTTCTACGATCTGCATAATAGCCTCCTTTAATTGTTCAATGTCGTTTTACTCTTCGATTCCGGGATCAGTCATGCCGCCCGATACGCGAACCGCTACATTGACCGTCGTTGCGCTGCCGTCGTGGATCAATTTGAATCCGTTAAGCGCCCGGTCTGCTACTCTGATATTGCCAACTCTTCCGCCGCTGTACGACAATACATTTACTTCAACACTGTAATTTGTGTTTTCGCGAAGTCCGGCGAGCGCTACTGTCGTTTCCTTGTTGTTGAACGGCCATTTTAAGCCACTGTTCATAGAAAGCGCCAGCGTGTGCAATTCGTCCTCGTAGTCGTAATCGTCCTGTATCTGCTTAAACTGCATGATAGAACGTGCGAGGCTGTCGTCTGACAATCCCTTTTCAATGTTGTTGAAGTGCTGCTGGTCGAGTAGCGTACCCTGTTGTATAACCGTACCGCTTTGGTCTACAACGTGGTCTTTCCAAAATGTGCGATCATAAGCCATAGTCTCTCCTACCTCCTTTCTTTAGGATTCTTCTATCAGCGGGAATGTAAAGCGCAGGAGAGCCGAATTAAGACTTGTCCGCGCAAGGCTGATCGTCTGACTGCCCGCAAGGTTTCCGTTGATATCATAAACGCGCACTCCGGTAATTGTATCTGTCGCCCCGCTTGATGGAACATTTACAAATACCACAACGTCTGTGCCGCTTATTTCCTTGCTGTTGATCTCTCCGTCGTGCCACGCCGAATTATTTAACTGATACTGAAAGCGCGTCACTGACCGCAGTATTTCAGCCCTCCGGTCATCAAGAAATCTCTGTGTGAAAAACGCCATTGCCTTTTCCTCCTTTCGGTTTTATTGCTCTTCTCCGCAGTGTAATAACCCACTTGCGGAAGGTGTGCCACTGTATGCCTCTGCTATCCTGTAATACTGCCTTCTTGTATTAAGCGTAGCGTCTATTCTTTGTCCTGCTGCCGCTGGCACCGGTAATGTTCCGGCGTTTTCTGTTCCGCTTTCTGCTGCATCTGCGTTGTATGCTACTGCAACTCCGCCTGTTCTCATGTTTCCGCAGGCCGAATATCCTACCGTCGCAACTTCCGGCAGCGTTCCGGCAAAGTCCGTAGTATACTTAAATCCCTCCGCTATCGGTCTTGTGACAAGCTCCGGTCTTTCTGTATATCCAATGTGTGACGGCATCCAGTATTCGCCACAACGGATTGTTCCGCACTCCGGCGCCCGGTATCTGTAAGCCTCTATCTTTCGCCCGATCTTTAGCGCTCGCCTTATCATAAAAGAGAATGAATCAAGGTGTGCGCTCCATCGTTTTGCGCCGATAAGCCGCCGCTCCATTTCTTCGGCCGGATATGTTACTGCCGGAGATTCCGGCGAAGAGCTGCTTATGTCTACGAATAGTCTGAACGTACCCGGTGTGCCGTTATAATCAAACCATTCTTCAAGCTGTGTTCCCGGAAATATTGAATCTGCCTGCAGCCTTGTTGCGTATGTAGTTCCCATGAGACGGCGTACTGTTAGCGCTGTCTTTATGATCCTTCTTTTCTGCTCTTCGCTGTACGCCGTGTCGTACCAGTCTATTTTCCAGTTGACCGCTATTGCGTCTAATATCTCAATAGGCGCAGTATCTATCGCCGTGTATATTTGGCTTTTGTCCGCAAAATCAAGTGTCTGCTCATGTAAAACGCCCAAAGCCTCGGATAGTGCGATCACCCAATCCTGCCCCGCTACGATGCGAGGCAGGCCGTCTGTTATCCTTGCGTCCTTTAGGCTTTTAATCATCTTCCAGCCCTCCGTATGTAACCGTTACTGTTCCGATCTTCGGTAACTGTGTGCTTGATATCGTCGCATCCGTCGGCGCTGTCAGTGTTACCCGCTTTGCCCCGGCTTCCCTTATCCTTGCGATTAGCTCCGTCGGGTTTATGTCTCGCCCTAACTTCCGCTGCCATTTCTGAAAATCCGTTACTGCCTGCTGCACTGCTGCCTGTATGGTGCTTACGCTCCTTTGGTCGCTGGTTCCGATATAGTATGTAAATGCGATATTGTATGTTACTTCCGTCGGATCAGTGCAGGTCACGGTATCACATAATGGCCTTATGGTCTCGTCGCTCATGTAGGCTACAAGGCTTGCTTTTTCCGTGGAATTGAGCAGATTTCCGTTATCCAGCACCACATATAAGGCAATGACGCACGGTGACGGGCTTACGATCTGTACGTCTCCTACATCCGATCTCCACTCTCTCACATAGTATTCATACGCATCTTTCGGCCCGGCGCACGAAAACTTACTCGGCGCGAGATATACGCGCTCTGTCAGATTGTCGTCGTCCTCTACGTCAAGTCCGCCGGTGCTTGTGTCGGTGTTCGCTACCGATGCAACATACGGAATTGGATCAACAAGTGTGTCGATCACTCCTGCAAGGATCCCGCTTGACGCTGCCCCGGCTTCTTCCGCCTGCACAATTACGTCAATATAGGTGTTTCCTATTGGTATCTCTGCATAATCGAGAGTGTTAAAATACTGCCCGTTCTGCGTCCTTACTCTTGTACCTGCCGGTATTGCCACCACTTCGCCGCGTGCCGCCGATAATGTGAAACGCTCCGTTGCTGTCGCCTTGTGGCTGTCCTGTCTCGTTATTCCGAACAGCGCCGCCAGCGCGTCAAGTGCGCTTCCTGTCGAACTCTTCAATAGCTCCGCTTTTCCTTTCGCGTCGATGTATTGCATCGTCTGATACTCGATAAGGGAAAACGCTTTAATTAAAAGCGTCTTTGCGTCTGCATCCGTAAGCTCTCCCTCTCTCCCGGTCAGCTCTTGGTATATTCGCAGGTACTCGTCCTTTAACTGCTGCTCTGTTTCCGCAAGGCTCATATTTTCGATAAAACTAATGTCCGGCGCATTTGCCAGTTGACTAATATTAGACAAGTTCAATCACCACCTTTGGAGTAAGATTACCGTTTTGGCTTTTGCTTTCCGTCCATTCCACGCGGTCAACTCTCGCCCTCGGTTCATACATTTGTGTCTTTCTTACATATTCTGCTATAAGTAATGCCTGCGCTTCCGGCGCCGGTGTGTCCGGCGTTGCTGTTTCTATCCCGAAATCGCGATCAAGCGCTTGCTCTCCCGCCACCGTTCCGAAAAGCACCTGCAGGTTTCTGTATACTTCAAGCGCTACCTTGTCGTTTACTTCCCCGGCTTCAATCTCAATGATTGCTTCATTTATCACATTTGCCACGGCGCACCTCCTACAAATACTCTTGTAATTTAAGAGTGATCTTGCACTCTACCAGCGCTCCGCCTACAAGCACTACATCCCATTCCTCGGACACGTCTGTTATGACGAACCGGTTAGCTGAAAGCGGTTTCCCGCCTATGATAAAGTAATCCGCCTTGCCCTTCTCGCATTTCTTCCGAAAGAAATCTTTTATCTTGCGCGGGTTTACTCCGTCCTGTGATCTCAAAACAAGGTCAAATGAATACTCCCGCAGTTTTGGGCCGAGATATTGGCTTCTTGCTTTCTTTGCTGCCCTGTCATGCGTTGCGAACTCTGCACCGGAGCTACCGGAGAGATTCGACGGCGTAAATATCTTTCTTTTGTTCTTTCCGACATCCTCGTATACCTTGAATGTCTTTCCCATGAATGATCCTACCGTCATTTATCATGCCTCCTTACTGATCCGGTTCCGGGCCGCCAGCGTGCTTATGATGTACAAGGCTTACACTCTTGATTGTTGCGTCTCCGTCCGCTCCATCTACTGTGATTTGCGGTGCTGTAATGCTTATTTGCGTGCCGCTCGTTATGCTGATGTCTCCGCCGGAGCTAATTGTTATCGTTGCTCCGCCTACGGTAATTGTTACGCCTCCCGGAAAATCCAGTGTTACCGCTCCCGTCACTTCTTCCTTCATTGTTCCTGTGACTTTTCGCTCTAACTTTCCCTTAAACTCTTCCGTAGCGTCTCCGGTCGCTTCCAGCGAATACTTCCCGCCTGCTGCTATACCTAAATCTGTGCCGCTCTCCATGCTCATTCCAGTACCGCTTTCAATGCTTACTGTCTTTCCTGCATTTATTCCGGCTCCTTCTGCGGCTTGCATTGAGATACTTGACTTTGAAGAGTTAAGCTGAATCTGCCCGCCGGCTACAATGCTTGCTGCCCCTTTTGCTTCGTCGTATATTTCGCCGTTGCAGTTTCGCCCCGTCCTGTTCGGCGCGTACTGCGTATATACTCCGGTGTTCTCGTCGTATCTCTCGTATGCCTGCCCTTTGGTGTTTGAGTATTCCTTTCTGTATAAACCTTTGTAGCCTTCCGCTGGCCTGTTTGAATCGTTCCACACCGTACCGGTTGTTGTTCCTGCTGCGCTTCCATTTGAATTATGCGAAACCGAAACCACCTGTCCGATCTTCGGCATTTTGTATTCTCCGTTCGACATAGCGTTGATCTGTCTTGTCACGCTCTGCCCCCGGTCAAAATATGTCACTTCATAAGTGCCGCGCTCGTAATCAATGGAGCTTACGCGCCCGGTTCGGTTTGTGCTACTGCTTCCCACGACGCACCTCCTTACTGTGTACAGTTGCCACCTTTACCGCGTTGCGAGTTTTGCGGCGCCGCCACCGCTGCCGCTTCCCGAACAATAAGAAGCAGGCACCCAGCCGGTTACATTCTTTCCTACCGGCAGTTTTCCGCATCTGTCCGCAGTGTTTGTTATGCGGTATCTTCCAGCTACGAGGATCCCGTCATAAAAATAAAATGTTCCGCTCTTGTGCGTAGCCGGCTGTGATGCCGTACTTGATACATAGAACGGCGCATTGTTGAGTGTTACTGCCGCGCCCGCTGTCGCTCCTGCCGCTTCACTTGAAGCGTTGGCTGCCGGGCTTGTTGTTTCATAAGTGCTTGTGTATGTCGGCTTTTTGCTGTCGTCGTCCTGTTTATGAACTTCGATCTTGCCTCCTACATCCCAGTAGTGGAATGATTTTTCAATGGCGCTGCACTCGATATCTGATGTAAAACCGCCCGACGCGCTGTACTTATGTGTCACGCGGTCAACAAAGTATTTACCGTTAAGGCCACCGCCTTTTGCGCTTCCGTAGCCAGTCAGTTTGATAACGTGGCCTGCGCATACTTTCCACTCGCCTTGTGTCTGAAATTTAAGTTTTGTTTTTCCATGATTGGCGTTGTTGATCTCTGCGCATAGCTGTACGCTTGCATCATGCACGCTTGTAGCTCTTCTGTTTACGCTTTTTGTATGGATCCCGCCGCCAATACTGCAAACGATATCAATATCTTTGTCAGCGTCAGTGTAATTAAAATACCCTCCCGTATAAGTACCGGAAAGGGTAGTGCTGTACGACAAGCTGCCGCGTACTATATTTCCTTTATTGAATGTCTTTACCGGCTTTTTTTCTTTGTATTTCTCCCGGTCATATACCCACATTCTTTTTGCATAAATCTTTAGGATCAATCCATAGTTTTTGCATAGTTTGTTGAAATATCCGCTGTCCGTGTCGTCCTGTTCGTCGCACTCTATCTCATGGTCGTCTGCATCGTAAGTAAATTTCAGCCCGTATCTCTTCGCTATCGTCTGTCCTATCTTTTTTATTGATGTGTTTTTCCATACGACTTCTCTTTCCAGCTCTGAAAAATTTTCGTCTGCCGGCTTTGATACTCCGCCGATTGATAAAGTGCTTGGCCTGTCTTTGTATGAAATGTCGTCAAGTACGAAAAGTCCGCATTTTATAACGTGCTTTCCTTTTCCTGTTGTGCTATTCCAGTTTGTGCCGATGATCCGGGGCTTTATTGTAGCCCCTTTCTCCGGCATCCAGCCTTTAAGCCATTTGGAATCCTGCGCGTTTATCGTAATATCTATACTGTCTGAATTGTCACTTGCGCTGTCTACATAAGTGATACTCTCAATGTCTGTTCCTGTGCTTTCGGAAAAATCGCCGTTGTTATACTTTGCAGCGACTTTAACCCGTCTTGTGTTAATCGCTGTCGTCGTCGCCATAGTCCTCGTCCTCTTCTTCCCCGGCTGTAAACTTCCATGGTGGCAGGCTTCCGTCGTCGTCGTCTGATACTTCAACATCCGGCGCGGTGAGCTTTACCCCCGCGCTGAATGAAAAAGTATCAATGTATGCCGGATTTGCCGCCATGAGAACATCTGCGTAGTATTCACTTTCATACAGCTTTTTCGCGATCACATCCCATGTATCGCCGCTCTGTGTTGTGTATACTTCTGCCATACGCCCTCCTGTTTAATACGCCGTTCTAAACTGTTGGCGCTGTCTCTGTTCGTACCATTCCTCAAACATCGACTGCATCTGCGCCATAAGGTTATCAACCGTCGAATCGTCGGCGTTGCCCTGTATGGTGATTTGCGGTGCAAATGTCATATTGCCGCCGTCTCCCATTGCTCCGCTTGCGTCGATCTGCTGCAATTCCAGTGCATCAACTCCAAGCAATTCTCCGGCTCTCGCCCATGTGTTAATGTTCTGCGATCTTACGCCGCTATCAAACGATATAACCGCTTCTCTTCCTGCTTCTCCTGCAATGCTCGGCCCGTTTGTAAAACCGCCTTTTGCAAGCATCGGTATTGTTGGTATGTTAATCGAAAACGATTTTCCGCCAACAACCGGCACCCAATCCGGGATTGTAAGCCCAAGCCCGTTAATGCCCGAAATAGCTTTGTTTATCAGCGCTATCACTGCGTTAATTGGTGCTTTGCAAAGATTTACAAGCGCCTCAAATGCGTTTCCGAAAATCTGCTTTACGCCTTCCCAAGCCTGCGACCAATTTCCAGTGAAAACGCCGGATATAAACTGTACCAGCCCGTCGAAAATGCCTTTTACATTCTCTATGATTCCGCTTATCGCCTGCCAACCTACATTAAAGGCCGCTAAAAGAGCCGGTATAACTACGCTTCCGACCGTCATAATGACAGAAATAATGCCCTCTATGAGAGGTAATGCGTACTGAATCGCCTGCGCTATGATTTCGGCTACCGTCATAACCGCGCTGCCGATATTCGTTATGATCTCCGAAATAATCGGGGCCGCTGAATTGAACGTCTGCAAAATTATAGGAAGTACGGTGTTTACAAGAAAACTGAAAACTTCCTCGATTATAGGCTTAACGTATGTTACGGCAAAGTCTACTATCTGACCGACCACACCCAACACGGATTGAACGATCATAACCACGCTATCGAATGTCTGTGACACCGTGTTTGCCACATCCGGCCCGAACATATCGTTAAAAAATCCTACGACCTTTTCTTTGATAGGTTCCAGTGCATCCGCCAGTCCGCCGTTTAATATGTTGCTGATAGCTCCAAGTACCCCGTCAAGTCCGCCCTTGAAACTGTCGAATACTGCAAGCCCCTTCTCTCCGAACACCTCGCCTATGATGTTTCTTACGCCGTCGAGGTTATCGTATAGTATGCTGAATACTGCTATAATGCCGGAGATCACACCGACAATCGGCAACGCCCCGGACAGTATCGAACCGAACATACCGGCAATAGGCCCAAGTGCTGTACCGGCTACATTCATTATGCTGCCGCCGAAACTGCCGATAGCTGACAACGGCCCGGATAAAGCGCCGCCGATTGCTCCGCCTATCCCTTGAATACCGGCTAAAGCGTTTCCTGCTGCCCCGCCGATACCGCTTAAAGCACCGCCTATCATTTGTCCGGGCTTTGATGCCGCGATTGCTGACGCAGCGTTTCCAAGTCCGCCTACTGCCATTCCGCCGAGATTTTTAAGGCCGCCTCCGATAGCCGAACCGACACCGCCGATTGCGCCGCCTATCTTCGTTTGTCCTACTCCGCTGATTGCTTGTCCGATATTTCCGAAGTATTTACCGATGCCGCCTGCTGCCTTGCCAGCTTTTGAATTGCTGAACATTCCGGAGATCATGCCGCCAAGTCCGCCATTTTGTCCTTGTTCTCCCAGCATAGACAGCATACTCGACATTGTATTGTTTCTTCTGTTTGCGCTTGCAGCGTTTAAGCCTTTCCAGTTTTGCAATGTCGCCAACGCCCCGGTTGCTCCGCTTGCAAGTGTTCCAAATAGTCCGCCTTTTCCCGAAGCGTTATTGCTTATTCCTGCCTGTATTCCGCTTGCGAGAAGTCCTCCGGCTTTCTGCCCGCCTGTGAACATTCCGCCGATACCGCTTAACAGTCCACCGCTCTTCTTGCCAAAAGCTCCTGTGCTGCCAAAAAGCATGTTTCCGCCGCCACCAAGCAGCATTTCAATAAGCGGCGCTGCCTTCATTCCGGCAAACGCCGCCACCATTCCGCCTATGATCTTAACTACTTTGTCGCCGTTGTTAGCCACATAGTCAAGCCCTTGCTGAATGTATGGCATTGCTTTTGTTAAAGCGTCTCCCAGCTTTGTGACGCCCTTTGATGCTATGTCTGCAAGCGTCGTTCCGAGTTGCTTTAATTCCGGCATATTTTTCCTCATGCCGTTTAATATATCTATGAACAGTACCGAAAACTGTTTCTTAACCGGCAAAAACTCTTTGCCGAAATCTATTTTTGTGGCCTGCCATGCGTTAGAAAGCATTTTGTCTATGCTCTCTGCCGTGTCCGCTTTTATGATAAACTCTCGTTCCATACTACCTTTGTATAGGTTTGGATTGCTTACCATTTCCATTGCGGTAGTAAACTGATCGAGATTTCCTACCAGTTTTGCGGCGCCCTCAATAGACCACTGACCGAAAAGGGTTTTAAGCGCTGCTACCTGCCGTTCTTCCGGCATTTGCTTGATGGCCGTAAAGACTGATTTCATCGTCTCTACGCTGTCCTCCTGCATCGACTTTGCAACGCCCGTAGCTGTAAATCCCAGCTCTTCCCACATTTCCTTTTGAGCTTTCGTTGCGCTCGCTCCGAGGCTCATTTGGGTTATCATTCTTCGTACAGATGTGCCAGCTTTTCCGCTATCGACACCCATTGCAAGCATAGCGTCCGCCAGCGCTGCCGTTGTTGCAACGTCCACTCCGCCAATCTGACCGAGTGAGGCTGCTTCGTTTACTACGGTTGCGATCTCTGCTGCCGTTGTTGCGCTATTTGCTCCCAAGTAGTTTATCTGATCCGCCAGTACCATAACCTCGTCGTGGTTCATGTTAAAGGCGTGTTCCCATTTCGCCGCCCAATCGCCCGCCTGCTGTGCGTCGATATCCATAGCAGTACCCATCATGGCTACATCTTTAAGGAATCCTTGTATGTTGCCGTTCTTGTCGTACTGTATGAGGTCGTCTATCGCCTTACCGGATTGTCCGGCCGCTGCCGCAAGCTGCGTCAATTCTTCTGCGGTCATTGGTATTTGGGTGGAAAGATCCAGTATTGCATCCTTCATCATGTCGTAATTCTTCGCGAATGTACGGCCCGTGTCTGTGTCTATTTTGTCGCTGATTTTTCCCATTGAATCCGCGAGGCCGTCAACGTACTTTACGACATCACCCATTTGTGCTTCAAAGTCTTTTGCGGCGTTTGTGGCGTCCACTATTGCCGCTACCGAGGCGGTGCCAAGCGCACCCATAGCCGCAAGCCCGGCGGTGCCGATTTTACTTATTGACTTTGAAAAACCGCTTACACTCCGCTGCGCCTGCCCGATAGCAGACATAAGGCTTTTGTCTACCTTGCCGGCTATTTGTACGCTTAACTCTAATGTTTTGTCCTTTGCCATTCTTCCGCCACCTCGTTATTCAGTTCGATAAACTCTCGAACCGGCATAGTCAAATAAAAATCTATCCCCGTCCTCGTCACTGCCGAAAGACGGATAGCGGCTTTGCGAAGCTCTTTTGCCCCGCCCTTTACTCGAAAAAATCCGAGCTGTTTACTTCCGCTTTTAACTTCAATAACTCACCGATAGGCAGCCCGGTAAAGAATTTTTCCGGCTGTCCTGTCGCCATGCTCGCCATAATGCAGGCATATAAGTAATTGAATGTAGGTTCCGTAATTGTGATACCCGCGCGGACAAGCCTGTTTTCTGCTTCACTTTCGTTCATGCTTGTCATATTGGCTATTCCGTTTAGGTCGATTTCTGTATATTCCTTACCCTCAAATGAATAAGGTTTGTTGAATTTCAAAATGTGATCTTCGCTCTCTTCCGTGACTGCAAGTGCGGCTACTACCGCTCTCTGTGTTCGTTTCATTACGCCACGAGGCATGAGCTTGAAGAACTCAATAGGATAGTCCGACGCTTTTGTAGCAATCAAACGGGCAAATGCGGTCGTTCTTTCTGTTGCCAGTGCTGCCGCTACTTCCTGCTCGTCTATAAGCTGTGACTGTGCTTTGATTGCATCGTTGATCGTCAGCTTTTCGATACCGGATAGATCAATAGTCTTGTATTCCTTCCCCTCGAACACATAGGGTTTATTAAGGGTGATTACTCCCTCTTTTTCTTCCGTACTCTCTGTGTTGTTCTGTACGGTCTGTTCTGCGTTCATTTCTTCCGCTTCTTCATTCTTTGTTACTTTCTTTTCGTCAGCCATTTTTAGCTCCTTTCGGTGATTCAGTGTTTTACAGTGATTCAGTGAAAAATAAAAGCACCGTCCTCCGCTGCGTAGCGAAGGACGAATGCTTTATATTCTGCTTTTCGAGATTATACAAGCCCGCGAACTTCCGCCAGCATATCAATACCATTTACGATATATACGCCGTTCAACTTGTCGATCTCTACTAACTTCTGCCCGTCGTTTTCAACGAGAATATATGTAAGCTCCAAAGTAACGGTAGCCTCCATGCTCTCTCCCTTTTCGATCTTGCCGGGGTTAAACTTCTTAACCCTTCCCATTTCAACAACGCGAAGCCCTTTGAAGTTGTAGCCGCCCGTCTTGTCGTATACCTGCTGTGCCGCTCTGAATGTCAGATTAACGGTATTAAGCGGTGAGAGCATATCGGCAGCGCTTGAATACAGTGTGTTAAACTGAATCTCCTGCTCCATGCTCTCAAACTGTCCGATAGTCGGGCTGTCGATTTCACCATTGATACCCATACCGGATGTCGTGCTGGTTTTCATGTTGATCTCCGGCAATGTTACGGAAGCCGCAACACCGATCATCTTGTTACCGTCAAGGTAAGTATTGGCATCATTGATTTTTTCGGGTACATAGTTATTACTAATCATTGCCTTTTATCCTCCTTCCGTTAGTTCAAAGCCGCTGAAAGTGCTTCCGGGTCAAACTCGATCACATCCTCGATATCCTCTGCAGGAGTGTAAGGGGTAATGTACTGATGGAAGGTCAGCTTGCCGTCGAGAAGGTCTGCCGTTGTGTTCTCGTCCTCGTTAAAGACGATCTCATATCTTGCGCAAACATCCCTTGCTACAAAGCCATTGCCGCGCACGTTCTCGGAATCCACGATAGCCTCGATAAGTCTCTTGTTGGCGGGGCTATCAACCTTCTGAAAGTAGGTGAGAATAAAGGTGTTTGCAGCCCACGAAAGGAATCTGCGCACCGAAAACCACCTGTCTTTAGGATCTGTGATGCCGGGATATGCTGCTGTATTGTTTCCCCAAAGCCTAAAACCATTCATGTTAAGGAATGTCGCCACTCCGAAACTGTTAATGGTGTTGGCTTGGTCTTGGTCGAGGATAACCTCTGTTCCGTCCGCAAGGCAGGCTTTCGAGATTGCCAGTGTCTTGTTGGAAGGTGATACGTTAGGAGTATCGTCATTTACTGCATCGACGTAAGCTGTAAGAGCTGCTGCCAACGAAGAGCCGGAATAAACAACCTCGCCCACTGCCGCAAAAGGCCATACTGCGTATGCGTTCGGATCCGATACTGCCTGTGCTTCCTTCTTCGTCTTGACATCGGAATACTTCTTTGCTCCGCTCGAAGTGCTGTCAATGTCGATAATCGTTACGCATTTGAAAACGCCGTTGATCTCTTTCGTCTTTGCCTGCAAAGCTGCTGATACGGTAGCCTCTTTGGAAAATCTCGGAGCAATCAGAATGCCCGGTGTCATATTGAATTTAGGGTAAATCTGTCTGATAACTTCAAGTCCTGTTTCTTCTCCGGTGCTTGCGTTTACGCTTCCTACGATATCCGCCGCAACTACTCCGGTAGGATCAACCTTGTTTCCGGCCACGGTAACGGTCGTTGCTGCCTTTGCCTGTGCAGAGATCATAACAAGATTTGCTGTTCCGTCGTCATTAAATGATACGGTGTAATCTGTTCCTCTTACGAGTGTTACTGCCGGATCATCGTCAGCCGCCGGAATCTGTACGGTAAGGTTTGAATCAACGATCATTCCTACTTCTTCCACAAGTGCCACATAGCTATTTACCTGTACGCTTCCGCCAGTCATAGCCTTTTTGTGGGCCGCTTTTGTAGGATCAAGAACATTGATAAGTACCACCGGGCCGGTTCCTACTACGGAGAAAGTAGCGCTGATTGCTTCGCAAAGTGTATAGTTTGCGAAATCGTCGCTATATCCTACTGCTGCAACCGCCTCGGCATAATTGTTCGCAAGAATGGGCTTGTTTACCGCATCTGCGAAATCTGCTCCCAGCATATTTACCGGTGCCGTACCTACGATCACCTGCAATCCCGCTGTTCCAAGAATGGGTGCGGTCATGCTCGTAGCCTTTTCACTGGTATATACGCCGTGTTTGTAAGTGCTTGACATAGCTGTTTACCTCCTTAAAGTTCTGCTTTGATTTGCTTATACAGGATAGCTTCTGCCGTTCCTGCCGTTTCCAGTTTGCTTCTCACTTCTGCGAAGCGTTCCGTAGGAACGATCAGTGCGCCCACAATGGGGTGTTCCTGCATAAACTCTTTCAGAAGTTCCGGGATCCCTCCCGATATTGTGGTATACTGCCTAATCACGCCGCGAATACTCGGCCCGCAGTAAACATTTACTTCGTCCGCCTTGATTTCTTCGGCTTCTGATTTTGTTTCTTCTACCGGTTCTGTCTTGGCTTCCTTTTCTTCTGTCTGCTGCTGCAAAAGTTCTTCGTCCTCTTTAGGCGCTACCGCTGTTTTGGTATTTGTTTTTTTACTCATAATAGCTCCTTTAATGCTGTGTCCTGTGTCATGGCCGGTGCTGTGCAGGTCAAGCTACAAGCCCCAAAGTAATACGGTGCTGTGTCGTCTATCTGCAAAGCCCATGTTATCGGTTTCAGTATTGTAAATGCGCCCCCGAAATAAGGACGGGTGCATACCCTTTGTATGATGTCCTCTTTTATATTTGCGACATCTTGGTATCCTTCCCGTCCTTTTCCCTTGTCATAACAGCAGACAATCAATGAGAAATCTACGAGCTGTGGGCTGTCGTCGTCTCGGATTGCCCCGCCCGTCATTTGCACTACGATGTATGGCGCTGCGGCTTCGTCCGTGTCCGCATCAACATCGTTGTCCTCCGGCACCGGCAAATCCTGTTTGTAGACTGTCAATGGCTTTCGCCCTTCCTGTCCTGTGTACTTTTTGCCCTTAAACAGTTCTCGGAGCATTTCACAAAGAGCGTCTTGACATAACTGCGGTGTCCTTCCTATGCCTGCTGCCTCGACTTGTGAAAGATAATCATTCATGCTTTATACCTTTCCGGCTCTTGCAAGCACCTTGTCTACCTGCTGGTCAAGCCGCTTTATCAAAAAATCTTCTACTTGCTGTTCCACTTCGGGCCATATCGTATTGTGCATAGCCGTAGCGGACGGGCTTCCCATTGTCCGTAGCTTTTCAACTCTGCCGTCTTTGGTCGTCCATCGTGGATAACCCCTTGCCGTTGTTTTGCGGCTTGAATTTGATCCGATCACTCTTTGAACCATTCCGATATGTCCGCTCTTGAATTGCAGCACAAAGCCTTTTGATAGTCTTGCTTCGCCCGTCAGCGGCTTTAATGAGCTGGCCTTTAATACCTTTGCTCGCACTACCGGCGGTGCGTTCTTGAAAACATCCTGTCCGGTATGCACTCCCTCCGGGCTATATTTGAAATATCCGAGGTCGTTTCTAAAGCTCGCTATGTGAAGCTCTGCATTTAGGCTTGTGTTGGTTGCTTTTTTTCGCTGTACAAGCTCCTTCAAGTGCTTTTGCCCCGCAGCGTACGGCGC
>Ga0256405_10005827_pt1 | contig 20616 bp, 12 predicted proteins | sample RumenRJG_02DNA_FD_189096 | JGI IMG/M metagenome (GOLD analysis project Ga0256405, IMG submission 189096) | Bovine rumen microbial communities from Lethbridge, Alberta, Canada - RJG_02 | ecosystem: Host-associated > Mammals > Digestive system > Stomach > Rumen | place: Canada: Alberta... | reverse complement strand
CAAGACCATAAGACGACATGGTTACGGTTATCCGGATGACGAATACTTCTTCCTGAAAGTCATAGATGCGAGTAGGAAGAAGTACATCAGGAATCAGCGATCACATAAAATTAATGATTGAGCCATTTAAAATGCCATTAAAGCCGATTCCCGAAGGAGTCCCGCTGCAGAAGGATGAAGTACCACAGTTCCATGAATGATAAAAATCACTCACTGTATGACCGTATACCTCATTAATCACGGACTTCAGCGGCAGTAAACAGGATTTTAAGAAGCCTTATCATAGGCCCGGAAAACAATATTTCACCTAAACGCAGCATAACAGATAAAAAATATACTCACAATCTTAAGTTATCCTCAGACCTGCAATTTCTGATTTTTTTCCGAAACGTGTTATTCTGATTTTATTATTTGTTAATTTTTTTTGTATTTACGATCACATATCCCGAAATTCCCCCCATATCGCAACTGTATATTTTTTCAACCTTTCCATAGAGTCAAAAACCGGCGAAGACTGATATTTTTTATTCGCTTGTTTTACTTTCATGATAACGTTTTAGGTTCCCTAAACAACGACATTCATGTTTAAAAACATTCAATTTTTATAACCAGCAGACAGTGTTCAAACGAATATTTTTTAATTTCCTGCGTTTTAGGACTGCGAATGGCTAACATATCAACAATTAAAGAAATTTAATACCAAAAGTACGACACTCTATTAAAAATTAATATATACAAAAAGCAAAAACTGTGAAACACGTTGATTTTACGAGACTTTCAAAATGCAAGAAAAATATTTAAAAAAATTTAATCATTCGTTAAAAGGGTTAAAAATCAATGAATCGGCGACTTATCCACAAACTTATCAACATTACTGTAAACAATTTTAGGGTACAAAACAGCACAACAGAATATATAGACTCTTGACATTTATATTTTAAGCTTTTGTAATATATTTATTATTCTGATTATTTAAAAATCATCAAAAAGCTTCGAATAACAGCATTGATCTTTTTTTACACGGTTTTATGCTGAATTTTTCACCATTTAAGCAAAACACGGACAGGAAGCATACAAATATTCATCCGCAAACACACAATGACACTTTTCCGACTGAATACCAAATGACGGAAAAAACCGCGTGATAACGTGATGCAGATTCCACTATTTATTTCTGTGGACAAAAAACACGGGATAAATGAGTAAAACGACGATTCCTAAAAATGAACATAAATCCGACAAACAGCCTTGTTTTCCTGTTTTATTCGGTAGTTTTTCATAAATAAAAAACCTTACATATATATAAATAAAGGTTTCCGTCATTCAGTTAATAACGTCAATTCCCGTACTGACTGCGTCCAAGCCCGGCCCTTCAAATAATGTGGACTTTTTCATCAGTTGTTCTATAATTGACTTGTAAATTCGTCTTCTAAACCACTGAGGATTTTATGGCTGAAAACAGCATTATTACCTACGCAGGTAAGCGTAGGAACGTTCCTGCCAGACAGGTCAGGGAAAACTCCCGCACCGAACACTTCTTCTCCGAAAACTGTGTCAGGAGAAACAGAGTCAACAGACTGATGTTTACTGATGAGATTAATTTTAACTTCATCAGAATGCACTATGCGGCGGACACCTGGAACATACCTGAAGAGGCATCCAAAATCTGATGTCCCGTTTCAGTACCCTGCCGTTCAGACAGGATTATGATTACTGATTCCCAAAAGAACCGCAGCCATCTTCCATGGCTGCGGTTCTCTCTTATCACATTATCTAAAATCATCGGACTGCCATGCACCGTCAGTATCCGCCCGCAGTATTATCATTTTCTTATAGAAAAATCTAACGACGATATGCCGTCCCCGTAGCATTTATTGCAATCATCTCCCTCTGCTTCACTCGATTTTATGTAAATAGTGATAAAATGAGATTGTCCTGTTTCATATCACAATAATATTAAGAACACAAAACATGCAAACATCATCTTCTATAGAAAATCTCAGTCCTAAAGCAGTATGGAGCTACTTCAGCAGAATCTGCCGCATACCGCACGTCTCAGGCCACGAAAAAGACATCGGAGAATATCTGATGAGCGTTGCTGCAAATCTTGGACTTGAAGCTGAAATGTCCGATTCGGGAAACGTATTCATTACAAAACCCGCATCCGCTGGAATGGAAAACAGTCCTTCCGTTCTGCTTCAGTCTCACATGGACATGGTCGGGGTTAAGGAAACGGAACTTCATTTCAACTTTCAGAAGGACGCCATCCGTCCTGTAATTTCCGATGACGGATTCGTTACCGCAGAAGGTACAACGCTCGGTGCCGACAACGGCATCGGTGTTGCCATCATACTTGCAATATTAAGTGACGACACACTGAGGCACCCTAAAATTAAGGCGCTGTTCACTGTTTCAGAAGAGACCAGCATGGGAGGGGCAAACACCCTCACCGAAGATGACATGGACTGTAATCTGGCCATTAACATTGATTCCGAGGACATCGGTGAAATATGTATAGGCTGTGCCGGCGGCACCGCATATAACATATCTTATACACCGGACATCAGGGAAGTGCCGGAAAGCGGATTCGGTGCTGTTGAAATCAGGATGTCCAACGGCCGCGGCGGTCACAGCGGCATCGATATCAATAAAAACAGATTAAACGGAGGCGGTACCCTGCTCTATCTTTTATCTGCTCTGAAAGAAGAGGGCTTTAACGTCTGTGTTTCCAAATTCAGTTCCGGGCATGTAAGAAACTCCATTCCTTCATGTGCATCCGCCACACTCTGCCTGCAGGAGCATCTCATAAACAAGTTCATCAATTCACTGCAGGACATCATCAACAGGGTGCAGACCAAATTCAGTGAAAGCGATCCTGACGTCTCATTTGAAATAACCAGACTGGATACACTGCCGGCCGTAATGATGACGGAAGAATCAACAGCGGACTTCCTGAACCTGAAGTCACTGAACACCAAAATCATTGAATATCTTGATGACGGCGTAACTCCGCTTACCTCCTGCAGCATGGGCGTGGCCAGACTCGAAAACAACATCTGCAGATTTGAACTTCTGGCAAGATATGCCACAGATGATGGCAAGGCTAAGATTGAAAAGAAAATTGAGGACATTGCTGATGCATGCCATGCCAGAATAGATCATAAGGAAAGCTACATTTTCTGGAAGCCTGACTTCAACAGCACTCTGATGAAACTGGCCTCTGATGAATATGAAAAACTTACAGGCAAAAAAACGGTAACCACCGTTATTCATGCAGGTCTTGAATGCGGACTCTTCAAGGCCCTGAATCCTAAGCTTGACATTATTTCCATCGGACCGGACATATACGGGGCCCACAGCACCTCCGAACGTGTACGCATATCCTCGGTTGAAACATGCTACAAATGGATTGTAAGCATTCTTGAAAAGCTGTAATTCAGGATTTCCGGAGATATTATCTCCGGAATGTTTCACGTCGATCCGTCGCATACAGCTTCATTTCTGACGACTGTTTCAAAAACAAGGAGAATTCCGGCAGCAATGCCGGAATTCTTATTTATTATCGTACTTCCATTCTTATATAAGCGTTTATGAAACGGCTGTGATTACTAAAATCCATGCCATAAAAAAAACTCCCCTTTCCGCAACTTTCGGAAAGAGGAGTTTTGTCCGTTAAACAGAATCAGTTTCCGTTACGGTCTTAAGGATCTTTCACCCTGAGAAATACCGCATACACCTGAACGGATGATTTCCACGATGTCAACAGCCTGAGAAATAGCAGTCAGGAAGTTATTGAGCTCATCGCTTGAACCGATAACCTGAATGGTGTAGAGATCAGGAGTAAGGTCTACAATCTGGCCGTGGAAAATGTCGGAGATTGACTTAACCTCATCACGGAGATCACGGGTATTTGCCCTTACCTTGGCAAGCATGATTTCCCTTTCAATATGACCTGAATCAGCCAGATCAAATACCTTCAGAACGTCAATCAGCTTGTGAAGCTGCTTGGTAATCTGCTCAACCTCGTCATCGTCACAGCAGGTAACGATGGTCATGCGGGAAAGGGTATCATCTTCAGTCGGAGCTACAGTAAGTGATTCGATGTTGAAACCACGCTGTGAAAACAAACCGACTACACGGCTTAAAGCACCGGCTTCATTTTCAAGAAGAACTGAAATAATATGCTTCATTATGTACGCTCCGTCTTGCTTAAGAACATATCAGCCATAGAACCGCCGCCAATCTGCATTGGATATACGCGGGAATCAGGGTCTGCAATAATATCAACAACCACGGTCTTGTCATGAATTGAGAATGCCTTGGCAAGAACATCGCTTAATTCGGATTCATTGTTAACTCTGAGACCAACCTGACCGTATGACTCAGCCAGCTTAACAAAATCCGGTACTGCATCCATGTATGATTCGCTCTGACGTCCGTTGTAGAACATCATCTGCCACTGCTTAACCATACCGAGTGAACGGTTATTGATAATGATAACCTTTACAGGAACGTTGTACTGCAGACATACCGCAAGTTCCTGAAGATTCATCTGGAATGAACCGTCACCGGTGAAGCATACAACTTCACTGTCCGGATTTGCAATCTTGGCACCAATGGCTGCAGGGAAGCCGTACCCCATGGTTCCGAGACCGCCTGATGACAGGAATCTGCGTGGCTTTTCCAACGGATAGTAAAGTGCGGCAAACATCTGGTGCTGACCTACGTCGGTAACAACGATGGCATCACCCTTGGAAGCCTTGTACACCTCTTCCACAACCTTTGCAGGATGGAGAAGGCCCGGAGTAACATCGCTTGCATATTCAAGCGGATGAGACTGTCTGAAGCCGTTGATGAGTTTCCACCAGCCTTCAGAATCGGTCTTCATCTTCTGTTCGTCAATGCCGCCGTTGGTTTCAATTTCCTTGATGGCTTCATTGAGCTGATCAAGAACGGTGTTTACGTTACCTACGATAGGTACGTCAACCTCAACGCACTTTGAAATTGATGAAGGGTCAATATCAACGTGAATGATTCTGGCCTCAGGACAGAACTTGGAGATATTGTTGGTTACACGGTCATCGAAACGGGCACCGAGTGCAATAATCAGATCTGAGTTATGCATTGCCATGTTGGCGGCATAGGTGCCGTGCATGCCGAGCATGCCGAGGCTCAGTTCATCACTGCCTGGGAATGCGCCAATCGCCATCAGAGTGGTAACTACCGGAATGTTGAAGCGATGTGCCAGATCGTAAACCTTGGCTGAAGCTTCTGAGGCAATAACACCGCCGCCGATGTAGAGAATCGGACGCTTTGCTTCAACAACCATTCTGGCTGCTCTCTTAACCTGTCCCCTGTGGCCTACGGTGGTAGGATTGTAGGAACGCATGGAGATTTCGCTCAGCGGAACCGGATTATATGGGAACTTGAGCTGAGGATTCTGAGCGTCCTTAGGAATGTCTACAACTACTGGACCCGGACGGCCGGTAGAGGCAATGTAGAACGCCTTACGGATGCATTCAGGGATATCGGTAGCCTTCTTGCATAAGAAGCTGTGCTTAACGATAGGACGTGAAATGCCGAGCATGTCAACTTCCTGGAAAGCGTCGGAACCGATGAGGGTTGTGGCAACCTGACCGGTTAAAACAACCATTGGAATGGAATCGGCATAAGCGGTAGCAATACCGGTGATTACGTTGGTTGCACCCGGACCTGAGGTAACGAGAACGCAACCTACCTTACCAGTGGCACGGGCATAGCCGTCAGCCATGTGAGAAGCGCCCTGTTCATGACGAACCAGGATGTGCTTTATCTTTGACGATTCAAGCAAGGCATCATAAATGTGTAAAACACCGCCGCCAGGATATCCGAATAACTTATCAACCCCCAAATCCTCAAGGGTGCGAATAACCATCTGGGCACCAGATAACATTTCCATAAAAAAGCCTCCCGGGCTTTATTAAAATCTTTGAAAAAACGAAGTCAACGACCGCCTCCACTCATCAGTTCGATCGAGCCGGAAGGATCTTAAGCATCCAATAAGCTTACATTGACTGGCCGGCACAACCATCTGCTAAAAAAATAATTTTCATAAATGAAATTTATTTAAGAAAACAATCTTTATGAAAGTAAAAAGGACTTTCATGCAGGGTCGTGATAGTCTCAAAACTACATGTACTTTATAACAAAAACGGCAATATAATTCAACAAAAAAAGATAAACCGCAACCCTGCGGGATTGCGGTTTAAGGGATGGAAACGGTTTTTTTCCCGGGTACCGGAGAGCTCCCTCCTCCGGCATCTCAAATACCTGAATCAGACAGTGTTCCCGAGCGTGCCCGGACACCGTCTGCAAAGCCACTACTTAAGATACATGTTAAGCACCTGAAGAGGATGCATAACGCTCTTTCCTTCCATACGGCGCACCTGTTCGCGACAGGAGTAACCGGTGGCAAGACAGTATTCCAAAGGATATTTTCTGAAAACCGGAGCCCAGTTTTCGCGGTAGATCTGCATACTGCGTTCCACATTGGCCTTGAGATGACCGTAAAGACCGGCCATACCGCAGCATCCTACCGGAACAGGAACAAGCTTCAGCCCTGCCGCACCGAAGATTCTGGTCCAGTCGGCATGAGTGGTAGGCTTCAGACTCTTCTGAGTACAGTGAGCCATCAGATAATATTCATGAATGCCGTCGGCACCTTCCGCCTTCTTCAGGGCATCAAGATTGTCAAGCAGCCATTCCTGAGTCATCTGCACCACGAAATCTCCGCGGCTGTCACCGAGAATCTTTCTGTATTCGTCACGATAGCAGAGAGTCATGGCAGGATCGACTCCCACCATAGGAATGCCCAGCTGGTAAACCTTGTTGTAGAAATCAGCTGTTGAACGAGCGGTCTTTGCAAAGGCCTTCATATAGCCCCTGATGTGCATTACCTTACCGTTAGGCTTGAGAGGAAGAATAAGCACTTTCTTACCCATCTTTGAGGCAAGGCTGATGAAATCAGCAATTACCGGAGCATCATATGCGGAGGTAAAGGCATCCTGAACCAGAATCACGTAATTACAGCGTTCCTGCTCACTGATACCGCTCATTTTGTCGAGATCCAGATACTCGGCATCTGTTGACTTAACCAGAGTGCTGAAGGTCGGATAACTCATTACCGGAACATCAACAAATCCCCAGAGCTTCTTGGTGATAAACTTAACCGGAGCAAAACCGTTCACCGCATTCATGAGTCTCGGCATCTTTGCCATGTATGGTGCGGTCTGCTCGATGTTTCTGACCAGCAGGTCTCCGGCAGGTCTGAGATATCTGCTGAAATAAAGATTCAGGAATCTTGATCTGAAATCCGGAACGTCAACCTTTACCGGACATGCAGAAGCACACGCCTTACATGCCAGACAGCAGTCCATCACGTTTCTCACCTCATGACTGAAGTCGTTTCTGTCAGCGGCTGACATGGTATTTCTGAGTTTGGCAAACAGAACTCCCAGACTGAAGCCTGATTCGTTAAGATCCTGTTCCTCCTTAAGAATGTCAGTACCTGCAAGCTGCAGAAGTCTGAGCCATTCCCTTGTAAGACCTGCTCTGCCCTTCGGGGACTGTCTTCTGTCGCCGAGAAGCTTGTAGGTAGGACACATAGGCGCAGTCTTATCAAAGTTAAAACAGAGACCGTTGCCGTTACAGCTTACGGCAGCCCTGAAGCTGTGTCTCACGTCAACCGGAATCTGACGGTCGTAGAAGCCGCGCTTGGTATCGTCAACGCTTACCAGCTTTTCGTTATCAATACCGTACGGTACGCAGATCTTGCCCGGATTTATTCTGTTGTTAGGGTCAAAGGCAGCCTTGACCTTTCTTAATTCCTCAAAGAGACCGCCGAAAAATTCCGGACCATATTCGGAACGGAAACCGCGGCCGTGTTCACCCCACATGATACCGCCGTATTTTGCTGTAAGAGCCACAACGGAATCGGAAATCGTGCGCAGGGTCTTTTCCTGCTCAGGGTCGCACAGATCAAGGGCCGGTCTTACGTGAAGCACGCCTGAGTCCACGTGACCGAACATGCCGTAGGTGAGATTATGGCTGTCAAGAAGAGCCCTGAATTCCTGAATGTAGTCGGCAAGGTGCTTCGGAGGAACCACGGTATCCTCGGTAAATGCTATCGGCTTGGCATCGCCTTCGGCATTTCCGAGAAGACCTACAGCCTTCTTACGCATGGCGTATACGGCGAGAATATCCTTCAGTTCGGTGCAGGTCTGATAACCGATAATTCCCCTGGTGTTTCCTGAAGCCCCGAGATCCTTATCCAGGGAATCGGTAAGAGCCTTCATTCTTCCGCCTTCAAGCTCGTTGTCCCAGCCGGCAAATTCAACGATGTTGATACCGTCCATGGTTCTTCCCGGAACCTCACAGATGAGATCCTTTACACTGTGCCAAACGATATCCTGCTTGGCAAGATTGAACACCTTTGAGTCGACGGTTTCAACAGAGAGCGCATTGGCCTCAACCAGCACCGGAGCGTGTCTTAAAGCCGAATCAAAGCTGTCGTATTTGATTACCACAAGGGATCTGTAGCTTGGTATCGGAGTCAGGTCTACCGTCGCACCGGTAATAAAGCACAGGGTACCTTCGGCACCGCAGATGATACGGGAGATATCAATGGTGTCTGTTTCAGGATCGTACACGTGCTTGAGATCGTATCCGGTAAGGAAGCGGTTCAGATCAGGGAAGGTTTTAAGTATCTCTTTCCTCTTGTTTTTGGCGATGCCGTATACCGTACGATAGATACGGCCTTCCATGTTTTCCTGATCCATTTTGGCTTTGAGAGCATCTCCGCTTACCGGACCGAAGGTAACGGCGGAGCCGTCAAGAAGAACAGCTTCAACGGCAAGCACATGCTGTGATGTTTTACCGTACTTCAGGGAACCCTGTCCTGATGAGTCGTTGCTGATCATACCGCCGAAAGTGGCTCGGTTTGATGTTGAGAGTTCAGGAGAGAAGAACAGTCCGTGAGGCTTAATCTGCTGATTGAGATAATCCTTGATTACGCCTGATTCGACAAACACGGTACGACCTTCAACATTGAGATCCCTGATACCTCTCATATGGCGTGACATATCCATTACCAGCCAGTCGGTAAGAGACTGACCGTTTGTGCCTGTACCGCCACCGCGCGGAGCAAATCTTATTCCCGCAAATTCCGGTTCCCCGGCAATTTTCACGGCCAGAGCCACGTCATCCCTGTTCTTTGGGAAAATTACGCCCTTCGGAAGTCTCTGATACACGGAATTGTCCGTGGCCACCGCAAGTCTGCTCGAATATGAATATTCGATGTCGCCTTGGAAATTCTCGCTCTTTAATCTGCTGAAATAGTTAAGGTATACCGGATCGACACTGCTGTCAGGGTTTATCTTAGGAATCATCTTCTGCACCGTATTTAAATAATCAGAAAGAATTAATGCGTATCCGGCAAAACGGAACCGTTACGGACGTTTACCGGAGACAGATGGAGATATTTTCTCACTTTTATGATTAATTGCAATAAAAGCTTGAACTGCGTCATAAAAACATAAATACAAGGGAACACGGCAGATTCCTGCTTGCATCGCATATCTGCCGGAGGCATGTGCCGTTCCACCGGGAATGAACGCTTACAGATTACGGTCTGTACTCCGCAACATAAGGCAGCTCACGAAAGTGCTCGTCGTAATCCATGCCGTACCCCACGACAAAGACATCCGGAATTCTGAAAAGGGAGATATCCGGCGTAAAATCCGTCTTTCTGCGGTCAGGCTTGTCAAGAAGCGTGACCACGCTCAGTGACAGCGGATTCCTCTCCCTCAGCATTGAAGATACGCATTTCATTGTAAGTCCCGTATCCACAATATCCTCAACGATTATCACGTGGTAGCTGCTGATATCCTTTTTAAGATCCAGGACTATCCCGACCTGCCCCGTGGATCTGTCTCCGCTGTAGCTTTTTACGGACATGAAATCAATTTCGCACGGAATGCTGAGAGTCCTGCACAGATCTGCGGTAAAAATGAATGAACCGGTAAGAACACAGACAATAAGCAGAGGCTTTCCGGCATACTTCTCCGAAATCATTGCTCCGGTCTCCTGGATCTTTTTTCTGATATCCTCAGCTGAAATCAGCACCCTGCTAAGGTGTTCACGGCTGTTATCCATAATCTGTCTCCTTAATTCCTGTGCCGGGACATCCTTTGCGCCCCCGGCAGTCCATACAGTCATTTTACATTTTTACGTTTCTTTTCGCAGGTATTCCGACAAAAAAACAAAAGGACATGACCCGCACATGCGAATCATGCCCTTTTTCCGACGGCGCACCGCACCGTCATGCGTCATATCGGTTAAATGAGGTGCATGCCGAGCTTCTGGCATTCAGCTCTCATGTCTTCAGGCCAGATACTTGCCTGAATTTCACCGATATGGCCCTTGTGGAGAAGAACCATACATAAACGGCTCTGACCGATACCGCCGCCGATGCTTAACGGTAATTCGCCGTTCAGGAGCTTCTTGTGGAAATAGAGTTCCTTTCTTTCCTCACAGCCTTCAAGCTTCAGCTGACGGAGAAGAGCATCCCTGTCAACTCGGATACCCATTGAAGAAAGCTCGAATGAGCGGTTGAGAATAGGATACCAAATAAGGATATCGCCGTTGAGGCCTGCCAGACCGTTATCGCCTTCTGAACTCCAGTCATCGTAGTCAGGAGCGCGGCCGTCATGCTTTTCGCCGTTTGCGAGCTTGCCGCCGATACCCATGAGGAATACGGCGCCGTACTTCTTACAAATTGCGTCTTCTCTTTCCTTCGGAGTCATGTCAGGATACATCTTCAGGAGATCCTCACTGTGAATGAAGGTAATTTCTTCAGGAAGGAACGGCTTGAGTTCAGGATAGAACTCACATGTAAGATATTCGGTACGACGGATTGCTGAGTAGATGCGTCTTACGACGGACTTCAGAAATTCAACGGTTCTCTGTTCCTTGGTGATAACTGCTTCCCAGTCCCACTGGTCAACGTAGAGTGAATGAAGGTTGTCGAGTTCTTCGTCAGCACGGATGGCGTTCATGTCGGTGTAAATGCCGTAGCCAGGTTCAATGCTGTATTCGGCAAGAGTCAGTCGCTTCCACTTTGCAAGTGAGTGAACAATTTCAGCCTTGGCATCCCCCAGATCCTTGATTGGGAAGGTTACAGCACGTTCAACACCATTTAAATCGTCATTGATACCCAGTCCCTTCATAACAAATAACGGTGCCGTAACGCGACGCAGACGTAATTCAGTTGAAAGATTCTGCTGGAAGAAATCCTTAATCTGCTTAATTCCCTGCTCTGTCTGTTTGAGGTTTAAAACTGCTTTGTAGTCCTGTGGCTTAATTAAGTTGCTCATAATTGATAGTGGCGTTCATACACGTACAACAACAATCGTGTCGAGTACCAGACTCCTCTTGTAATGGTGAAACGATAAACACAAAAAACTGCACGCCTGAATCCTCCCTGAGTCAGTCTGTAAAGTCCTGCTTCACACTACATCGCTCATCATCAGCCGGTCAGCAGAGTCATTTCCAAAACAACTCTTCAGTTAAGTTTATGCATAAGATAAACTTTTTTTTACATAAATTCCATAGAATTTAGTCATAAAACACGAAGTTTTTACTTATATTCCCCACCGCTGCTGACAGCTCCGCATTCCGTTCAAAAACTTCAAACCTCCCGGAATGGCAAAACCTCCCCGACGTCCGGCAGTTCACTGTTTTCATATCCCGATACGGCAACGTTTTACGGGGAAATATATTCAAATAATGGTATAATGCATAGCCATTGAACAGTAACCCGGTCATGAAAAAGCAGCCTGTGAAGCACAGCAGACGGACGTTTTCAGAGAAAACTGAAAATAACAATGCAATAACCGTTCCATCATGTTTTACTTTTTACGAATAAAGCATAAAAAAACATGAATTTACCACCCAGGGCATGTTTTATCCGGTTCAGATGCCCTGCACCGGAACGATTAGAAAAAACATTCTGACCGGAATGCACAAAAAAAGTGAATTTAAGCACCATGATTGACGGTGCACCGAAATAAACCATAGGAATAGGGTCATAATGACAGACAAATCACCGTTACAGAAACAGAGTGCCGGACTCAGCCGGCTCATTCTGGTGAATTCTTATATTGCCTCAGGAAACGGCATCTACGAATTCGACTTTTCCAGACACACCCAGATAAACGGAGCCAACGGTTCCGGCAAGACCAGTCTGCTCAACCTCATTCCATTCTTCTACGGGCTCGAACCGGGCAGAATAACCAGCATAAGCTCAGTGCGCAAAAGCTTTGCCGGATTCTATCTGCCGAAATCCGACAGCAGTCTGGTGTTTGAATACGTAACCCATGACGGCACCATGGCTCACGTGGTTGTAAGCAATGCCTCCAACAACCAGGGCAATACCTCCGTAAGCTACGGCTTTGTTCCCGCACCGTTCGACACCATGCAGTACATTATTCAGGACGGCATCAACGGCAGATTCAGACCAAAAACCTGGATGGAATACAGGGACACCTTAAAAAAGAACGGCATAAAGCCTGAAAAAATCATCTATTCCGTTGACTACTATCGCTCCGTAATCCAGAACATTCCAATGGGCGATAACGCCACACTGAGAAAGAGATATGCCCTGTGCGGCGGACGCTGCCAGCTGCGCTACGTGGCCAACATAGTGCACAGCATCATCACCGGCAACATCAGCTTTGAAAACATCAAGCTGCTGCTCACTGACATTCTCAAACAGGAACACCGTACGCCGGATCTGCAGATAAGGGAGCAGGAACTCACAAAATGGTGCAGCGACACCAGAGCCTTTAGGGAAATCAGCGAGCTCACACCTAACCTGCAGCACATTCTTGAGCTTTCCCATGTTATCTCCGGAGGTCGTGACGCCCTCATCTCCGGATACGCAGACCTTCTGTGGTATCAGAACGAAAACGACGACAGCCTTGAAGGACTCGTAAAGCAGAGGGATTCGGAAAGCGAAAGCTACGGCAACTTCAAACTGGCGACAGAGGCCGCACTCTCAGAACTCAGATCTGCAAGGGATGCGGCAGAAGAAAAGATGTCACGACAGAAGAAGCTTCTCGACAACATGGAAGAGGAGAGAGAAAAGTTCGCCGATGCAGAAGCTGACAAATGGCGCGAGAAATATCATAACCGTTCCATCATTGAAGGCTTCATCGAAAACAAGAAGAAGCAGCTTGCAACCCTGAGCGAGGGCTATAGCTTCATTGAGAACGAGTATGCCTCCACCAAGGCATCGCTACTCAGCAAAAACAGGGAGGATCGTGCACCGGTTGAAGCAGTTCTTCATAAGTATGAGCTAGAGGAAAACCGTCTGCTGGCTGAAGAGGAACGTTCATATCAGGCACAGCGCACCCAGATAAAGGAACAGGAAATCAGACGCAAGCACGAGCTGGACCTTGAAATCTCCGCCAGAAAGAATGCCAGACAGACACTTGAAAACGAAAAGAGCATGTTCATCGTACCGCCTGAACTGCAGCAGCAGCTTGAGGAAACCGACATAAAGCTCGAGGAAGCACGTGCTGGCAACGGCAGACTTCAGAAAACCATCATGGAGCTTACCGCAAAGCAGCATCAAGCCGAAGCCAGATCAGCCCAGATATCCCTTCAGTACGTACAGATGCAGAATCAGCTCACGGCGGCCACTGCAAAGTTTAAGGAACTTTCCCGCAAGCTCAGTGCCGACGAAGGAATGCTCACCGGCTTTCTGAACGAGTACATGCCTGACTGGAGACAGACCGTAGGCAAGGTTATCCGGGAGGATCTGCTGGAAAGAACGGATCTGTCACCAAAAATCATGTCCGACACCATGATTTCCTCCGTTCCTGAAAACGGAGATTCCGTGGAGAAGGAAAACGAAAAAGAACGGAGAAGTAGCTACATTCTCATCGACAGTCTCCGCCTTGACATCAGAAACGTGGACGAAACCCAGAAGGACACCTCAGAGCTGGAAGCGGAATGCCGCACTGCGGGAGAACACTGCGAAAAGCTCACCGCAGGAATCGCTGAGCTCGACAGGGAACAGACCTTACTGGCCTCCGAAATTTCTGAATGCCGGAATGAAATCAACATGGCCCGCAGCCGTCTGATAAGCGATGCCGCCATCAGTGAGCTCAACGAGAAAAAGAAATCCGTAAAAGAATGCATCAGCCAGACCCGCATAAGCAGGGATACCGAGCTTTCCGGCAGAATATCCGAAACAGCCAGAGAGCTTAAGAAGCTGGAGGACGAGCTTAAGAAGCATCACGAGAAATATGTTGAGCTTCTTGAGAACAGCGATACCGATCATCTTGCCAACAAGAGTGACATCGAAAGCCGTTACGGCGAACTCAAGGAAGCGCAGATGAACATTCTCAAGTCAATAGACGACGAGTTTGCCGAGCAGATCAAGACACTTAACGAGCTCAAGAAATCCAAGCTCAGCAGTCAGAACATTGATCCGAAGATCATAGACAGAATTCACGAAGAATGCGAGGCCTACGAAAAGGAACTTCGCGAGCTTAACGCAAAGAGCGGACTTGTAAGCGAATATGAACTGTGGCTGAGCGGCAACGGCGCCCGCATCAATGACGAGCGAAGTCTGCTCACCGAGCTTGAAAGAAAGCAGCAGGACGCAACCGAACAGCTCTCATCAAGCATAAAGGAACACGAACGCACGGCAAAGGACTTTGAAAAGAACATTGCTGCGCTTAATGATGAAATCCGCAGCCGTGAAACTGTTCAGAAAAACATAAGAAACTGTCTGAACGATCTTGAAGCAGAAAACATTACCGCTCCGTGTACTTCGGTAAAGCCTGCCGTAAGCGTCAGCAGCGTGCTCTATGACACTGCATCGGGCATCACGGAATACCGCCGTGCCGTCCGCGGACTGAATGACGAGTTAGGTCTTTTGGATTCCAGAATGTCTTCCCACCGGGCAACGTCAATCTACGGCATGTGGAACGAGGCCCGTGAACGTAGCAGGGAAAGTCACGTTTTCTCCGGTAATGAAACACCGAACCAGCAGGAGCTCATTCTGAAGACCATTGCCGCAAAAACCCTTTATACCGGCATTCTGCCGGAGCAGAAGAAAATGCTGCTTCTTCAGGAAAAGAACTTCTCACACATGATAAGCCAGTACTATCACTACCTTAAGGAGTTCGACAACCGCATTCAAGGCTTCAGCGGCAGAATTTCGGAAATAGTCACCCGCAACCTGCAGTTTGAAGCCTTCGAGTCATTTAACATTGAGCTCGAAACCTGTATCAAACAGATTGCCAGCTGGGATCTCATCGAAAGCATTGCGGACAGTTACGAAAACCGCTTCAGACTCACCGGCGACTACGATCTGCCTGACGAGACGTTCGTGAACAATCTTGACAGTCTTGCCGGCAAGTTCGTGAACGGACAGCTCAAGAACGAGGTAAGCGAACTCTTCAACATCGTGTTCAAGGTTACCGAAAACGGCAAGGAAAAGACAGCAAAGACAGCAAAGAACCTCAAGGATCTGAGCTCAAACGGTCTTACCTTCCTGCTTATCTGTGCGCTCTACATAAGTCTTATCCATCTGTCCAGAGAAGGTCAGGACGTGGTCATTCACTGGCCGGTTGACGAAATGAGCAAGCTGTCCAACAGAAACATTCACATTCTGCTGCAGGTAATGAACAGAAACAGAATAGCCATGGTTTCGGCGGCCCCGGATCTCAGTACCTCCATCGCCTCCGAATTCAGAAGCATCTACCGCATAGCACGTGACGGCGTGTACGTGAATGCGGAAGCCGTAAACCCTATCGGCGAGGCCATTACACGCAGACTGCTGGAATCATAAGGCCACCGAGGAGAACAAACATGAGTATCAGAGAAACAACCGAAATGCTTCTTTCCGGCAGATTCATCTGTTCGGTCACGGCTCCGGAGGCCTTTAACGATCTGAATAATCCGGAAACGCATGAAACGATTGGAGCCCTGCTCCGTCCGCTCAACCGCAAGATAAGCCGTACGCGTGGCGGCAACGCATTTTATGCCTCATGGATAAGTCTTGAGGCGAACTCCGACCGTGACGCCGTAACCCGTGAGTTTGATGCCGTCCGCAACCAGCTGCGTCCGGTCATAACCTTCGTGCTTGAGCTTATGGACTGCGATCTGCGTGATCATCCGCTGAACGTGGGCGACATCGTTTCCGAAGCGGAAATCGTCACCATTCTTGAGAACAATACCTTCCTTAATGAGAGAAACACGGCCCTGCTGCGACTTTTAAATTCAAAGCATACCAATTCTCCGGTTCCCGTGCAGGTCAGAACAGTTTTTGACAGCATGAAGAAATTCGGGATCATTGCCGAAACCATAGAGGGCAGCAGACGGTTCCAGTTCACCGGCAAGCTTGAGTACATCTACGAGGTACTGGAATTCATAAACAGCCGCGAGCAGATTCTGGAAAAGAATGCCGAAGAACAGAGCTTGGCCGTACAGGGAGACGTGTTCAATGGCTAACGTTAATCAGAAGGCCGGAGGAACAGACCTCATCAGGAATTTCCTCAGAACCCTGAATCAGGGGGCTGAGCTTATTACCGCGGCATACGCCGGAAATCTTGAGGAGATTCCCGAGGAGCAGGAAAACACCTTCGCCAGACTCAGGGGACAGAGAGTGCTCATGCGGGCAGGCGGCCGCTACAGACTCAATCCTAACCTTACCTCCATGCTCAATTATCTGCTGTCCCATAACAGCTCACGCCACATAGAGATTGACCTCATATCAAGGCTCAGAACACTGGACCGCATCGTTGCGGAATATCTTGAGCACAGACAGTCAGGTGAATTCGCACTGGCAGAGGAAACACTATCCGATATTGAGCAGATGACCTTTGACATCACCTTCACGGCTCAGGATGCGGTATACGGCCTTGCCAACAGAATCCAGACCCAATTCGGCTTTGTCCGCAGCATAAGGGACAAAATCAGCGAAAATGAGGCCGCCATCAGCACCGCCACAAAACTCGTGGACAATTTCACGGCCTTCACCTTTACCCACATGATGGATCTGGTAAGACAGGACACACCGGACAGTCCGCTGTACGGCATCCTCTGTTCCGGACTCCTTAACGAACTGGCAAAATGCCAGAGCGATCTCAACGTAATCCTGATTCAGCTCCGTGAAATGCTTGCCACCTTCAGAAGCGAGGTTCACAAGACCAATATCCTCAAGGCTTTTCACGAGCATTATGCAAACAATCCTGATTACAGGCCGCGTAACTATGCGGACTGTGAAATGCCACATGAACTGTTCTGCAGATCCTCAGCCCTGCCGATGGAAACCAGAAGCCATGCCGACATGCTTCCGGACAGCGAAAAATATAATGACACGCTGGCCGAGATAGTTAAGAACCTGAGCAGAAACGAAGCCGAAAACCTTGTAAATCCGAAGACGCTTGCAAGCTCTGACGGTCTCGAACAGGCTCCTGAAATAAAATCGGAAGCCATTGTGCTGGATGACATCACGGAAGATCTCACCACCCTATTCCGTCAGTGCATCAAATCCGCTGAACCGGTAAGCGCCACCGAATTTTTAAGAGAACAGGGACTCGGTCATACCCATTCACACTGGCTGTTTGCCGTAGGTGCGTTCTATGAGGACATGCCTCCGGAAAACAGGAAGTATTTTGAATGCCGCTTCATAGGCCACAGCCAGTATCACGAGATACTGGGCGAACTCGGAGAATATCAGATAGGAAACAGGATTCTGGAGGACATCGTGATAAGCACAAAGGGACTTTAACACCTGCCGAGCCTGAAGAATAAAAAATATCCTCAGATACCGCAGTCATGACAATTATTCCCCGCTATCGGCACAAAACCTGTGAAATAAGGAATAAGAATGTCATAATATGAAGGCCCTGTTTTGGCAGAAAGACTGATAAGCATGCCTTAACAATTGAGACGGCTGATTATCAGACCGGCCCGGATTCCACTATCGGCTGGTACCCGGAAACCACGCTATGTATAAGGCCGATCAGATAAATACTAAATACCGCAATTTATTATTACAACCGGAACATTTATAAACAAAATGACTAATGACAACAGCACTGTGACTCCTCAGGGAGAAAAATCCCCTACGGTGACGGCAAGAATCATAACCGCATTTGCGGTATTTTTTGCCTCAACATTTCTCGGCATGATCATTCTTGCCATCGGAAGATATATTTTCCTGATGAACTTCGGCCCTACCGCAACGGAACAGATAAGCGATGCCGAGATGTCCGCATTCATAAAGACATCTGTCCTTTTTGACGCCAAGTTCTCCGCCACGGTATTTCTGCCCCTGCTTGCCGCAGGTTTCATGATGTTCGTTCCGGGCCTCGTAAAACACTACAGAAAGGTCGCCTGCTTTCTCAGCTACCTCGGCATCATGATTCTCCTGTCGCTCACCGTGGTGCAGCATTACTATTATGAAACCTACAAGCAGGCCATCAGCTCATTCATATTCGCCCTCTTTAGGGAGGATCCGCTGGCGGTTCTTACCACCATAGTCACCGACTACCCAGTTTTGCCGGCGCTGATTCTCATTATTCTTTTTGTGGCTGTCTACTATTATGTTTACAGATCCGTAACTGCCGCATCCGAGGGAATCTTCGGATATGTCAGAAAGAAATTGGGCAGAGTATCGGGAGTTATGTTCATACTTGTTCTTACGGCCGTTACTGCTTTTATGCTGCGCGGTTCCGTTGACACCTTTCCGCTCCGTCAGGACAATCTTAACGTATCTCGCAACACCATCATAAACATTGCTACCGGCAACGGACCTGCTTATTTCTACTGGGCCTACAAGTGGTACAGAAAGGAAGGAAAGAAGCCCAAGATATCAGTAAACGAACTGATTAAGAGCTTCAGAAACAACGGTTTTGAAACAACGCCGGAAAACATTACCGCACCTCTGGCGGTAAGAATCCCCGAAAATGAATTTCTGAAGAATAATCCGCCGGACATAGCCTTTGCGATCATGGAAAGCATGAGTACCCATATGCTGCTCCTCGGTGATTCGAAATACAGCATAGACGTATACGGCAGTCTTAAAAAGCATGCCCAGACCGACTTCATGTTCCTCAACTTCCTGTCCGAAGGCAACGGAACTTCAGACACGCTGATGAGACTCTTCACCGGAGCACCGGACATGAACCTTTCAACCTCATCCGCAATGGACAAAAAGTTTTTCCTCAACACGATAAGACCGTTCAAGGAACACGGATACAGGGTGACATTCATTACCAGCGGTCGCAGTTCATGGCGCAATATCGGCAACTTTCTTAAGGCTCAGGGAGTTGACGAGGTCATTGATGAAAGCACCATAAGGGAATTATTCCCTAATGCCACCAGCGGAACCTGGGGCATTGACGATGAATATCTTTTCAGAACGGCTTACAAAATTCTTACCGCACCCCACAAGCAGCCGCAGCTGATTTTCATGCTGACAATCACCAACCACCCTCCTTACAGGGTTCCGGAGAACGTTAAGCCGCAGACGATTCCTCTGCCTAAGGAAATTCTGCAGAGATTCCCTTATACAAATACCGAAACCATCTTTGCAACCTTCAGATATGCAAACAATTCCCTCGGAAACTTTATTTCGGAAGTGAAAGCCAATCCCGATACTGTCGAAAAGACCTTTATTGTGGCAACAGGTGATCATAACCTCAGAGGCATTGGATACAACCACCGCTTTGATGAAGTCATTCTGGGACACGGTGTTCCGTTCTACATGTACATGCCGCAGAAATACCGTGAAGCCACGGGAGTCAGCTATGACAGCTACCGTTTCGGCTCACACAAGGATATCATGAGCACCGTGGCTAAGCATGCTCTTTCAGGAGGCACCATGCTGACCCTGGGATGTGACATGCTCAGCGACATCGACATCTGCAACTATCCGTACAGCTACAATGACGAGGTCGGCATCTACAAGAAAGGTTCCAGCTATATGATCAGAAACAGGTACGCAGATCAGTATGTCGCCTGTTTCCTGAGAAACAACGAGGTAAATTACAAAAACGCTCTGCTGGATACTCCGCGTATCAGCGGACTGCTGGTAGATCCCGCCAAGTTCAGCAATTCAGGAGAGCAGTGTAATGAAATTGAAAACTATGATCAGCTGGTACACGACATCTATCACTACAATCTGACCTTAAACGAAAAGGAATCAGACTGACACCGTTCGCTCCCTCTGAGTACGGGCATTACCTGCAAACAAAAACGGGGACGGTACTGATAAGGTACCATCCCCTTAATTATCACAAAGGATATGAGGTATTGTCCTTTTCAACGACTTTGCTTTTTTCTCTTTTTCAGAAACTTCCGCTTTTAAACTGCATGCGGCTGTTGACTACCAGGACATATGAACTGCGACAGAACACTGTCTTATGGTTCCCATTCTTTGAAGATATAGTTACATTTCAAAAATAAATTTCAAGAAGTCTTAAAATATTGAGGACTTCTTTTGTTTTTTATGATATTATAGTTACATATTCATACGTAACTATACAGGTGTAATTA
>Ga0256405_10005826_pt1 | contig 20617 bp, 21 predicted proteins | sample RumenRJG_02DNA_FD_189096 | JGI IMG/M metagenome (GOLD analysis project Ga0256405, IMG submission 189096) | Bovine rumen microbial communities from Lethbridge, Alberta, Canada - RJG_02 | ecosystem: Host-associated > Mammals > Digestive system > Stomach > Rumen | place: Canada: Alberta... | reverse complement strand
CGTGCGATATAAATATGTCCTTCATTAAGGAATCACCTCACCCAAAGTATTTCTGCATCAAGCTGTCAAACAAAAGCTGTGTTTCGTCAAGGGACTTCTGGATGACAGATTTGGATTTGTCGATCTGTTTCACAAACGCATAAAACTCTTTTTGCTTCTCCATTGGAGGTAAAATAATGGTCGATTTCAAAATTCCATCTTGCCCGATAGTTGTCATTGTCGCCGTCTTCGACTGAGATATAATTTGTTTCCTGAAATAGTCAGTAGTCGACAACACCTGCACAAATTCGGGAATACACTTTTCCAAATCGAGTGGAAGTCGAATCACATGACATTCGAATAATGTGTTTTCGGGAGTGTTCTCGGGTACAATAGACGCTTTTCCAATTCCTTCCGCAACTAAGGACGACCTACAGAAAAGCATATCGCCATATTTAACGTGGTATTTCTGAATATCTAGGGATGATGCATTGGTACGTGGAAGCCTTTCTACCTGCGAGTACATTCTGTTTACGACATAAGCAACGCCAAGAATAGCAACATTTCCACTATCTACATACTCTTCTCTTTTCGCAAAAAAACCATTTGACGCTTTTCCACGAACAACTGCAGATATACTGACCTTTTTCCACCCAAGTTCATTTTTTTCTAATTCCCCAAACATCTCGACAAATCGGGCTTTGATAAGGTCATCAAGCGCGGAAAGCTGTTGCTGCCTTGCGTCGATGGCGGATGCCACTTTGTCAAGGGTATCAACTATCTTTTTCTGCTCGGTCGGGCTATGAACATCGATGGTAACCTTTGCGAGTGTAGCCTTGTTCAGAGTTTTTCCCATTACGGCCTTGTTTGTTCCTTCGTCCCAATCTTTAGCTAAAAACATGTAATAAAGATAGTCAGGAAGAATCGGAACTACATGCTTATCTCGAAAAGACATTATGGCCTCGTTTGAATACATGGGCTCACGTGTAATGGCTGTTTTTCCTATGGACAGTTTAAAGCTCATCACAACTGTGTTTTCCGGGATTAAGCTGATTCCGCTCTCTTCTACAGCGGTATCTGACAGATACTCTTTGGTATTAGTGATGTATTTTCCGCATTTTGATAAATCTCCAATGGAAATCCATTTGTTATCTGCCGAGTTCCAATACTCCGGATTATTCCTTGCAGGTGTTTTACCCATTTGGAGATCAAAGAGATCTTCCAGTTTGTATTTCATCCCATCATCCCCACAAATATCAATTTGTTTTCTAATCAACTGGTGACTTCGTCTTTTGGATAAGGTTTTCCCGTTGCTGTGTAGTAGTTGCTACAATCATTATCCCGGGAAATAGGGACGGGAGAATCCAACTTGAGATATGAATCTTTCGTCAATTCGAGGATGACTTTCAGCACATCAAGACCCGGTAAATCGAGGCTTGCTGCCACTTTATTTGCACTGCTGTGTGGGTGCGTTTTTATAAATTCATATACTTTCTTTTTCATTCTTGACCTCCAATACCAGCATCCCTTACTAAGCTCAAACGGTGGCAGAACATCTGCCACTGTACAGAATCCTCAAACCACTCCGGCTTGACCTCGGCGATCTGATTCAGCCCCACAGCGCGGACGGCCTCGATGGCCGCCTCTCGCTGGGAGAGCTTCCGGCTGCTCGTCTGGCAGCGGGCTCCGTCGATCGTATCATAGGCCAGGAAGGACCTGTTGAAGTCCATCAGGGGATAGAGCTTTTCCAGCCTGTTCGTGTCGTTGTTGACCAGGAAGCCCCAGTTGCCCCAATGCCGGTCGGTATTGCCAACCAAATAGTCGATCAGGTTCATCATGTGATAGGCATAGGCGTCCTTCTTCAGCACAAAGGCGTCCCGATCCAGCTCATGATTGACGCAGTACACGTCCACCGCCTCCATGGACACAAGGCTCTCGCCCTCGGAAGTGATGATGCGGCTCCGGGAAACCGGCTTGCCTTCAAAGGTGGACGGCTCATAGGCCACACTCTCGGCCCGGAAACAGCGCGCGATCTTCGAGGCCAGCAGCTCGGCCTTTACGTCGCGCTCATCGCCGTTCTTCAGAAGATAAAACGTTCCGTTCTCACGGATCCAGGCCTTCGGTGCGACGCCCTGGGTCCCAATGTCCCCGGCCGCGTCGTTTGGCTTCAGCAGCTCCGCATTCTGAACGGTAAGCGACCGGCCGTTCAAACTGACGTCGGCGAAGGCCCCGGACAGGGAATGCCGGAACAGGCTGAGGTCGGCGAAGCTGACATTCTCCCGGTTGAACTTGATCCAGTACACGTCGGTCAGGCTCAGCCCGTGATAGGAAATGGCGATGGCGGCGCGGTCGCGATCCGTCGCAGCCTGCCTGGCTCCAATGCTGTTGAGGATCTCCTTGGCGAATCGGCGATCCAAAGTCAGGACGCGGGAGGAACACCAATAGTAGAAATTGTTCAGGTTGTTGAGCCGCGTGTCCAGATCATTCGCCGTCTCCAGATAGAGATTGTAGGGCATGAAGGACGGGGCGTAGATCGTGCAGGTGCCGTCCTCACGGATGGCCGCGACCTTGCGATCCTTGTGCATGATCGTAAAGCGCTTCCAGCCCTTGGAAAGCACGTTGTTATTGACCTGAATGCTCATTTCAGCATCTCCTCTAATTCCGCCAGCTCTTTCCCGATCTCCGCCTCCAGTGCCTTGATGTTGGCCAGGATCTCGCTGGTCGGCGGATACTCCACGGGCTTATATTCTGTCTGCTTATACTTGTTGATGGAAAGGTCGTAATCGTTGGCTACGATCTCGTCCTTCGGGACGAAGAAGCTCTGCTCCGTGCGAGCGCGGCCCGCCTCGGCATCCAGCGCGCGGAAGCGGGCGATGATATCGGGGATGTCGTTCTCCTTGGTCTCGCTGCGCTTGTCGTCCAGGGAGAAGCCGTCGGACTTCATGTCGTAAAACCAGACCTTGTCCGTGCCGCCGTGGCCGGTCTTGGTGAAAATCAGAATGGCGGTGGACACACCGGCGTAGGGCTTGAACACGCCGGAGGGCATGGAGATCACGGCTTCGAGGCGGTTGCCCTCAATCAGTTCTTTGCGGATGGCCTTGTGCGCAGTGGAGGAGCCGAATAGCACGCCGTCCGGCACGATGCAGGCGCAGCGGCCGCCGACCTTGAGCATACGCAGAAACAGTGCGAGGAACAGCAGCTCGGTCTTTTTCGTCTTGCAGACCTTCAAGAGATCGGTGGAGACGATATCCGCGTCCAGACTGCCCTTGAAGGGGGGATTGGCCAGAATGAGGCTGTACTTCTCCCGGTCCGGGTTCTGGTCAGAGAGGCTGTCCCGGTACTCGATAAAGGGGTTGTCCACCCCGTGGGTCATCATGTTCATGGCCCCGATGCGCAGCATAGTGCGGTCCATGTCGTAGCCGTGGAACATGTGGTTCATATAGTGATCCTTGTTCTGGCGATTGAAGAAAACCTCCTGCTTGCGGTTTTCCTTGAGGTAGTCGCTGACCGCCACGAGGAAGCCCGAGGTGCCGCAAGCCGGGTCGCAGACCACATCGTCCGCCTTGGGCTCCATCAGCTCCACCATCATGCGGATGATGTGGCGCGGGGTGCGGAATTGGCCGTTCAGCCCCGCTGTAGAGATCTTTGAAAGGAGATACTCGTACACATCACCACGGACATCAGCCGCTTTGACCTGAGACATCTGCTCATAAATGCCATCCATAGCAGTTACAACTTTGTCCAGAAGAAGCGGCGTCGGAAGTTTGAAAATCGCGTCGCCCATGTATTTGGAATAGGCGCTCTCCTTATCACCGTGAAGCTCCTTGATAAAGGGGAAGACCCATTCCTGCACGGTGCTGTACATCTTCCCTGCCGGAAAATCGTGGAACACGCTCCATTTGAGCTGGCTGCCGTCGATGGCGCGCTCGCCGATCTGGACCTCCTTGGCGAAGATACTCGAATAGGGCAGACCAAGCATGGCGGCCTCGCGTGCGCGGAGGTTATCGGATTCGTCTAAATCATGGATGAACATCAGATAGGTCATCTGCTCGATAACGTCCAAAGGATTTGTCAGACCGCCCGCGGCAAAAATATCCCAAAGACTATCGATCCTGTTTTTTAGTTCACCTGTAACCATGTCTTTACTCCTTTTCCCAATTCCACGTGTAAGAGGTATAGCGTCCTCCACCAATCTTGATAATGTCGCCCTTGTCCAGCAACTCTTTCAGTGCCCGTTGAACAGTGACCTGACTGATATCCGGGCATTGCGCCATTAGCTCCGTTTTTGTGATCTTACCGGCCGTGCTGCGGATGATTCTGCGAATGCGGCTGATCTTGGAGTTCCCGGCTTCGATCATGATCTCCGCACGTTCCGAGAATTCCCGATAGGCCGCGATGATCACACCGAGCAGATAGCGCACAAAGGGGAGGTAATTGTTGCTGCCCTCGTGCCAGTTCTCCGAACTCTCCTGCAGGGCCTCATAGTAGCTGTCCTTGCTGTCGGCGATCAGCCTCTCAACGCTGATATACTTGCCGATCGGATAGCCCGTGCGGTACAGCAGCAGCAAGGTCAGCAGGCGGCTCATGCGGCCGTTGCCATCATTGAAGGGGTGGATGCAGAGAAAGTCCAGGATGAACATGGGGATCAGAAGAAGATCATCCAGTTCCGGATCATTCAATGCATCGTTGATTGCGGAACAAACGGAATCCATAGCCTCGGGCGTCTCCCAGGCCGGAACAGGAACGAAGCGTGTGCGTCTCGTTCCATCCGGAAGCGTCTCGGCGATAACGTTGTCCGAGTTTTTAAAGCTCCCGCCGATCGACATGCCGCTGAACTTATACAGATCCCGATGAAGCTGGAGAATCATGCCGGGCCGGATCGGAATGTAGTCATAGTTTTCGTGGATCGTGTTCAGCACGTCCCGATACCCGGCAATCTCGCGCTCGCTGCGGCTGCGAGGTGTCGTCTTGTTGCGCACGATCAGTTTCAGGCGATCGTCTGTTGTGATGATGCCTTCGATCCGGTTCGATGCCTCCGTGCTCTGGATCTTCGCAATCTCCAGCAGTTCCTCCAGCACATCCTTCTGGGCATCGGAAAAACTGCTCTGTTTGCCCCGCTGCTCGTGGATCTGAGTGAGATATGAAACGATCTCCGGAGTCAACAACTTTTGGTATTCTTCTTTGTAGGTAAAGGCGCGCATGGTATTTCCTCACTCAAAAAAACAATTTGATCATTATTCTCTATTTTGATGCAATTGTATTCTAACATCAAGTATTCCATTCGTCAAGTCAATTTAGTCATTTTGCAGAAATTTGATTAAATTAATGCCGAATAAAAAACCCGGGTGCAGCTGGCAGTACAGCCGCATCCGGGCAGAATTCTCTTTTTGCTTACGGTTCCAGATTCGCCTCATCAAAATAAGGAGAATTAAAGAACTCTGAAATGTTGATCTCCAGGCCCTGGCATATCTCGTGGATCACACGCAGCTTCACGGAATCATAGGCACAGTTGACGATGTTGCCGATGGAGGACTTTGGTACTCCGCTCTTCATATAAAGCTGATATTGAGTCATGTTCCGCTCGCGCAGGATCTCCTTTAGCCGCGCACTGACCGCTTCATTCAGTTGCATACCATCACCACACCGTTCCTGTAACTGTACTAAACATTATAGGAAACGATCATGCGAAATTAGTCCTTGTAGCTGTACTAATGGGCTCTTTTGTGGTATGGTGCTGCTGAGGTGATAAGAGATGAAGCACGGCGGATATGCTTACTTTGTTGAAAACCCGCGTATATTGGAAGATCTGATAGTGCCCCACCCGGTTGAAATGGAACGGCAATATATGGTCGTGAAAACTGTCAGGCTTACGAAGATCGACTACAAGAACTTCATTACGGACATGATCGCGGATAGACAGTTTATCGAAGAAAATGCGGCGCTCTGTTCAAAGGGGACCGTGTGGAATTGCATTTTTGTTCAGCAACGCGGCCGTGAAGACGGAGTGCTTGTTCTGCCGATAGACCAGAGCTTTGTCGGATGGGCGGCATATCTTCCGGGCGGGCATTAACAAAAGCAAATATTTTTGAGTAATTTACTCCAAAAAGTTCTTGACAATTCTGTCAAGCAGCGTTACTATTAGCACGCAGAACAAATGGAGCAAATGGCTCCGTTATGAACGAGGTGTTTGTATGCGCCCCAAAATGAATTCCAGGAAAGAGATCATCGCACAGTTCGTGACAGATTATTTCGTGCAGTATGATTGCTTCCCCAGCGAAAAGAATATCGTGGACGCTACCGGCATTCCCGCGGGATCGGTCCACCGCTATCTGAACGAACTGAAAGAGAGCGGCGAGTTTGTTTCCGACGGAGGCCGACGCAGCACCCGGCCTGAAACTCTGCGATACAGTCCGAAGAATCTTCTGCGCGTGCTCGGCTTTGTCGCCTGCGGTCCCGGCCAGGAGGAAGAGGAACGCTTCATCGAATACATTCACATGCCGGAGTGCATGGTGGGCAAAGGTGAATGCTTTGCTCTGATTGCAAAAGGCGAAAGCATGATCGGTGCGGGCATTCATCCCGGTGATTATGTGATCGTGCGCAGGCAGCAGGCCGCAAGACCCGGCGATCTGATCATTGCCCTCTCTGACGGAAAGAACAATTTGAAGAAGTTGGCCTTGGATGAAAAGAACCAGAAATATATTTTGCAGTCCTGCAATTCCGATAAGGAAGCGTTTCCGGATATCATTGTAGATGAGCTGCAGATCCAGGGCATCGCGATCGGAGTTTATCACAGCCTTGAAAACCAAACGTGATTATCCCGCTGGTGGATCACTAATGATTCGCCCAGAAGGACAAATTGAGCCTATCTTGCTGCAAAAGAGAAAAGGCTCAAACCCCAGAAAAGAAAAGCTTCCAGCGATTAAATGCCCTGTTTGCAAAAAAATCTTATTCTCCGTGCCGAACAAGCAAATGCGCAACGCTATGTTGGCGTACGATCTTCAAAATGAATTGCTTTCTTCTTTTTGCCCCAGTTACATACATCGCTGCCCTCGTTGTCACAACATGGTCGGTATACTTTACCTGACTCGTGATATTCGAAAACGACTCAACATTACTATTGCTGCAGCATACCTGCAGTTGTCAGATGAGCAAGAACAATTGAATATCGGTTTTGACTAAGCCGGCCATCCGCCCATCTGTGAATATGGGGCGTTGAGAAGCGCATAGGTTTTCGAAAGTACTGCAGGGTCAGATACGCGACTACTGAACAACAAAGGGTAGGTCTTAAACTCGCAGCGTCACAACTTTAAGTGGAACAGGTATATTTCCTGGTACGCTTTTGTTGTGATGCTGCGAGTTTTTTGTTTGCCGCAAAGGAGGTGTTTTGAAAAAACTGAATCAGAAATCTCGCTCCCCCTCGGAGAGCAAGTTTCGCCTTGTGCCACAAAAATGCATTTTTGCATTTTCAGCCGAGACACTTGTTGGGGATTTCGCTCCCCAATCCCGCATGATTTTTGGCAACTATCGTTGCGGTGTCTGCTTGCAGCAAACACAGTTTTGATTACGCTTCGCAAATCAAAAGGAGGCAAAAATGGCAAGAAAGAAAGATGAGCTTGGGACGAGAGAGAAAACCATTCACTTTCGTGTTTCGGAAGCATTTTACGAAGTAATCGCCCATGAGGCAAAGCAATGCGGGTTATCCATATCCGAGTTTTGCCGCCGCGTTCTTCTCAACCGACCGATCAAAAAACTCCCGGTCATCATTCACGACGAAAGATATATCGTTCAAGAGCTGCGAAACATCGACAAGCTCGAAAAAGATCTCGATCAGATCGCGCGGTATCTCAAAGAAGGAGGCGAGTTCACGAAGCCGATTTTGGACAAGATCGAGAAAGTGAGTTATGACCTGGATATCTCGATCCATGATTTCAATCGAGCTGTCGAAAACGAATATGAAATGGCTTAGAACAAGCAAGGAGAAAAAAGATGAACAATGCAAGGCCGCCCCCCGAGAGCTGTACCAAAAAAAGCAAACGAAAAAAGAAAAGGACGTGATAAAAACCGAGACTCTATCCTCAAGCATCATCGAATTCAAATCTGATGCACCTTTTAAACTGAATAACGAAATGAATTGCCAGGAAGGAGCGATTGCCATGACTACTACTGCTGCCACTACCGTCAACAAGCCCAACGCCTATTATTCTTTTTCCGAGGTCCCCGTGGTCCTCAACGCCAATCAACTCGCGAGCGTGCTGAACATCTCGCTGACTAACGCGTACTGCCTGCTTCGCAGCGAAAACTTCCCCACACTGCGCATCGGCCGTCGTCTGCTGGTTTCACGCGACAATCTGCTGAACTGGATGAACGAGCATTCTCTTGCATCGTGAGGCGGCACCCATGAACGAAGAAAAGATTCAGGATTTCCGGGAACGGGTGCAGCCGCAGATTCGTGATTATCTGAAAGCAGCGCACATCAAAGTTTCCGAAGACGGCGTCACAACCGCGTGCCCGATCTGCGGGGATATCGCAGGACTGATGAAGGACGACACCTGGCTGTGCATGCATTGCGGCAAGCGAGGCGACCTGCTGGATTACGTTTTGTGCGGACATCCCAGCATGAAAAAATCCGGCGCGATGCGGCATATCCAACGCACCTTGGGCGAGACAATTCTCGAACTCGACGCCGTGAATGCAAACGATTTGATGGAAATGGACTTTCAGCCCACCGGCTGGCTCATCGAAAAAATGCTCGGCAAGGGCGTGTACATTTTGGCCGGCGCTTCCAAAATCGGCAAGAGCTGGCTGGTACTTTGGTTAGCTGACCGCGTGAGCAAGGGCGAAAAGGTCTGGGACTTCCAGACCTCGCCCTGCGAGGTTTTGTACGTCAGTTTGGAGGATACCGAACAGCGCATCCAGCAGCGTCTTGGAGAGGTCACGGGTGGCGAAGCAGACAAGATCTGGATCGCCACGGAAGCGGAGCTTTTGGGCAAAGGCTTCGAGCAGCAGATCGGCAATTTCCTTGCGGCGCACCCGAATGTAGGTTTTGTGATTGTCGACACGCTGCAGCGCATCCGGCAGATGAAAACCGAGGGCTACAGCTATGGCGGAGATTATGAGGTCATGACTTCGCTCAAAACCATCGCCGACCGCTTTAATATCACGATCCTGGTGGTGCACCACACGCGCAAGGAGGACTCGGACGATTCCTTCAATAAGATCTCCGGCACCAACGGTCTGCTTGGCTGTGCGGATGGGGCGATGGTGCTCCAGAAGCAGTCCCGCATCGGCAAGACAGCCACGCTGGATATCACCGGGCGCGAGGTGGCGGATCTCCGGCTGAAGCTGGAATTTGACGAGAGCAAGCGCTGGCAATTCATCGAGTACGGCACAGACAGTGCGGACGAGAGTTCGAACAAGCTGCTTGCCGCCGTGCAGAAACTGGTGTCCGAGTGCCACAGATGGCAGGGTACGCCCACCGAATTGCTTGGCGCGCTGACGACCGCTGTGCCTCCGAACACCAAACCGAACGCATTGACCCGACAGCTCAACACAAGCGTGCAGACCCTGGCGCAGCAATACGGCATTCAATATGATTTCAGCCGCACCATGGACGCGAGAATGATCACGCTCTCCGAGCTGCCATCCTGATCGCATGACGATATGACGATCATGACGGTATTCGGGCCCACCCTGAATACCGTCATATCGTCATTACCGTCATATATCTGTCAAAAAAGTCTAATGACTTAAAATAAATTTCTTGCTTTAAAGTGTGAAAGTGTTATAATCGTATTGAACCCGAACGGACAGGTTGGGGGAAACTCGAGAAAGCGAGGTTGAATTGTCTAGAGCTAAAAAGAATCCCAACGGAGCCGGAACAATCCGAAGACGCCCTGGCGGTCGCTGGGAAGGCCGATACTCGAACGGCTTTGATAAAGACGGCAAGCAGATCCAGAAATCCATCTACGGCGCGACGCAGCAGGAAGTCCGGCAAAAGCTGGCGAAAGTCGTAACGGAAATCGATGACGGAACGTATATTGAACCGTCAAAGATGAAGCTGAGCGAGTGGCTGGATCTCTGGCTGAAGGAGTACTGCGGCGACAAAAAGTATTCGACCGTCAAGAATTATCGCGCCAGCGTCAAGACGCACATCAAGCCTCAGCTCGGCAGTATTCCGCTTGGAAAACTTACTAAGACGGATATTCAGCAGTTTTATAATCGGCTGCTCAAGCCACCGGACGGCTCTCAGGGGATTTCTCCGAAGACCATCAAAAATACGCACGGTGTTCTGAGCAAGGCGATGAGCGTGGCGGTCGTCAACGGCTTTATCCGATCTAATCCCTGTGTGGGCACGATCCTTCCCCGTGTGGAAAAGCATGAGGTCGAGCCGCTGACAGACGATCAGGTCGCGCTGCTTCTGCAGATGGCCGAGGAGGATGAGGAGTACGGCATCCTGCTGAAGGTGATCCTCCTGACCGGCGTCCGCAAGGCGGAAGCCATGGGCATCACCTGGGACTGCGTGGATTTCCGGCGCGGCGTGATTCGTATCAACAAGCAACTGCAAAAGCGTCCCAAGAGAGACGGCGGAGTCGTCTTTGCTTCCTCCAAGAACGGGAAGGGGCGCGTCCTGAAGCCGGCCCCGTACGTCATGGAACTGATGAAGAAGCGCTACGAGCAACAGATCCGACAAAAAGAAAACGCTTCCGTTGCCTGGCAAGGATGGAAAACGGAGGCAGAGCATCGAACCGCCCTGGCCTTTACCACCCTTTTCGGAACGCCGCTGCAGCCGCAGACCGTCTATAATCACTTCAAGAAGCTTGCTGTTGAGATCGGTGCACCGAATGCCAAAGTCCACGATCTGCGCCATACTTACGCGGTACTGTCTCTCCAAAACGGGGACGATGTGAAGACCGTTCAGGGGAATCTGGGTCACGCCACGGCAGCCTTTACCCTTGACGTGTACGGGCATGTCTCTGATGCCATGAAGACGGCCAGTGCAAACCGGATGGAGGAATATGTACGGCAAATCCCCGGAATTTAATGACCCCAATGCCGAAAAACCCTGTATTTATCCCATTTTTTTGGGCTATTTTCACTGCGGTAAGGGTACGGTAAGGGTACAACTTTTTTGCTCGGAACTTTTTGGAGCAAAAAGAGGCCGAAAGCAAAGAAAATCGGCTTGAATCATAACGATTCAAGCCGATATCTGGCAGCGGGAGAAGGATTCGAACCCTCACATACGGAGTCAGAGTCCGCTGTGCTACCTTTACACAATCCCGCTAAACGCAAAAGCTATTATACAGAATAATTCGCGATTGTCAAGGATTTTTTTCGTCTCTTTTTCCGCCCGGCAAACAGGGGAGAGCGGGCGCGGTACGGCCTTATTCGATCGCCAGCAGTCTTACGCTCTCGACGCCCTCAACGGCTTCCAGCGAGCGTGTCAGCGTTTCGATCGCGCCGGACATGGAGCCGAGATCGATCGAGAGCGTCACGCTGGCCTTGCCGAGCACGGGCAGACTCTGCGTGATGGTGAGAATACTGGCCCCCGCGCCGAAGATACGGGCAAGCACGGCGCTGAGCACACCCGGCTGGTGGTCAAGCATCAGCTCCAGCACGGCCTTGCGGCTCTCGGCAACGGCGGAGGGAGCAAACACATGATCTTTATATTTGTAATAGGTGCTGCGTGAAATGCCGACGCGGCGCACAGCCTCGCTGACCTCGCGGACCTTGCCGCTCTCGAGCAGCCGCTTTGCCTCCAGCACCTTTTCAAAATAGTCCGGCAGAACGCTCTTGTGGACGATCAGATAAGTATCCGGCATGGAAAGACCTCCTCCGCGGCGGGAAAAAGTTGCCCGCCTTGGCTTTCATGATACACGTACCGCGCGGAAAAAACAAGTGTCTTTTCGCGACGGACAGAGCGAGAGCCGGATGAGGAGCTGTTGAAAAACCGCGCGGGGCATGATACAATCCAGTCATCAATTAAAGAAGAAAGGAAACGATCAGAAGTGAAAGCACCCTTTTCCCCTTATCTTGACGCGATCGCGCCGGGACTGAAAAAGCTGGTGGAGCTGCTCAGGGAGGACTTTGATTATGTCAGTGTCCTGTCCACGGATTCCGTCGGCTTCACCGCGTCGATCTCGCAGCGTGCCAAGGCTGTCAACCACTCCACGATGATGACCGAGCGCGGCAGCGTCGTCCGCGTCAGCCGCGGCGGGCTGTACAGCGAGTACGCCTTCAACCGTTTCGATCCTTCCCATCCCGAGCTCACCGCCGCCGAGGCGCGGCGTGTCCTGGACGAGCAGTTCGCCCTGCTGGAGGAGACTGGCAGCGCCGTTTACGACACGCCCGTCCTGCCGGACGAGCCCTGCGTGTTGCGCGAGGAGATGGAGACCGGCATACTGCCGGAGGAGACGGATCTCGCCGCGCTGGTCGAGAAGCTCTCCGAGATGTCAGCGCGCGGCTTCGCGGCAAGCGAGTATGCGATCGACTGCCGTCTGCGCGCCCAGTCGACGCACGTCTGCAAGCTGTTCCTGACGGCCAATCGCGACATGCGCCAGAGCTACGTCTTTTCCGAGGGCGTCGTCATGCCGCTCGTTACAAAGGACGGCCGGGTCGAATTCGGCTATGAGGGCGTGTCCGGCCGCGAAGGGCCGGAGATCTTCGACCGCCTCTCGGACAAGGTCGAGTCCGTCGTGAAGAGCGCCGAGGAGCTGCTCTCGGCCGAGCGGATCGAGCCCGGCGAATACGAGGTCATCGTCTCGCCCGAGGTCAGCGGCCTGATCGCGCACGAGGCCTTCGGCCACGGCGTGGAGATGGATATGTTCGTGAAAAACCGCGCGCTCGGTGCGGACTATATCGGCAAGCGCGTCGGCAGCGATCTTGTCACGATGCACGAGGGCGCCAAGCCGGAGATCGAGGTCGCGAGCTATGCCTTCGACGACGAGGGCACGCTTGCCCACGACACGGTCGAGATCCGAAACGGCATCCTCAAAACCGGCGTGTGCGACGCGCTCGCAGCCCTGCGCCTCGGCGTCGCGCCCACCGGCAACGGCAAGCGCGAGAACTTCGAGCACAAGGTCTACACCCGCATGACCAACACGGTCTTCGAATCCGGCGACAGCACGCTTGAGGAGATGATCGCCACGGTCAAATACGGCTATTTACTCAAAGGCATGCAGTCAGGCATGGAGGACCCCAAGCACTGGGGCATCCAGTGCATCATCGACCGCGGCTATGAGATCCGCGACGGGAAATTGACCGGCAAGGTCGTCTCGCCGATCGTCATGACCGGCTATGTGCCGGAGCTGCTGGGTTCGATCTCGATGCTCAGCCGCGACCACGAGCTCTTCGGCACCGGCGGCTGCGGCAAGGGACACAAGGAATGGGTCAAGGTCTCGGACGGCGGCCCCTATATGAAGGCGAAAGCGAGGCTGGGTTAAATGGAAAACTTCATTCTGGATCTGCTGAAGAAGAGCGGCGCCGACGGCTGGGCCGTCCGGGACGAGGTCCGCACGGGCTGGGAGTTTTACTTCATCCGCCACGCGCTCGACCAGAACCGCGTCCGCGAAACCGAGCACATCACCCTTACGATCTACAAGGCCTTTGAAGAGGACGGAAAGAAATATCTCGGCAGCGCCTCGGCCGAGCTCGCGCCGACCGCGACGGAGACGGAGGCGGAGAGACTGATCCGCTCGCTGCTCTTCGAGGCGGGGCTGATCCGCAACCCGGCCTACACGCTCACTCCGCCGTGCGGCGAGGCCGCGCCTCTGGCTGCCGCGCCGGAGCTCAGGACGATCGCGGGCGATTTCCTGCGCGCGATGAAGAGCGTGAAGGAGAGCGCCGAGGCGGATATCAATTCCTATGAGATCTTCACCGACAGCGTCTGCCGCCGCCTCGTCACCTCGACGGGCATCGACGTGACGGACGTGTACCCCTCCTCGATGGCGGAGGTCGTCGTCAACGCGCGTGACGACAGGCGCGAGATCGAGCTCTACCGCATGTATAAATCCGGCAGCTGCGACGCCGCGGGGCTGAAGGCCAACGTCGAGGAGACGCTGCGCTTCGGCCGCGACAAGCTGCGCGCGGGGAAGACCCCGGCGCTGGGCAAGTGCGACGTCGTGTTCTCCACGGACGACGCGCTGGAGATCTATGACTATTATATCGACCGGATGAACGCCGGCATGGTCTATCAGGGGATCTCCGACTGCGAGATCGGCAAAGCGGTGGCCGAGGACAAGGGCGGCGACGCTCTGACGATCCGCGCGGTGAAGACGCTTGAAAACTCCTCGCACAACGGCGCCTTCGACGACGAGGGCGCGCCGGTGCGCGACATGACGATCATCTCCGGCGGCGTGGCCGAGAACTTCTACGGCAGACGCATGTTTGCCCAGTATATCGGTCTGGAGGACAGCTTCTCTCCCGGCAACTTTGTCGTCGAGGGCGGCGGGAAGACCGCCGCGGAGCTGCGCACGGGCAGGTTCCTCGAGGTCGTCGAATTCTCCGATTTCCAGGTCGACACCGCAAGCGGCGACATCGCCGGCGAGATCCGTCTGGGCTATCTCCACGACGGCGACAGCGTCTCGGTCGTCGAGGGCGGCTCGGTCTCCGGCACGCTGCGCGAGCTCGGCGGAGCGCTTCTCTTCTCGCGCGAGCAGAAGCAGTACAACAACTACCTCATCCCCGCCGTCACGCGCCTCTGCGGCGCCAGCATCACCGGCGCCGAGGGCTGACGCGAAAACAACAACATAGGACAGGGGACGGTTCCATGTCCCGCCGTTCTTAGCTTATCCGCTATAAATGGGACACGGAACCGTCCCCTGTCCCAGGTATTTTTGACGGCAGTAGCTTCTACGTGGGATATTAGCATTAAGGAGAGAACACGATGAAATTCTATCGCGATTGGCTGATTATAGATATGGATGTATATGGCTTAAGCCTCTTCCTGACGCTTGTTCTTGCCTTTGCTTTTTATTTCCCAGGCTTAGCAAACCACAAATTCAGCAAAGTCCACCTTTTCATTTTAATCATTAATCTCTTCTCAATTTTTCTTATTTGGTTATTTCACTTCTTAACTGGACACTTTGCATACACGGTTATTGTAAGCAAAGATGGCATTTCTTTGGAGAAGAAAAAAGGCGGCCAAAAATATGCGTATCGAATCTCAAAAGAGGAAATTGCCAAAATTTCTCGATCAAAACTGCCTTTCGTAGCTACGCTGGTAATACAAAGCAAAAATACTGTTATTTGGTTCAATACCAGCAAACAAATTGAGCGAAACCTGCTTAAAATCCTTCCGGAAGTATTTCCGCTTTTTCCTCCAAAAGGGGAATATGTGAAGTGGGATCCCGTATGGCATAAAATGAGGAAAGCGCAGGAAGAAGCCACCGGAGGAATGCAAAAGCCTTCGATAATAAAACAGTTTATATCTGCATCTTGGGGTTTTATATTTGTCCTGGGGATGACTGTGCTTTTGATCTTTAGGGCATTTCGCCCGGCATATGCTATGCCGCTAAGGCAAAATAGTGTGCAAGAGCAGGTGTCGTTTTCCACAGAATTAGAGTCTTCACTATCTAAAGATGAACTGCTTAATGACTATGAAACACCCTGCGATATTCAACTCCCTCAAGAGAATAGTTATTTGGATTCTTCAGTTGCTCAACTTGTAAAGACATCTTCGGGACTGGGTGTGTATCTCTATGCTCGTCCGAATGGCGAAAAAGAAGACATTATAGGGATCGTCCATGACGGTGAATATGTGATTACGCTAGCCAGAGAGGCAGGGTATTCTTTCGTTTTGGTTAAAGCGAGCGGTGAAAAAGGATGGATTAATGGGAACACAAATGGGACAGGGGACGGTTAATGCGTGTGGGACAGGGGACGGTTAATGCGTGTGAGGGTTACAAAATGGCTATGAACACAGGGGACGGTTCCTCGTGTTCTGACAAAACACAGGAATAAGCACCAAGGCGCGAGGAATCATCTTCCCCGGGGGAACACAGGGGACGGTTCCTTGTGTTCTGGCAAAACACCCGAATAAGCACCACGGCGCGAGGAGCCAATCACTCCCCGCGCCTTGCTTTTTGCTTTTTTCTCTTCTTTGCCCTTTCTCGCCCCACCCCTGTCCGCATTTCCTGCGTGAGGAGCATTTGCGGATGCTCAGGACAGAGAAAAAGTGCCGCATGTGTTTGCACGCGGCACTTTTTGTATATCACGTTTCCTTATTCGAGATTCAGCTTGTTCTTGAGGATCCAGCGCGTGAGGAAGAACAGCGCTGCGCACAGCAGCAGCTCCGCCACGATCGCGCCGCCCGTCACGCCCGCGGCGAGACCGACGCCCTCAAAGACCCACTGGCCGTTGGCAAACTCGATGCCGAAGTTCGGATTGACAAGTCCGCTGAAGAGATCCCACGCGACGGCGCGCTCCACGGAGAGGCCGAGCAGGAAGTTCAGCACGATGTTGATACCGATGTAGGACACGATCGCCCACAGCACGCGGTGCTTCTTCGCCAGATGGCCGAGCGCGATCGCGGCATAGATCTTCAGCGTCTCGGCCGCAATGCCGACCAGAGAGAGCACGACGCACTCCACGATCAGCCAGGGCAGGGAAGCGGGAAGCGCGACCTGGGCCAGCCCCTCGCGGAGCGTCTGCCAGCTGTTTGCCAGCTCTTCCGGCGCCGAGATCGCGAGCAGCAGCATGCCGCTGGCTACGGCAACGAGGAAGGAGAGCAGCTCCAGGATCAGCGCGGAGAGCGTCTTTGCGCCGATATGCGCCGAAACCGAGGCCGGCAGCGTGAACATCAGATAGCCCTCGTCGCCGAGCAGACCCTTGTAAAAGCGCTCGCAGATAAAGATCAGCGTCAGCACGCCCGTCGCCACATACAGCCCGAAGAGCAGCATCGGGGGCAGCACCGACAGGAAGAAAGTCGCCCAGCCGCTGCGCGCGGTGGCCTGCTCAAAGGCGCCGCGGATAGAAAAGCCGTTGATCACGGAAAGCGCCGCGATCGCGATCCACAGCCCGCCGAAGCGCCGCAGCATCGAGCGCAGATCGTATTTCATCAGTTTACCGAGCATAGTCGTCCCCTCCATTCCAAGCCTGCGTGCGGAACATCTCGCGGAAGAGCTGATCCACACTGCCGTTCGTACGTTCGCGGATGCTGTCCACGCTCTCGTGCAGCACCACGCTGCCCTGGCGCAGGAACACCGCCTCGTCGAGCACCTGCTCGACGTCGAGGATCAGATGCGTCGAAATCAGCACCGAGCCGTCCTCACTGTAATTCGTCAGGATCGTGCGCATGATGAACTCGCGCGCCGCCGGGTCGACGCCCGCGATCGGCTCATCGAGCAGATAGAGTCTGGCCTTGCGCGACATGACCAGCATCAGCTGCATCTTCTCGCGCGTGCCCTTCGAGAGCGTCTTGATGCGCATCGAGCGCTCCAGCCCCAGTGCGCGGCACATCTCGTCGGCCTTGGCGCGGTCAAAGTCGGCGTAGAAGTCGGCGAACATGTCGATCATGTCGCCCACGTTCATCCACTCCGGGAAATAGCCGCGGTCGGGCAGATAGCTGATCAGCTTTTTCGACTCGACGCCCGGGAGATTCCCCGCGATGCGCGCCTCGCCGGAGGAGGGCTGCAGCAGGCCGTTGAGGATCTTGATCAGCGTCGTCTTGCCCGAGCCGTTCGGCCCCAGCAGACCGATGATCCGGCCGGAGGGCAGCGAAAGGTTTACGTCATTAAGCGCCTTGATCTCGCCGAAACTGCGGCTGAGATTGGTGCATTTTACCAGTTCCTGTGTCATTCTTTCCTCTCCTTTTCCGCCGCGGCCATGTCCGCGGCCTCGCCGCGGGAATAGCCCAGCTCACTCATCTCGGAAAAATAGCGTTCCGTCGCCTCGGCCGCAAGCCGCTTGCGCAGCGTGTCGAGCACGGCGGTGTCCTCGGTCACGGTGCGTCCCGCCGTCCGGTTCGTCGTCACCAGCCCGTCTGTCTCCAACTGGGAGAGCGCGCGCTGCATCGTGTTCGGGTTTACGCCCGCCTCGGATGCAAGATCGCGCACCGTCGGGAACCGGGAGCCCGGCGGGTAGACGCCCGTCAGGATCCGGCGGGAAAGCTGCTCGGACAGCTGCAGCCAGATCGGCCGGGAGCTTTGCAGATCAAAAACCATATCCGTCCTCCTTTGCATCATTGTACTAAGTGATTAATACAATACTACACTCATACAGATCTGTCAAGCCTTTTTCTTAAAAAAACTTTGTTTCGGGGAAAAGAATTGAAAAAACAGGGGAGAGCCGCTATGATAGGAGGGCGAAAACGAGCCGCGCCGCCCGAAAGCGGACGGGAGGTTCCCATATAAAAAAGGAGAAACGATATGAAACATTTTGCAAAGATCTTTTGTCTGCTGCTTGCGCTCACACTGCTCGCGGGCTGCGGCGCAAAAAAGACGGACAACGCCCCGAAGGGCGAAGAGACGGCGGCGGAAATGGCAAATCCGGTCAAGGAATCCTCCGGGATCGAGATCCTCACGCGCTTCGGCACGGTGATGGATACGCCTGAGGGCGCTCTGATCGACTGCTTCAACATCATCGACGGCGACATGACGATCGCCGAGGAGCGCTTTTCGCTCAACGGCAGCAGCTATGTTGCCCGCTTCATGCCCGCGCAGGAGTACGAGGACATCTCCGGCATGCACTATGAATGGCAGCACACCGAGACCGCGAATGACCTTTACAACACGACCGTTCGTTACAACGACGGCGCCGAGGGCGTGATCGACCTGTTCGACGAACATCTCGGTCTCATCTGCTCGCTTTCGACCGACAGCGGCGCTGACCCCGACACGCTCAGAAGCGTGGCCAAGGAGGTCTTTTCCACGGTCACGGACGGCTTCGGCAGCGGCCGGGTCGACGGGCTCAACGCCCTGCTCGACGATGTGCGCGAGCACTATTTCCCCGGCACGGCGGGCAGCTCGCTCTCCGGCGCGGCCTGCGCGGCGAAGCTGGCGGATTATTTTGCCGAGACGGGCATGGACCCCGACAGCGTTTTTGCCGCGGTCACGACCTATACCGCCGCGCTTGAAGAGGAAGAGCGTCAGACCTTTGCACAGCAACTCGACGGCGTGGTCTCCTCTTTTACCGTGATCACGGGCGAGAACGGCGAGGGCATCCTGGCCGACTGCGGCTATGAGCCGGCGCGCTATCCCTGGACCGAGGATAACGTCTCCGATTGCTTTGTTGCCATGCTCGGCAGCGACTGACGGGGGGAGCAAATCCCGTGAAAAAGGGGCCGGAGAGCGTCTCTCCGGCCCCTTTTCACAGCGTGAGAACAAATGATTCAAAAATATTTTTGAGAAATAGCGTCCTTTTTGCCGACTGCTTCGTATAAACCGACAGAAAAGGAGTTGAACGACATGAAAAAACTATCCATCATCCTTGCCCTTGCCATGGTGCTCGCGCTGCTTGCGGGCTGCGGATCTGTCAAATCTGACGACGCCGCTCCCGTGAGCGAGACGGCGGCTGCCCCCGCCGCGGCGGTCGAGCCTGCGGCAGCAGAGCCGGCCGGAACGGTCGAGCTTGTCAGCCCCGCAATGACCGAAGCTGCTCCGGTGAGCGAAGCGGCGGCCGGGATCACGGCCGATGCGCCGCAGACCGAGAGTGCCGCCGAGGAGCTCTCCTATACCGTCGAGACGCCCGCGGCCGAGCCGAGCTCGTCCTATTCCGAGGTGGACGGCGGGATCGACTGGGAGCACCTGATCGACATCGAGGAGATCGAGGCCGACCCGGATACGGATGATTTTGCACTTTACTTAATGAATATCCAGTCCTGCTATTTCCCCGGCACCGAGGGCTGCGAGCTCACCGCCGCGGCCAACGCGGGGCGCATCGCGGATTACTTCGTCAGCAGCAGCCTCAACCCCGGCGACGTCCACAAGAGCGTGCAGAATTATTACAACAAGCTCTCGCCCGCCGATGCGGAATACTTCCTCACCCAGCTCGAGGGCGTGGTCGCGGCTTTTGACACCATCTCCGGCTCCGGCGGCAAGAGCGTTCTCAAGAGCGCGGGCTACGAGCCCAACCACTACCCCTGGAGCGAGAAGACGGTGCAGTACTGCTTCCTCGCCATGCTCGGCGCCGACCAGTAAATTCACAAAAGGACACGGGCGTGAACGGCTTGTTCACGCCCGTGTGAGACAGTCAAAGAACCTCCGAAAAAGCGCAGAAAACAGAGCCGCGGGGGAGCTCGAGGGGTAGCGAAGCGGCGCCACGGAAGTGAATGACGTGCCGGTGGCACGTCAGAGCCGTGCCGTGACCGAGCCGCAGCGAGAAAAGACCCGCCTCGAGTACAATAACCAGCCGCCCGAAAAAGCCGGATACATCAGGCTTTTTCGGGTAATCGCATTTTGACTGGCAGCCAAAATGCGCGGCGGGAGAAGCGCAGTCGAAAAAGTCTTATCAGACTTTTTTGACAAGCTGACACGGGCGTGAACGGCTTGTTCACGCCCGTTTTTTTTTCTTATTCTGTCATCGTTTTCAATACCGCCTCGGCGCAGCGCAGCCCGTCGACCGCGGCGGAGGTGATGCCGCCGGCATAGCCCGCGCCCTCGCCGCAGGGATACAGTCCCCGCACGCCGGGAGAGACAAAGCTCTC
>Ga0256405_10005825_pt1 | contig 20626 bp, 19 predicted proteins | sample RumenRJG_02DNA_FD_189096 | JGI IMG/M metagenome (GOLD analysis project Ga0256405, IMG submission 189096) | Bovine rumen microbial communities from Lethbridge, Alberta, Canada - RJG_02 | ecosystem: Host-associated > Mammals > Digestive system > Stomach > Rumen | place: Canada: Alberta... | reverse complement strand
TATATAATAATATATATATATATATAATAATATAATAATATATATATATATAATAATAATAAGAAAGAAAGAAGAAAGAAAGAAAAAAATAAAGATGGGAGAATGTATGGGAGGATGAAGAAAAAATTGGAAGAAAAAAAAGAAAGGAAAAAAAGAAGGGGAGAAAAAAGAAAATCATACCATAGAAAATACTATATAAAATAAAGATGGGAGAATGTATGGGAGGAAGATAAAAATTTACAAAAAATAAAAGATATGAAAAATTAAAAAGGAATAAAAAATAAAATCATACCATCTATAATACTATCATTAATATAAATCAATTCAAATTTATATAACTTTTATTATATTCTTCAATTCAAATTTAAAACTTTAAATAGGTTGACAAAAATAAAAAATATAAAAAAGAAAAATTAATTAAATATAAAAAATATTTTTTAAATATAAAATTATTTTTTTTAAAAAAAATTTTTTTATTTTTCTATTATATAAGATTATAAATATTTTTATTTTATTATTATATAAACAATGCCTAAAACTACATCTAAAACTTCACCTAAAACTAAACAAACAAAGAAAAATTATAAAGTTGTTAATAGTTCCATTGACTTTTCACAACTTAAAGGAATAGATAAGAAATATAAAAACCTTAAAGTAAATGTAAATCAATCAATATTCAGCCCAAAAATCAAACCAATTAAAGGACAAACATATAAAAATAAATCAAAATTTGTTCAAGTAGCAGTTAAAAGCACATCAATATTAGATAAAAAACAAATGGAATTTTTAACAAACTATTTAAATAATGAAATGTTTAAATCATATGGAAATAAATATAAAATTGAAGCCAGAAATGCCATAAAAAGCGGGGCCTATTGTATGGAAAAGAATAGATATTTAATAGAACAAGAAGATTTAAACCATAAAATTAAAGAATATATAATAGATAGTAATGATAAACATATTGTAGAAGCCGATGAAGTTAATAATAATACAAATACATTTTATATAACATATTATTTAACAAATCAATCAGGAAACGAAGATGAAAATAATAAATGTTTCTATAATATATTAAAAGAGAATGATTTAATAGATGATATTGATGAATTTATAAAAGAAAATGAATTTGATGAAGATGGGACAGTTTCAAAAAAAGATATACCAAAAATAGAAGATTTATTAAATGTTAATATTGAAGTATATGGTGATATGTTATATAAAAGAATAAATATAAATGAAAAAGGAAATATTATTAAAACAAAGAAATATGAAGATACTTTAATAATGGAATTAAGAAACGGACATTATATTAAATATGAAGATAAACCAGAGAAAATGCCAGGAATAACAAGAAAATACAGCGAACATAAAAGATTTAATATATTATGGAAATTAAAAGGAGATAAAGAATTATATTTTGATGGAAATGATATTGTAGATAAAATAGATTTAAATAATAGTTATTATATGAATTTTACACAGATTAAATATTATGTAGAAGATATAAATAAATATAATGAAGATAATGTTGATGTTGAATATTTAAGAAAATGTTATAAAAATTATATAAATGATTTAAATGAATTTAATAATACACTTAAAAAATATAATGAAGAAAATAATTTTAAATACTTTGAAGATTTTTATGAATTTAGGGGGATGATAGATTATATAAAGAACTTTTTAAATAAAAATGATAAGATGAATAAAATAAAAACATTTAAGAAATATGAACAATTTGAAAGAATAGAAAAAAATGAATTTGATTGGCTTAATGCTGCTTCAAAAGGTGGTGTATATTCATATAATTATAAAGAAGAATATGATAAAAAAGATTGTTATATATATGATATTAATAGTGCTTATCCTGCTTGTTTATTATCAAATAATTTTTATTTTCCTTATAAAAGAGGAGAATTTATAAAGATTAATGAAAAATTCTTTTATGATAAAATAAAAAATACTGTTGAAAATAAAGGAAAAGATAAATTACAATATGGAATATATAAATGTAAAATATCTTATAATAACGAAGAATTAAACCCTATTGAAAGAACAAGAATAAGTTTATTTAAATTTAATGAAAATAATTATTATACACATTATGATTTAATAGTTGCTTATAAATTAGGATTAAATATTAAATTAATAAATGATAAAATAAATGCTTTAGTTTATTCTAATGATAATGTTAATATAGAAAATAATAAATTATGTCTTTCACCAGTTCAATTTAGAAAAATAATATCATCATTATATCAATTAAAAGATGAAACACATAATAGATTTATAAAACAAATGCTTAATCAAATATGGGGTTTATTATCAACACATAATAAAGGAGATGGAAAGAAAAATAAAATATATATAAATAAAGATGAAGAAGATGATGAATTTGAAATAGAACAAGATGAATATATAGAAAATATAAATGATAAAGATGATTATTATGAATTAACAAAATATAATTATGATAAAATAACATTATATAGATATTATAGATTAAAACCGTTTATATTATCTTTTCAACGTTATAATATGTTTAAAGTATATGAATATTTAGATGAAAATTACACAATAAAGGGTTTTAATACTGATAGCTTTTGTATAAATAAAGAATTAACTGAAGAAGATTTTAATGACTTAAATAAATTTTATAAAAAACTTATTGACTGTGATTATAAAAATAAAAAGACTTCATTAGGAGAATTTAAAAAAGAAGATAAGAAAAAGAAAAAGGAAGAAAAAGAAGAAGATGAAGAAGAAGAAGAAGATGATGATGATGATTATGATGATTATGATAATTATGAGGAAGACATTTAAAATATAAAATTAAGAATAACATTTTTAAAAATATAAATTTTATTAAATATAAAATTTAATTATATAAATATAAATTATTTTAAAAAAAATTATTTTGTAAAATTAATATATATATAAATATAAATTATTTTTTATTTTTTAATATAAGTTGATTTAAATGGACCCGATATTAATGATGGATAACCAGAGAGAGATATTAAATAAAAATATAAATTCTTTAAAAGAAACTATGGATTTAATAACAGAAAGAATAAAAATAATTGAAGAAACAATAAAAATAAATGATAATATAAATAAAGATAATAATGAAGAATTAAAAGAAGTTATGAAAGAAGATATAAAAGAAGTTATGAATAACACAAATGAAGAGCCTAAAAAGAGAGGAAGAAAACCAAAAAAACTACAAGGAAAAGGAAATGAATGGGCAGCAGAATTGAATAAGGCCGAGCCAGATAAAAAGCCAGAAATTAAAAGACATATAAATAAAAATTATTCATATTATAAAAATAGTTATACACCAGAGCAGAGAGAATTATGTAAAGAAAGAAGCAGAGAGAGATACTATAAATTAAAGGCATTAAAAGAAGGAAATAATGAAGTTAAAAGAGGAAGAGGCAGACCAAGAAAACAATAAATTTAATTATTTTTTATTTATAAAATTTTTAAAATGTAAAAAAAAATTTTTTTCTATAAGATTTAAAAAATATTATTTTTAAAAAAATATTAAATTAATTAAAAATTATTTTCTAAATATAAGATATATAAAAATAATTATTTTTAAAAAAATATTTTTCTTCTATAAATTGAATTTTAATAACTTCATAAAAAGAGTAATTATATGTCTGATCATAATTTATTAATTTTTATAAAAGAATTAGAAGCAAATAATAATGGATTTGATAATACTTTAATTAACAATTTAAAATATTTATATTATGATAGAAATTATAATAATATACAAGGATTATTAGACCCAAATAAACCACGTATAAGAAAATATTCCAAGCCAAAGATAAATAATAATAATGATGATGATAATTAAATAATATTTTTAATATAAAATGAATTTTTAAAAAAATATGAAAATTAATTAAAAATAATTTTATTATATAAATATATATAAAATATAAATTATTTTTTTAATATAAAAATTTTTAAACTATAAAATATTATTAATATAAATATAAATATGAGCGAATTTGATGAATTTGATATTTTATTTGAACAATTCAATAAAAAACATAATGAAAATAAAGAAGAAATATTAAAATTAGATAACTTCATAGATGATATATTATTAATTAAATCATTCAATAAGTTTAATTCAAAATATGGGGAAAGTTATATAGTCTCAGTTAAATCAAAGAAACAAAATAAAGAATGTAAAATATGGGCAAATTCAAGATTAACAAAGTATTTAAATAAAATTGATAAGCCTTTAAATAAGAATAAATATATATATGATATAAAGCCCGATGTATATGAAGAACACCATTTTATTAATTTTAAGATTTGTTAAACCTATTTTTAATACAATTTTATTTATATTTAAATGTATAAATAAACAAAGAATATAAAAAGAATTATAAAGCGTTCCAAGAAGCCCCGCCGTCTGTAGATTGTAAAATTAATAAAGCATCAGGATCAATTTTAATACCTTTTAAACCATTAAAACAAGCAATACTTCCATCATCATAAACAATAAAAGCATCACTTCTATTATTATCCGCAGTTCCATTACCAACACTTAATAATTTATGATCACCCCCTTTATTATATTTACCAATGGAAGTTCCGCCTTCAGTTTCTGCAACAGTTCCAACACCTCCAGCATGAGAAAAATTACTTAAAGCATGTGATAAATAACCTTCAGCGTGAGATTGATTACCACCGGCATAAGTTAATAAACCTTCAGCGTGTGCGCAATCACCAAAAGCATCAGTATTAGAGCCTTCAGCATGAGAAGTATTACCTCTAGCATTAGTCGTATCTCCTTCAGCGTGAGTATATTTATGAGTAGCCTTAGATTTATAACCTTCAGCGTGAGAACACATACCCGAGGCCAATGTTTCATCTCCTTCACTATGTGCAGTATCATAAGTGGCAGCAGTTTTATAACCTTCAGCATGAGAACGAGCACCAATTGAATAACAACTACCACCTTCAGCATGACTATCAGTACCATAAGCAATACTTTCAGAGCCTTCAGCATGAGAACAAAAGCCTAAAGTTATACATTGATGACCTTCACAATGTGAGCCGTGATCACCGGCAGCAGTTCCTTTTGTTTGGTTAATTTGATAAGTTTGACCCGCAACAGTAATAGAAGAAACAACAGCACTATCTCCTTCTCCTTCAGCGTGAGAATAAGAGCCAATAGATTTATTTTTATAACCTTCAGCATGAGAAGAAGCAGCAACAGCAATATTTTCTTCACCTTCAACGTGAGATTTATTACCATAAGCCAAACATTTAAAGCCTTCAGCGTGTGAATAATCACCGTGAGAATGATTTAAATAATTTTCAACGTGAGAAAAAGAACTATCAGCAACGCCACATTTATAATTAACATTATTATAAGTAATATTAACATTACCAGAGCCGCCGCCTTCAGCGTGAGAGCCTAAACCATTCGCCTCAACATAATAACCTTCAGCGTGAGAACAATTACCAGAGCCTTTATTACCTTCACCTTCAGCGTGAGAATATCCGCCTTCAGCCGTATTAGTTTCATAATAACCAAAGATATCGCCTTTTTCTTGTCCTTGATAAATATATTTTTGTCCAACTCCTTCGTATCCGGTTTTATAATTAGTCCAATTAGTTCCGCCGTTTGTAGTAATTTGAATAAGATTATTTTTAATTTTCAATTTAGTATTAGTATCTTCTTTAACAATTAATTCATTAGTTTCGATTTCATCAGAAACATTTAAATCGCCGGTTAAATTAATATTTTTTAAACAATTAATATTTTCTCTTGTGCTGTCTAAAGTATTAACACTTACTTTATTGGCCTCAACATTATCACTTAAAATAGTTCCTGCGACGTATTTTTCGTTTAAAGTTCCATCATAAATAAATTTACTCATATTTATTATAGATAATAAAATTAATAATTTTATTTAGTTTATTTTATATATTATAAATATAGAAAATAAATTTAAATATATATTATATATTAAAACTATTATATAAAATTATATCATAAAAATATAAATAAAAATTAATTCAATTTTATAACTTTAATAAAAATGTCGTCTAAATTAATAGATATTACTTATATCGCTGAAAATGATAATGATTTGGCTGAGATAAATGCAAGATTAAATGAAAATCTAAACTTTAATAATATACAAAGTATAAGTATTAATAAAGTAGATATATCTTTAAATAATACTTTACCGGTTTATATTTGTCCAATAATAACGCCTTATAATGAAGCCTTAGATATATCAAAAGGATTTAAAACACCTTATAAGATTACATTGAAAACAAGGACACAATACGACGAAACATATAATAAATTTGTTTTATTTGATGAAGTTAAAACATATGAAATAAATATTTATTTTAAAAACCCGAATTATCAAAATATAAACGTTGAATATAATGGAGAAGATTATAATAATAATAATGAATATTTCAAATTATATAAATTAAAGGAATTTACAAATATAATTAATGAAACAATAAAGGAATTATGGACAGAAAATATAAAATTAAATGATAGTTCAAAGAGAATATTGCCTAAATTTGATGTATTAAATGATGTTTTATATGTATATCAAACTTACAATAACGATACAACAATATTTAAAAATGTGGGAAAACCATCAAAAATAACAGGATTAATAGGAGAATATTGTATTGGTTTTAATTCAAACTTTCAAAGAGACTTTTTAAGGAGTTTTTCTTGTATAAAAGAAGGAGACGCCTATTATATTGATAATAACCCTGTGTATGCATCACCTACTAATATAGATTTAATATTTGTTTATAATAGTGATTATTATGAAGAAGGCGAAACGCCAACAGCAAACCCAGAAATGCAAACAAAAGAGACATATTATATATATGAAATACACGACGAGACATTTTACGAGACTTTAAATTATGTATCAGCATTATTATTAGTTTCAAATAATATACCAACATCAGGGACTTTATCAAATGCTCAATTAAATAATTCATACAAATTAATAAATAATAAAGATAGTATTGATAATTCAATGAAATCATTAATAAAACTTAATATAAATCATTCAAGAGAACAATTAAATCGTTTAACTTATTCAAATTCAGCAATATTAACAAACACATTATTATTAAATAATAATTCAATAATACAATTTATACATTTAAAACTTTATTATATTGATAAATATATGAATATTAGAGAATTAAGACTTCATCAATATGATACTTTAAATATTGGTCTGACGCTTAACTTTTGAATGAAAAAGTTAAGCCTTAAGTGGGCTTAAGCCCGTTTAACACTCAATTTTAATTAAAGATGTTTTTTTAATTATATTTGAAAACAAATAATAAATATATTATATTAATATATAATATAATCAAAATAAACAAATTATAATTAATAAAAATGTTTAATAATATGTTAAGTCCTGAAGAATTGGGGGCGTATATTCAATCAATGATGCCTCCACGAAATCCACCACAAAATCCACCACAAATTCCACCACAAGTTCCACCACAAGTTCCACCACAAGTTCCAAATCCAAATAATCAATTAGGTCCTCCAATTATGAGAATTCCACCACAACAAATTCAACAAATGCCTCCTATTGTTCCTCAATATGTTTCATTAACACGTCATTTTTTCGACGTTGATGATGATGATGATGATGATGAAGAAAAAGGCCAAAATATATTTAAATTTCTTCCAAATACAATATATTCAACCCCAAGTTTTCTTTATTTAAAGCCATTTGAAAAAACAATTGAAAACCCATTTGTATTAATACATAATGCCTTCCAGGTTCAAATAGTTCAAAACGGTTTAAAAATAATATGTTCCCGGCCTTTAAATATATCAAATTTCTCTCCGTTTTTCCCAACATTTAAAGATTTTTGTTTATGTATTCCAATTCATGATAGTTTAGATAGTTATGGTTTAAATGATATGACTTTAAAGGCCGTAGATGTTAGATTTAATTATTCATTATTAAGAATGAAAACTACAAAGAAAACAACAATGGGTTTTAATGATGATTTTTCGCGTATTATAACTATTCCTTTATCAGTTTCTCATACACATAATTATATTTGTATTAGATTTATTAATGGTTTTTATGATATTCCAGCCGGTCTTTTTATGTTTGTTGAAATTCCAAATTTAATATCAGAAGAAGAATTAGAAAAATATAAACCTAAAACTAAGCAAGCAAGAAAAGAAAAAGAAGAAAAAGATGATGAAAAGAAAGATGAAAAGAAAGACAAAAAAGAAGAGAAGAAGAAAGATAAAGATGATGATGATGATGATGAAGAAGAAAAACACTAAATAAATATTTATTTTTGTTTTATTTTATTAACCTTTTATAAAAGTTAATAAAAATAGAAAAAAGAGATTTATAAATAAATTAGAATTAATTAATTTAGAACATACTAACGCCATAACCAGCCTCTTCAGCCTTTTTTCCAACATCTCCAGCAATATCTTGAATTTTAGAGATAACTGGCATAACAGTACCAACTCCGGGGATCATTGAAAGGAGATTATTAGCGCCTTTAGTATTTCCTATGAAGTTAAGGGCCTTTGAAATGAATTTACCGGATTTAATCTTTTGCCAAGTTCTTTTAATCCAATCTCCAAATTTAGAGCCTCCATACATTCCGCTATCTTCTAATTGTTTTAAATAAGCCTCATCATCTTCCATTTCAACAAGTTCGTTAAATGTTCCGGGAAGAGAATAAATAAGTTGAGAAGACTGAGGAGAAATAGAAAGAATTGCGGGATATTCATAAACACAATAACCAATTCTTTTAATTTGTGTAGTTGCAGCGAGAGCAGGATAAACAAAATCTAAATCAACATCAAGACTTAAACGGAATAAATCAGCAGTTGAAATTTTAGAATCCGTTGTATCAAGCATAGAAATAGCAGCAACAGGAGGACAAGAAACACCTTCACCATCATTATAATAAGTTTCAAATTCAGTTAAAAGTCCGGCACATTTTGAAGTTAAATAAACATCTTCAATACTGTCAGAATTCATTATATTAGTTTTATTATTTACGTCCCAATGTATCTTTTTAATAACTGTTTCAACTGTTTCTATAACCGATGTGTCCTGAGCTCGAATATTGGGGAAAACTGAATAAAATACTCTTAAAGGCTGTGTTCTAACATCTCTTATATTAACTTTTGAACCATTAAAATCGGTATGACCTCCTGCTGCGTTTAATGTTGGTGTAATTTCACTATCAGCTTGATAATAAATATAATGAGGAACTTGAATATTATAAGACTCTAAAGGCATTGTATATTGGATTTCATCATAACGAAGTTTAAATGAACTATCTGCAACACTTATTAAACCACCTGCACCAGCAACTAAATCAGATTTATTATTTTTTATAACTTTTATAACATTGCTGAGATTTACCTGAGTAAAAATACTCATATTATCAATTCCAACTAAATCACTTTCAAAGAATGAATGATAAATTGGAGTGCAACATTTATAATAAACTGTATAAGTATCTTTACTATTTGCTGTGGCTTTTGTCCATTTTGTCCAAACATATTTATCATTATATAATTGCTGATGTTCCTGGAATGATCCTTTATCATATGAACGTTTAATATAATAATTAATATAAGGCTGCTGTGTAAATTGAATAGATCCATTAATATTAAGGTTAGTATCATAAAGGGCTGCGTTTATATTTTCAAATCTTAATTTTCTGTCTCCAGTTGAATCAAATTTAATTGTAAATGTTCCTGTATAACATAAAGTTATATTTTTCATTCCAAAATGTTTCGAACGTGGCTGTATTCTTTCAAAAGTTAATCCTCCTGTTAATGCTGTTGCTTGTGGATAATTTGTAGGTTCGTGAAGAACTCTTTGAACGTTTCCAGTTAAGGCGATAAGTGTATCGTCTGAAGCAAATTTCGTGGTATCAATGAAAGACATTTTAAATTAAATTATATATTTATTATGTATTTATATATATTATATATATTATATATTTATATAATATAATTTTATTTTGTTTTACAAATTTATTATTTATTCAATTTTATTATTATTTTATATAACAATAAAATTATATTTAATAAAAAAAGAGAGTTTATTTAACTGATCCGGATTCCTTCTTTATTTTCAAAATCATATTATTTAATCCTTTTGTTAAAAAGGTCCCACTTCCGCTTAATTGTTGTATTAATTGAGGGTTTAATGAATTCAATAATTCTTCTGTATTATTATTTACATTTTCCCTTATTTTCGCTCTATTAAAATTATTAATTCTCGCATCTCTTATTTTTCTTTTATTCTCAACATTTTTAATAACTTCTTTTATATTTTTTGAATCAGGTGCAAAAGATGGTTTATATCTATCTTTTGCAGTTATATTTCCTCCTTTAACATTACAACTTACTTTTTTAAATTCATTTGGATTTATTTTAAAATCTTTAATTCCTTTTCCATCTATAGGTGCTTTATTATCTTCAGGTACTTCACCATCTTTAGGTAATTGTTCATTTAATTTTCCTATAATTTCATCAATTAAATTTATATAATAAGTTTGAAGTTCTGCGTATGTTTCAAAATTAATTTTACTTTTAATTCTATCTTTAAAGTCAATTCCCATTGATGCTAAATTAATAATAATCTCATTAACTTCACTAATAAAACTGTTTAATTTAGTTCTACTTGACTCTGGGTTTGTAATACCTTCAATTTTACTTTTCAAATCATTTAATTTTTCAATAAATGCTGTATTACTTATTTTAATATCTTCTTTATTATCAATATCTTTATTAATTAAATGATTATAAACACTTTGAACAATATTATATAAATCAAGATAAGATGAAATATTTTTATTTGTATTCCATTGTTTAGAATGTAAGAACTCAACTAAATTAATTAAAAATTGATTTGGTTTTCCATCATACAAAATATTAAAATCGGTATTGAAATATTTATTATCTTTTAAATTATAATAAGTTAAAATATTTTCTAAAGTTCTTATTAAATCTTCTCCGAAAATGGTAATTCTTTCATCACGTTTTGCTTTATCTTTATCATTTTTATCAAGTGCTCCAGAAATGAAATATAATAAAGAAATGAAAATCTCCAAATAAATTTTAATCTCCATCTTTTCTAAATTATCAACATTTTCAATAATTCCTTCTATTTGTTTCTTTTCATCAAATACATTAAATTCACTTCTTATATAATTCTTTTCTGGTTCTGTTAATTTATAAAATTCTTCTTTACATTTTCTATATTTATCTTCATTTTCTTTTAGTTTTTGTAATTTCTCGTGTTTATCAAACATTTCTTTATCAATATGTGCTCCATTAACATAATAATCATATATATCTTTATAATTTTCTTCATATTCTTTTAATCCTTCTAATTTATCTTTAAATTCATCCATAAACTTATTAAAATTAAACAAATATTTTAAATCATTCTCCATTTTTATTATCTCTTGTCTTCTTGAATCCAATTCGGCTAAATATCTTAATTTATCTGTATCAACATTAGATCCATAATATTTATTTATTAATTCTTTATATCTTTGTATTAATTGTTTAAATTCTTCAATCTTTCTTTTCTCTATTTCTGGATAAGGATAGTCCGCATTATATTCACTTTCATATTTTTCTAATACATTTAAAGGCAGTAAATTCTCTATTTTATTCGTATTATTCTTTATTCCTACAAAAGGCTTATTCATTGTTATATTATTCGCCTTTATTCCTGTTAATCTTGCTTTCATTTTCTCTTGTAATGCGGTTAATTTTGTGTCTGTCTTTATTGTCTCTAATATATCATTTACTGGCTTTATTAATTTATTCATTAAAGGCTTTACTTCTTCCTCTTTTATTGTATTATATATGTTTTCATAATACTTTTTATAACTTTCTTGTTTTGTTAAATTCTTCCCTCTCTTCTCGTATATATTCTTTAATAATTTCTTATGTATTTCTTCTTTTACTTCATCATTTATAAGTTTCAAAAAATCTATTACTAATCTGTTTAAATTCATCTTTAATTCATTTATTGGATATTTTCTATAATGTTCTATATATTGCTTTAAACTGTTTATTATTGTTAAAATGCTCTTTTGTTTATCATTTGGTTTAAACTTCTCACTATTTACAGAATATTCCCCTTCATTAACTTCTTTTATTGCTTCACTTATCAAAAATAATAATATAAATATTGGTCTATTAAATGATTTATATGCTTCTTCGTGAAAAAATTCCTCTGGTTTCTTATTTATTGCTCCTCCTATCTCTTCTTCATCTTCTTCTGTTATATATTGTTCTATTGATGGTAATGGTTTTATTGATGCTTTTAATTCTTCTTCTGATACTATTTTCCCCGGCTTTTCTTCAACAATATCTTCTTCCATTTATTCAAACTATACTTTATATATATTATATATATTATATAAAGATTTTAATTTTATTTATTAAAATCTTAAAAAATATCCTCATTGTTTATTATCTCCTTTATTTTTCATCATCATCTCATCATACCATTTACTTAAATCCGCAACCACTTTTGAAAAATATATTATTAAAGCATTATCATAACTTAATAAATCATAACTCTTTCTTATATGTTCAATGAAATTTTTAAATATTTCGGGCGTAAAATCAATACTTCTACTATTAAATTCATATATATATGTTATACAATAAAACCCGCATATATTTGAATTATCATTTTGAAGTTTCTTTTCATTATATATTACTTTATCATATAGTTTTAAAAAACTTCCCCATTTATCTATATTCTGTTTCTCTCCCATCATTTGGGGGTGTTCTTCCCATAAATTTAAAGGATTATATCCATAACTATCAAAATAATATAATGTATTCTTATCTTTTGATTGTGCTAATGCCACATAATGCCCACTTTTACTTTCATCATCAGGTAAAAGTAATAAAACACAGGGCAAATCCGCTTTATCATATTTAAATGTTTCTAATGTATAGGCATCTAATATTTGATTTATTCTATCTAATGATATCGGCGGTATCTTTTGGATGTAATCATCATCCATTTTTAAAAGGTTTAAATCCTCCATTTTGTTTTATATTTAAATTATCTTTTATTTATAATCTTTATTTTATTTTAGATTTATATATTATATAAATATTTTTTATTTTTAATATAAAATCTATATATTTATATTTTTATTAAAATCAATTAAAATTTAAAATAATTATTAAATATAAATTGTTTTAAACAATTGGGATAATATATTTATCACATAATATATAAAATGGATATTGAACACTTATAAATATCCATCCAACTCCTTCATTTTTTAATCTTTGTAATGTTTCTTTAAATTGTAATAATCCATATTTATCACATATTTTATCTATTATTCCTTTACTCGTCGCCTTTAATGATAAACATAAATAATTACATTCATTTATATAACTTCTTATAATTCTTAACATATCAGCACTTATTAAATTATGAATAATTCCAATAAAATTAATATTTGTTTCATCGTCTCTATGCTTCCTTCCTGCAGTTAATATACTATGTTGAAGCGTCATTATCATTGATTTTATTATTTTATTATTTCCATCATTCGGCATACTTTCGCAGTCGTCAAAACACATTAAAACTTCTCTTTTATCGTAATATTTCTTTATAAACTCTTTTAATGTATCTAAATTTATAAAAGGGGTATTCATTATCTTTTCTCTTATTTCATTTAATCTTTCTTTCTCTTCTTTCTTCTTTTCCTCTTCTTTTGTTAAAGGTTTTCTATTTATCGTTAATGAATATGATGTATTCTTTATTATTTTCTTCTCTTTCTTCTCTTCATTCTTTTTAAGTTTAACTTTCTCTAATAATAAAGGATTATTATTTATAAAGTTTTTATGTGTTAATTTAATTATATTTTGTTTTCCTAACTTTTTAAAAACTTCATCTAAATATTTGTCGTATTGTAATGAAGAAATATATATAATTAATACATTTCCTTTATATTCTTGATTAAATTGTGTTATTATATTACTTAATAATGTTGTCTTCCCCGCGCCGGATGCCCCTGAAATAATATAACGGTTAAATTTATCCTTTAAATAAGGTAATACAAATGAATTATTTAAATCTATTGTATTATTATCTAAACTTTCCCTATTAAAATAATATGTTTCTCGTGGCTGTGCATTAGGCTTTAAATGAAAATTAACCACATCTTTTGAATTATAAACACTTACAATTGGAATATTGGTCTTATTTTTTGAAATCATTTTAATATATATTTTAAACTATATATATTAATAATAAAAAAAGAATTAATAAAAATATAATTTTATCATTTTGTTTCTCTTATAATTCATTATTCTTTGTTTCATTTCTTTCTATTTTCTTTTTCAGTTTTCTTTCTTTCCTTCTTTTATTTATTTCTTCTCTATGATTATAATAATAATCTAAACTATATTTTCTAAATTTATCGGCATTTTCATCATAACGCTTTTTACTATATTCTTTTACTTTTTCTTTTCTTTTTAAGTATTTAATTTTACTAATTTCTTTATATTGTTCTAAATAATGCTTATTGTGTGAATTTTCTTTATTTGTTAATAGTCTTAAATTAATTAATCTATTATCATTTCTTATTCCGTTTATATGATCTACTTGTAATTCTTTTGGTATTGGTCCTTTAAATGCTTCATATACAATTCTATGAACTAACAAATACTTTCTGGTATTATCATTATTTACTAATATAATATTATTATACCCATATTTTTCTTGCAACGCTAAAAATCTATTTCTTTTTATACTAAATACTCTTCCATCTTCATATATAAAATAATTATCAAAATTATTTAACTTTTTAAATTCAATTGTATTATATATTTTTAATTCTTTTGTAAAATCTTTAATATTATATAACATTTTTATTTTTAAAAATATTATATTTTATATATATCTTATATTTAGAAAATTATTTTTAATTAATTTTATATTTTTTTTAAATTATTTATTTATATTCCAATATTATAATTTCGTTTTATATCTAATAATTCATAATCTTTACTTTTATAAGTTTCAATATATTTAAAATTTTCATTACTTTTTATATCATAAATATATAATTGTTCATAAAATTGTTTTTTAAAACTTTCATATATATAATTAATTGTATGAAAAAATCTATTCCTTGGGTCATCATAACCGTAATAATTCATAAAAATATTAAATAATTTTCCTTGTTTTCTTGATAATACTTTAAAATAATACTTTATTAAATAATCTCCTCCTTCTTGTTTTATAATATCTTTGTAAATATCTTTTATTAATAATGTATCATCTTTAAATTCTATTAATTCGTGTAAATTTTCTTTTAATTGTTTCTTCCTTTCTTCTTCGTTTTTCTTTTTTATTTCTTCCTTTTTTATTTCTATATCAAATTGTTCAAATTCGTCAAAAATCATTTTTATATATTTCTTATATTTAAAAAAAATTTTATATTATAATTTTATATATAATATATTTATAAAAAATAATTTTAATTAAATTCATACTTAATTAAAAATAAATTTAAAACATTGTTCCATCTGGTATATTTGAATATGGTTTATTATTAAATTTTCTTACGTTAATAGTTATCCCTTCACTAATAAATTCCATTAATATTTCTTTAAATAAATATTTATAATGTTCTTCATTATTACGTATTTCTTCCTTTATCATTTCCTTTATTTTATCTTTATAAAACTCTTCATCAATTCTTTCTTTTTTAAATTCAGGTTGGTTATATTCACTCATTATTAATTTATTAATTTTTAAAAATCTTATAGTTAAAAAAAATAATATTATAATTTTATATATAATATATTTATAAAAAATATTTTTAATTAAATTTATATTTTTTAAAAAAACTTATATTTTAAAAAATATTTATAATTAATTTTGTTTTTACTTGGTTAAAATATTATTTTTCAAATCAAACTATTTTTAAAAAAGAAACTTTTAATAAAAATACCTTATTTTTATTGAAATATTGGGTTTATTTAATATTTTCTTTGTTATAAAAATCTTCTTATTATTATATATTTCTATGCCTGTGAGGTTTATAAATTCTTTTGGTATTTTTCTTATATGATTACAATATGAAATATATATATCTGTAAGATTTATTAATGTTTTTGGTATTTTGTTAAAATGATCACAATTATATAAAGATAAAACTTTAAGATTTATAAAGGTCTTTGGTATAGTTTTTATGTTATTACAATTATGAAGGTTAATTTTTTCAATATTAATTAATGTATCAGGGATTTCCTTTATATCACAATTATAAATATCTAACTCTTTTAAGTTTAATAAAGTGTTTGGTATTTCTTTTATAACATTTTCAGAATAATAACTATTATAAATATAAAGTTTTTTCAAGTTTAATAAAGTTTTTGGTATTTCTTTCAATGCAATATTCATTTCTATTTTTAAATATTCAAGATTTATTAATGTATCAGGTATATTTATTATTGAACAATTTGAAATATATAAACTTTTAAGGTTTATATAATTCGGTATTCTTTTTATATTATGGCAGCTTTCAATTACTAATTCTTTCACATTTTTAAACGCGTTATTTATTTCTTTAAATCCACAATTATTTAAATTTAAGGTTATTTCTTCATTTATTGGGCATATTTCTTTTATTTCATTACAATGGCCAAACGTAAATGAAGATGCTTTTGGTAATGATGATATTTTATTAATTTTATTACAATTTTGGATTATTAATTCTTCTATTGATAATGATGAAGGAATAATAACATTATCATTAAAATTGTCATATCGATCAATTAATATTGTCTTAAGATTTAATAATGTATCTGGTATTATAACATAATCGTTTTTTGGTCTATTATTTAATGGTCTATAAATATAATAATTATAATATATGCATATTTCTTGGAGTTTTGTTAATTCCTTTGGTATTTGTAATGATGGACAATTACACATACATAAATATAAAAGGTTTTTACATTCTTTTAATATGTTTGTTTTATCTGTGCAATTACAACAACTTAACCCTTTTATTTTATCAACTTGGTCTCTATATATATTTAAATATTCTTTATAATATGGGTCTATGGGGTCTATTAAATCTTTATCTTCAATAAGCACCCTTTCTTTTTGAACATTTTTTTTAATTATATTCATTTTTATATATAAATTATTTATATAAAAATTATTTTTAAAAAACTTTATTAATAATTATTTCTTTGTATTTACTCCTGCATTTAAAGAAGTTTCTTTATTTGTATCAATTACATTATTATTTCCATTGATATTATTATTGTTATTTGTTTCTATTTTAAAACAATCCAAAACACCACAACATCTACATCCATTATTTTCTTTGTCTTGATTTGGTTTATTTTCCTTGGGTTCTGGACTTTCTGTTTCAACTACTCTTTCAATTGATAATCTGCGAGTTTTCTTATGTTTTCCCATATTATACAAAAATATTTATTTATATATTTATATTAGAAATTTATTATTAATTATTCTAATGGATATTTTATTAATTGTAATGAATTGATATTAAATAACGCTTTTAAAGGTTGTTTATCATATTTTAAAGGCTTTGTTAATTCATCTTTATATATTATTTCTGGATTTGTTATTTTAATCACTTTATATAATATTGGATTATTAGGCACAATAAAATTATCAATAACTTTATAAAGGTCTTTACTCCACTTAGGGTCCACAGCTCTAAATGGGCCCGGAAGGGGCTTTTGTTCAACAAAATCGAAAGGTTTGTCATATTTAATACGCACAATTGAACCTATTGGTATATAATAATCATTATCTTTAATCTTAGGTTCTCTCTCTTTTTGTTTATTAATATTATCTAAGTTTTCATCAACATATTTTAATCTTCTTTCATTCAATTCATTTATTATAACTGGTAAATATTTAACCCATTCTTTCGAAGTTTTATTAGTTTCAATCTCTTTTCGTAATTGATTTTTAAATATTCTTTCTCCAATTGTTTCATTTAATCTTTCAACATATGCTTGCTGCCTACTTCTATAAGGTTCTCCAATACTTAATAAAATATTATGACTTTCACACCAATTTTTAAACATTTGATTATCAAATTGATTATCTCCTTGTATTTTAAAAGGATATTTCAAATATTTAGATTTATTATAAATATCTTCTAATTTATCTATTATTTGTTTTGTTGTTTGATTTGTTAAACCTCTCGCATCACACAAAGAATTATTAACATCTATGATAGTTAATATATATTTATAAGTTTTATCTTGAGGCACATATAATATATCTATTTGATGTTCAAAATTGGCCTTATAAATTTCTTTATGATTTGGTGGTATTTCTTTCGGCTGGCGTTTATATAATTGTTTAATAATATCTTCTTTGTCCATTTGTTTATATATATACTTAATATAATATATAAACATTAAAAAAATATAAAGTTTTTAATTAATATCATCATCATCATCAAAATTAAATATATTTGTTATGTTTATTTTTTTATTCTTAACATTTTTATTAAATTCTTTATCTGCTTCTTTAATTTGTTTGTTTAATTCTTCTTTTGATAATTTTTTATATTGTCTTTTTCTTCCTTTTGGCTTTGGTTTTTTTTCTTCAATATCTTTTTTAAAATCATCATCTTCTTCAATTATATCATCATCAATGATTTCTTTTTTATTTGGTTTTGTTTTAACTTCTTTTTTAGGTTTTCCATTGTTTTCTAATAGTTTCTTTAATCTTTCAATCTCTTCTTCTAATTGTTTAATTTTATCTTCTTGTTTATTATTAATCTCTTGTAATTCGTTTATTTTTTCTTCTTTATAATCAATAAATTCATCTTCATCTTTTGGTTTAATATATTGTTTATTTAATTTTTCATATTCATTTAAATCAACGTATCCTTTATCATTATAATATTCTAATAAATCATCATAATATATTTTAAAATAACTTAGTTTATTATCAATCTTTGCGGTGATTTGTCCATATTCTATATTTTTATAATCTTTAAAAACGGTTTTGATAATTTGATTTAATGCTTTTGAAGTGATTTTATTATCATTTGTATTTAAACTTGTTATAAAATTATTAACTCCTATTTGATAATAATTAATTCTTTTTAATTCTTCTGGATGTCCATTAATTAAATTAATAAATTCATTCATATCTTCGGCCATATGTTTTACAACAACTTTAAAATAATATTTATCTTCTTTCTCATCTTTATATAAATCTTTTTTATTCATTAAATTATTAATTTTAATATATTTGAATAATAAAGGCATCTGTTTATCATTATTTATTATCATTGCTTTGGTCACGGGTATATCTAAAGGATCATATTCTGGATTATAATTTTCTTTACAATATGAATAAAAACATTTAAAATATATCTGTTTTTCTTTTTCATTCATCTTATCATTTTTAACAATACTATTAACAGCACGGCATAATTCTTCAACTTTATCATCTTTAATACTTATTGAAGTAGGTATAAAATATCTTCTGTTATCTTGTTCTAATGGAACGCCTCCATAATGGTTAGTTGTTATAACAAAATCTATAAAATTAGGACATTCAATTCCATCTTTTCCTTTTCCTTCAATCATTATTTTTTGATTGTTTATAAAATTCTTTAATTTATCAAATGAATTAATCCATGATGTTTTTGTATCTTTGGGCATTTCTTCTATTGACATTAATATTTTATTCTTTAAATTTGTATTAAATCTATCTGTAAGCCATGTAAAATGACCACTTACTTCAACTAAATTACTATTTTTCCCATAATATTCCTTTAAAAACTGTGCAAAAGTAGTTTTTCCTATACCTTGTGCTGGTGATTGTAAAACTATAACCGTCTCATTTCTTATTAATAATGATTTATTTATTGTCCAATTCTTCATATATTCATAATCTGTTTCATCATTACTACATAAACTATATTTTATTAATTCAAAGAATTTATAAACAAAATCTTTATATTTATCTTCATATTCTTCAAAATTCTTATAATCTTCTATTAAATAATATGGTATTCTTGGGGCATCATTTATATATTTAGTTGTTATTTTACATCCTCTTATTTCTTCTATTTTCTCATATAATGTTGGTTTATTAACATCATGCACTAATTCCCATCCATTTCCAATAACATAATTATTATATAATTCATATGGTTTTATTGTAAATGTTTTAATTGTATTATCTTCTTTATCTTCAACGTTAAAAGGTTTTAAACTTTTTACTATATAATCTTTAATATATTTTCTTTCATCTATTATAAATGATGATGTTTTAAAATCAAATCTATAAAATATATCACTTGATAATATTACTTTAAAATATTGCTCTATATATTTATTAAATAAGGTTTCGATCATTGTTTTTTTTATAATATGATTATCTTGAATATATTTTATAACTGATTTAAATGTTCCATCAAATTGCTCAGAAGGATAATTTATTTCTTTATAATCACAATTTATATTTTTAGACATTTTTATATAATCTTATAGTTAAAAAAAATTATATTT
>Ga0256405_10005824_pt1 | contig 20627 bp, 17 predicted proteins | sample RumenRJG_02DNA_FD_189096 | JGI IMG/M metagenome (GOLD analysis project Ga0256405, IMG submission 189096) | Bovine rumen microbial communities from Lethbridge, Alberta, Canada - RJG_02 | ecosystem: Host-associated > Mammals > Digestive system > Stomach > Rumen | place: Canada: Alberta... | reverse complement strand
CAATGAAGATGATTTGGACGAAAAGTTAATGTCTGATGTATATGACAAAGGACTTTCGTTAGGGCGTTTGTCTAAGTCTTCCAATGGGTTAAGAGGGCTATTGTCTGAGCTTCATTTATTGAGGACATCTGAGATATCAAATGGTACTGTTGCGCTTTTTGCTCGTGATACAAAAGGCTTGTTGCCTCAATGTCGTTTGCGGATCCAGTTGATGACACGTGGCAAGACTGCAGACCAATATGATGACATGTACTTCATAGAAGGGAATATTTTCAATGTTCAAAAGGAGGCGATAAACTACTTCAGAAATCGTCTTCCTAGGGTTGCTTATTTCTTTAAAGATAGGACAGGACGTTACAATGATTTTGAGTACCCGATAGATGTTCTTGATGAAGCTATTTCAAATGCGTTGATTCATCGGCAATATGAGGACATCTCGGACGAAGTTACTGTGTTTATCTTTGCTGATAGAATAGAGATTACAAATTCAGGTGTTTTACCGGATAATCTTGTCTCTGGTAAGAGCAGGGTTTTACCTCATGGCTCCGTTCTTAGGAATCCGTTGATGGCTGAGGTTTTTTATGTGGCCGGTGAGATGGAGAAGACTGGTCGCGGAATGTATCTCATCTCGAATACAATGAAAGAGGCGGGAAGGAAGCTTCCGGAATGGTCTTCGTCAAACGGGAAGACAACGTTGAGGATATATAGTAAAAAGGAGGAACTGAAGCCTAACGAAAGGATCCATTTCTTTATGTCGAAAAGAAAGGCAGGACAATATTTCACGAAGATGGAATATGTGGAGGCATTCGAGAAGAAGCCGTCGAAGGGAACGGCACAGAATGACTTGCTGCTGATGGTGAATCTTGGACTGTGTGAGAAAGAGGGAGATGGGCCCTCTACAAGGTACAGATGGAAATAATTTTTGATCGATTTTGTCCGATTATACGTGTAAGTCAATAGTAATGAGTGTGTTGTAATTCGTTTGTTTGATTAGTTATTGTTCGATAATCGGACAAAATGGATTAGACAAGTTCTAACGCTTTTCTTGCGGTGGTAATAATAAAAAGGAACCCCATCGTAATGATGATGTTCCTTCTACACGGAGAACGAATTACTGCTTCCATACCTCACAGATAATCGCTTAACTCCCTACGCAGTTGGTTCATATCGTCCCGTACCTTGATATGCCAGCTGTCATACTCGTCAATAGCCAGGATCTTGGATTCGGGATAATGCTCCAGTAAGTCCAGCAGCAACTCTACAAGCAGCGGCCTTAATTGTGGGTCAGTAAGTCTTGCGTTGTACTTGATTCCAATTCCACACTTGTTAAGGTCATAGTCTCCGCAACGGGGCCTGGGCATGAAACTGCCGGGCTGGCATACGTCAATGGGGTTGTGTACTGCGCCTGCGCTGTTGATGACGTAGTGGTGTCGGAGGTTATCAATACTGATACCAGCAGACATACCGCAAGGAGCCGCAGGCATTGAATCGTTGATAAGGATGTATTTGATGTTACGCATGATTTCATCTTTATTTATTATTTGAACACGAATTGAACTAATTATACGGATAAAAGAATCGGGGTCCAGGCCCATTACCCGGACCCTGATTCAAAAGTTTAGAGAATGTTCCCAGCGCAGCTGGTAGTTACCGCACCGCCCAGGAGCAGTCCAATCAGATAAGCCAATACCTTCAGGACAATTACCCACCATGGATCGTTGGTTTTAACACCGGCTTCTTGAGCCTTCTCAGGATCGGAAACAATGTTCTCGATCTGCTGCTTAGAAAGTTTGATTTTCATTCTTGATAGCATTTAAAAGGTTAATAATTAGTTCTCGTCACCGTTGTTGTCACCGCCAGTGTTATCACCGGTGTTGCCACCTGACTGGGAGCCGTTGTTTGAAGAACCGCCGCCAGTGTAAGTGCCGGTAGTTACGGTGCCGTCAGCGTTGATGGTGGTCTGGGTACCGTTCTCAGCCACGATGATAATCACGGTGCGGTCGCCAGCCAGGGCATTGAGGGTGATGGTGTCGGGCCAGGGGCCGGTCAGATAGACATCCTGATAGCCGCTCTTGGAGGCAATCTTGATGCTGGTGGGGTGCTCGGCGGCGTAGTCGCTGATGGCCTGCTCCACATCGGTAATGGTGACGTCCTGACCGTTCACATAGAGCTCAGCCAGTGCCTGAAGGGCCTGCGAGAGGGCCTTGTAATTGAGGCTGAAGTAGCGGTTGCTGGGCGACCCACTTTTGTTGGTGATGGTCTGGCGGATGGTACGCAGGTGATGTTTCATGTGCATCTGCACCATCTTGAAGATAGCCTGGCGCGTACGGGCCTCAGGCGTGTTGTACACGCTGGCAGGCATGGTTGGAGTGGTACGGGCAAAGGTCTTGCCGTTAACAGTGTAATAGGTGATACCATCGATGGTACCGGTTGTCTTGCGGCCTATGCCGACTTGATTTACTTTTGCCATTTTTCTAAAGGTTTTAAATGGTTATTATTAAATTTTGTTTTCTCTCTGAAACCCTTCAGTGACCGCTCCCGGGATGTGGTCCTTGACTGATTTCGGAAGCAAAATTACAGGAGGCGGTACGCTGGACACAGGAAGAAAGCGACCGATACTTTCTATCAAAATTCAGGCTGATTATCAATAGTTTACTTAACTCAATAGAATCCTAATTAAATTCCAAAATGCTATGGAGAATGAAAACAATGAACACAAGTTTGTGATAGAGGGTAATCCCGGTCAGGGTAACACCTTTGTCCGGATTGGCCACGTGGAGAACTACAATCCCCACGCTACTACCGTAACTACCACCATCACCAACAACAACTATTATGGAAGGAAAGAGGGTGATGGCTCATGGTCCAGACCAGCAGACCGTAAGCTGGGTAATATGACCATAAGGGAGATGCTCGAAGCCGGCTATGTGGATACTGCCAACATCCGGCCGCTCATTATGAAATACGTGAGCAGCATCCGCCCCCTTGTCAAGAACAGCATGGACAAGTTGTTTATGCACCTGTGGGCTGGGATTCTGGAGCACGAAGCGTTCAGGACTGACCTTTATGACCCCGGCAAGCAGGACTGCAAGTTTAACCGTAACCTGGTGGGCAGCATAATGCATTATCTGGACGGCAAGGGTTTTTACAGTGAGCCTTACAACCAGAGCCGCATGACCCGCGCCGTTGAGGGCGATGCCGACAACCCCGTGCGCAAGGGATTCGGGAGCTATCCCGACCAGAGGTTCTGCGATGCAGTTGATGATATCATTAACAGCTACAAGGAGTAGGGCGTATGAGTACGAGTGCATCGGAACTGCGTAGGATTATGCTGTTTAACGGCTACAGTGATGTAACTGATTACTTAAAGAACAGTCCCATAAACAGGTGGATTTACAAGGACCTGCTTACATTGCTGCCGGCCGAGGGCATTGAAGTGCCTGTGGTAAAGATTTTCCGGGAGATTTATTACCAGCTTGTATCAATACCTCTAGACAAACATCCTGGTGTGGATATAGGTAAGCGTTATCTTGATGAGAGCAGCGTCTGGCTGTCATCGGCCAGTGCCGCCCAGTTGGTATTCTGTACGGTAGAGGCTATGCTTAAGCGCAAGGAGGAACTCACTTTTGCGGAAGAGATATTCCTGGAGCAACTGCAACCCCTGATAGCCGGCAGTAAGTTCAAGAGTGTGGGTAAGGGGCTTATTGATTACATGGAATCTGTGGGGATTTTTACTCCGGGTGTGATTGAGCCTATGCCTATTAATGTGTTTGATATTCCGTATGAATACTGTACTCCACGGCAGGTTGAGCATTCTTTCTTGGAATCAATAAAGATGGCATTGGGCTTTAAGGTCCGGAAGTCTGATGAAACGGGCAATGCCTGGATGGTTATTACTGATAATTTCTCATTTGACCGGATAGAGTGGTTTATCAAACTGTACAAAACTGCCATGGAGCAGGAATCATTGTTGGATTTGATGCAAGAGTCATGCACAGAATCTGATCTTATACACTACGCTATAACTATTCAAGATTTACGCAGACTTGTACAACACGGCATTTATGACCCGGTTGCTTTCCGTGCGGCTGTGGGTGATACTTCGGATGAGGTGGCTTTGGGTGATTCTGTGACTGCGGAGGTGGCAGATTCTGTGACTGCGGAGGTGGCTGGTGATTCTTTGAGTGGTGGGGAGACTGATGATACTTTGAGTGGTGGGGTGGCTGATGATTCTGCGACTTTGGGTATTCTGGATGATTTGAAGCTGTCGGTTTCAGAGATGATAGAGATAGTAAAGGAACGTTTCAGCAAATCAGGAGCCGACGAGTTCTACGGAATGATATCCAACCTGGCCGTAAAGCACGGATGGATGAACGAGAGCCTATGGAAAATGATAGACGGAATAGTCCCCGCCGTAATAGAAAGGGACAAACCCCGCCAAACCGTCCGCATCCCCCACGCCGGCCAGGTGAATATTAACCCGCTGCGGGTTATAAACCAGACTGTTGGTGCGGAATGAGATGGTTTTGGCATACTCTTGGCTTAGTGTAAGCATAGTGTAGGCTGCTTCTAGCCATACTCTAGGCTGCTTCTAGCCATACTCTAGGCTCGCTCTAGGCTTACTCAATAAGTATGGGTAGAGTATGAGTGAGGTGAGAGTGAAGCGAGGATAAATTGAAAATCACGGGAATGAACAAACAAATGAAAATAGTACAAAAGGGGACAGTCCCCAATTGTACTATTTTCCAAAATGATACAAAAGGGGACAGTCCCCAATTGTACTATTTTTGAGTTTACATCGGATTTTTTATGAAGGGAAAATGGAAATCACTGTGCTCTGAGTACATCATCAAGAGGCCTTGGCTAACTGCCAGGAGGGACAAGATAGAGCTGCCTGACGGGCGGATTATCCCCGAGTTCTACGTGCTGGAATATCCTGAATGGGTGAATGTGATTGCCATTACTACCGATGGGCGGTTTGTTATGGAGCGTCAGTATCGATATGCAGCGGACAGTACCAATTATGAGATTCCATGCGGCGTGATGGAGCAAGGGGAGACGCCGCTCGAGGCTGCTATGCGCGAACTGAAGGAGGAGACCGGCTACGGCGGAGGCCAATGGCGTGAGCTGATGTGCATATCGGCCAATCCCACATCGATGACCAACATGACGCATTGCTTTGTAGCGACCGGCGTAGAGAAGGTATCGGACCAGCACCTGGACGCCACCGAGGAGCTTGAGGTGCATCTGCTGTCGCGCGACGAGGTCCTGGCCCTGCTCCAGAACAATGAGATGATTCAATCACTGATGATTGCCCCGCTGCTCCGCTTCTTCATGGATGCTGCAGAATGATACAAAATGATACAAAAGGGGACAGTCCCCAATTGTACTATTTTTGAGTTTTCGGACTTGCTTGTAAATGAATGGTAGAGGAGTTAAGTTCTTTTTCATTTCAGGATGTGGCAGACCTTGATGCCCTGATGCATGAGTTATCGGCCACAAGTTTCTGTGATGAGCTTTTGCTGTCTAATGCCTTAGATGATGCAAATGTCCACGTTTATGTGATTAGGGAAGAAGGGCATATTGTGGCTACCGCTACGCTTTGTGTTATGCATACGCTGGAGTTTACTGTAGGGGATGTGGAATCGGTGGTTGTTAGTTCTCGGTGCCGCGGGCTTGGATACGGGAAGGCGCTGATGCGGGGTGTGATTGAGGCGGCTAGGAAGATGAATGTGCATCATATACAGTTGACATCAAATCCCGCTCGGGTGGCGGCTAATGGGCTTTATCGGGCGCTGGGGTTTGAGCGGTATGAGACTAATTGTTATAAGATGATGCTAGTGTAATAATTTTTGAAACTACGGTATAAATATTACGCACGCTATTAATACAACTACCTTGGTTAATTGTTGGTTGCATATCGGCTTAAGTATTGTAAGCGGAACAAGTGCGGGGGAATCGGATGTTATCAGGCATCGGGACCAACTTCTCATCAATAATCTTCATTTCTCACAATCAATGGCAGTTCTGTTCATACATCTTTGTTCCGCAATGGGGAAGAAAGCCAATAGGAAGTTGATGAATGTTGGATAGTTGAAGGCGTAAAGTTGATATTTGCAGATATGTTGTTGACATTGCTATTGGGTGCATGTGTTATCTATCAGCCTGACGTAGATGGGGTGAACCCATCTGATCCGGATTACGCCTTCAAAACCGTAATAGAGACCGATGTCAAGAAGGTAACGCCACAGCTGGGAAGTGGTGACTTTTCAGGTATCACTTATCTGGGCGGCACGCGATACGCTGTGGTTGATGACAAGAGGAGCGGTGGCGGAATCTTGCTTGTTGACATAGGTGTGAGCTTGAATGGGAAGGTTCGGACTGTTTCAATGACTATCCCTGAGGGGACAGCATCATCAGATATTAGCAATAAGGACAACGAGGGAGTTGCGTACAGAGCAAACAGTACAGGGCTAGGCACACTGTTTGTGAGTGCTGAGGCAGACCAGTCAATATGTGAGTACGGTCTGAACGGCATACCAACAGGGCGGCAAATGGCAGTCCCCAGCGATATGGCACTGGGCAGCATTAAGAGCAACAGGGGCTTTGAGGCACTGACATACAATGAATACACCGGGTTGTTATGGACCACTACTGAGGATGTGTTGCTTAACGATGCCCAGACTCCCGGTTTGCTACGGCTGCAGAGTTTCGGGGCAGACTTAATGCCTTCCGGCAGATATCTGTATAAGATGGATACACCCACTAAGAGTGAGGCTGAAGCTGAGTCTTACGTGTTTGGCGTGCCTGCTATGGCGGCTCTTGATGACGGGCGCATTATTGTTCTGGAGCGTGAGGTATATGTACCTAAGGGTAGTACTCTCAATAAGATAAGGAAGTCATTCTCTAAGATGAATCTGTATGTTGTGAACCCTACTGATGGTGCATCAGGGATATTGAGAAAGACGCTGATGTACACTTTCACAACCAAACTCACATCGGGTCGATTTGCAGATTATGAAGGGATGTGCCTGGGACCGTTAATGCCGGACGGAGGGCGGTCATTGATTTTGATTTCGGATTCTCAGCATGGCGCTGGCGGGGTGGTTAAGGATCTGGTTAAGGTTATCATCTTCCGCTAAGGTGCCATTGGGTGTTTGGAAAATGGTGCAGACCGAATTATAATTCAGCCGTTGCAACCTTCTGTAATGCGTTCGCAAATGATTTACCTTACACGGTAAACGATCCATCAGTAGAACTTGAATTGCTCTACATTGATGACTTGGTGGATGAGATGATTTACGTAACACCTACCTGAGTTATCTGCCTGCTTCGAAGGTGGCGTTCCCCTTGAAGATGAATGTGGATGACCGCGGAAGCTTTACGGAGTTGGTGCATACTTTGAATGCTGGGCAGGTTTCGATTAATATCTCGAAACCTGGCATCACTAAGGGTCAGCACTGGCACAACACCAAGTTTGAGCAGTTCATTGTGGTGAAGGGTCACGGACTGATTCAGCAGAGGAATCTGAATGACCCTGATGGCAAGGTGCTGGAGTGGGAGGTTGATGGTTCGCGGATTCAGGCCGTCCATATGCTGCCGGGCTATACGCACAACATCATCAACCTTTCTGAGACGGAGGATTTGGTGACGGTGATGTATTGCAATGAGGTGTTTGATCCTGGTCGGCCGGATACCTTCTTTGAAAAGGTGTGAGCTTTGGCATGGTTGGATGGGTTTTGAAAGGGGTGTGGGTGTTGACTTCGTCGACTACCTTAACGACTCGGCAAACCCCAAGCAAGCTTAGTTCGCTCTCGCTGCTCTGGCAGTTTTGTTCGTATGTTTTTGTGCCACAGCCCGTTTTATGGTTGGTTATAAACTATCTGGATTGAATAGACGATAGGAACTTTTTATATGTAATAATAGTTATGAACACCTATACCTTAATGGAACTTTGTAAGCAGAGTGGAAAAAAGAATATTATCTACCATCTGTTGGCTCCTAGCATAACCATTAGCCTTGAAGAGGTTGAGGAAAAGCGGAGTTATATGGTGGTGACTGACAAAGGTGTGCGCTTTTGCCTTACGGGGAATGCGGGTGTTTATGATGAAGACGCTGAATACGTATTATTAACCGATAGAGTTCCTACTAAGCAGAAACTCATTGACAACGTCGTTAAGCAAAAGTATTGGATAAAGCATCCAAAACAAATCGAGGCTTCGCCAGCGGACGTTATAGCTTCATGGGAGAATAGATTTCATTTCAAGATAGAGAAGGATGCGGCGCATCCTGGTTTGCGGAAGCCACAACTGGGTGCGCTCCATGCTTTACTTAGCCACATGATTTCGCCAAGCGAAACGGCTACTATTGTGCTACCTACTGGAACTGGCAAAACAGAAACGATGTTATCTGCATTAGTCGCCGGCCGGTGTAAAAAAGTGCTTGTTACAGTTCCCACTAATGCTTTACGAGGACAATTATTCAATAAGTTCAAAACATTAGGAGTCTTAAAGGATAGTAGATTTGGCCTTGTTGAAAAAGAAGCTCTTTACCCGATTGTGGGTGTCATCACTACGGCATTTGAGAATGTCGAACAGTTAACGAACTTCATTGCACAATGTAATGTGGTTGTAACCACCATGCAGATAATAGATTCTGCAAAGTCGGAACAGCAAGACGTGTTCGTTTCTTCTTTCTCAAATGTGTTTGTTGACGAAGCACATCATATCGTAGCGGCTTCGTGGCGGAAGTTTTCTGATAAATTCCCAAGAAAGAAACTTGTGCAGTTTACTGCAACCCCTTTTAGAAACGATGGCCAACGACTTGACGGAAAGATTATTTTTAACTATCCGTTACGTCAAGCACAGGAGGATGGGTATTATAGAACCATACACTTCTTACCTGTCAGAGAATATGGTGAAGAGACTGTCGTTGATAGAGCTATTGCGGAAAAAGCAGTAGAGAAATTAAAGGCAGACAAGGTTGCTGAGTTTGATCATATCATGATGGCTCGGTGTGAAACAAGAGCGCATGCTGAAGCTGTTTATAAGATTTATCAGGAGTTATATCCCGACCTAAGAATAATTCTATTGTACTCGAATTGTGAAGATTATCAAGAAAAATATAAGAGGATTGTTAACCGCGACGTTGATATTGTTGTGTGCGTCAATATGCTCGGAGAAGGGTTTGACTTGCCAGAGTTAAAAATTGCCGCTTTTCACGACATTAGAAAGAGTCTTCCAATCACTTTGCAGTTTGCTGGTCGTTTCACGCGAACTAGTCGTGATGCCAAATTGGGCGATGCTTCATTTGTGGCCAACTTAGCAGATTTAACGGTACAGCAAGAACTCATTGGCTTGTATGAAGAAGATGCCGACTGGAATATGCTCTTGGCAGATGCAAACGATAATAGAGTATACAAAGAAAAGGAGTATAAAGATTTTCTTGATGGTTTTAGAGAAGGAGTCGAAGCCAAAATACCAGTTAGTAGCATTTATCCCAAGTTTAGTACGGTAGTCTATAAGAGCTTTATAAACGGATGGAAACCTGAAGAGTTCTATAAAGGTATCAGAGGGTATGATAAACTTGATTATAAGTCGTATGACTTAAATGAACATGAGAAATTGCTTGTGGCTGTTTTGGCGAAGGAGCAAAATATAGAAGGGATTAAGGTTAAAGATGTTAGGACTTTGGTCTGGAGTTATCTGGTTCTATTTCTGGATGATAAGAAGAATCTTCTTTATATAAACAGTTCTGACAACGCAAGCGTTTACTATGAAGTGGCCAAGCATGTTATTGGCGAGACGGGGAAGAATCCTGAGTTGATTAGGGGAATTAATGTGTTCAAGACTTTCCACAATATCAAAAGAACAAAACTGAGGAATGTCGGATTGAAAGTCTATTTGGGGAAGGATATCCGGTTCCGTATGCATGCCGGAAGAGATGTGGAAAATGGGCTGTCACGCATTGAAAAGATGAACAGTGAGAAATCTTTTGTCGTAGGTGATGGTTTTGAAAATGGAGAGAAAACTTCTATTGGAGCTTCGTATAAAGGCAGAATCTGGAGTTTGAGCGGGAACGGAAATATACTTGAGTTCAAAAGGTGGTGCCAAGAGCAAGGTGCGAAACTCACCAACCAGAACATTGATGGGAATCAAATTCTCAAAGAGACTCTGATTCCGAAGATGATAAAGGAGCTTCCTAACAATTCAAGTCCGTTCAGTATTGACTGGGATGATGAAATGTGGGGAGAACTTGAAACACGTTATAGTTTCAAGCTACTTGGCTCTATGTCTTATATGTATGATACGGATATTGAGCTTTGTGAGAACCCTGTAAAAGGTAATGCGATACGCTTCGCCGTTTTTAATGAATCACAGCGCGTAGAATTCCAAATAGAGTTATTTGAGAATGCCGAGAATGAAGATAATAAATACCCGGATTATAGGGTAAAACAAATGACACCCGGCGAGGCCGTTATACAGTATGGGACTAAAAGCCTCAGTCTGACAGAGTTCTTTGAGGATGAAGATAACATTCCTACAGTCTTTTTCACCGATGGGTCTATCTTACGAGGTAATGAATATATTGAACTGAAGATGTTACCTGCGCTGTATGATAAAAATCGTATGATTGCATGGAATTGGGATGGTGTTAACATTCTCCAGGAATCGCAAGGTGTTTCACCCAACTTGAAAACAAATTCAATTCAGTACAGAGTTATTCAAGAATTAATAAAGGGTGATTATGACATCGTATATGATGATGACAATGCCGGAGAGATTGCAGATGTGTTGACTCTTAAACAAATTGATAACGAAATTCATGTTGAGTTATATCATCTGAAATTTGCACACGATGGCAAAATATCTTCTCAGATATCCAATTTTTATGAAGTATGTGGACAGGCTCAAAAATCATCAAATTGGAAACATAAGGAACCTGAAGAGATGCTCAACCATCTTTTGAGAAGGGAAAAGAAAAAGAGTAAGGATGGAGAGTGTTCGAGAATATATAAAGGAACTTCCGAAAAGTTGGCAGAATTACTGAAATTAGCAAGAAAGAAATTGCCCGTAAAGTATAGCATCTATATTGTTCAACCTGGCGTGTCAAAAGCGACGGCGAGTGATGAAATATTGACTTTGTTGGGCGTGACCGAAAGTTTCCTAAAGGAAAGGACAGGGATTGAACTGAATGTAATAACCAACGAATAGTATTTATAGTCGTATGACTCAGAAAGAACGCTCGCGGAGCGAGGGAACAGGAACCGCGAAATAAAGGATTAAGTAATAAATTATATGAAAATAGAGACCATCAAATACTACATCCAGTCAGCCAACATCAATTTCTTGTATGGCTCTGGTTTGTCACTTCCTTTCCTTGCAGTTCTAGGCAATATTGAAAAATGGTTGACGGAACTGAATGAAGTGCGCCAGAGATATGGCGAAAAGGTGGAATATACCATTGTTGAGGCTTCTATTATCAAATTGTATTTTGAGAGTGTGATGCTGCCCAATGTAAATCCCGCAGGGGTAGATTATGAGGCAACAAAGACAGAATATCAGAGGTTCTTATTAACTTGGAATGAACTTATCAACAAGCGAAGCAATCGTTTAGTGGGTAAACAGGTAAATCTGTTCACAACAAACGTTGATATTTTGATGGAACGTGCTGCGTTAGGTTTTGGTGTAGAACTCAATGATGGTTTCCAAGGGAGCATAGAGCAAGTGTTTGATGCTGGTAATTTCCAGAAAACCGTCAGCAAAACAAGTCTTCATTTCCAGAATGTATCTGATATCCCTGTTCTTAATCTTATGAAGATTCATGGTTCCATCAATTGGAGAGAAGAGGATGATATAATTAAAAATGATATTGGGCTACCTACTGTCTCTGCTGTTAAAATAGCGTTGGATGCTATTGATGCAGCCAACTTCATTACAACTACGAAAGTGAATTCGGCAACAGGAGAAGTTGAAGATAAGACGTTAGCGGAAATGATATCTGAGGCTGAAGGCAAACACATGGCAAATGCAGATGTGTTTAAGCCGTTCTTGGATATGTATCATAAGTTGGTGATGATTAACCCGACAAAGCGTAAATTCAAAGAGTCGGTAATAGACCATCATTTCTATGAACTGATGCGACAGTATTCCAATAATCTGGAAAAAGAAAATACGCTGTTGTTTGTGTCTGGTTTTTCTTTCGCAGATGAGCATATAGCAGACATAACCAGACGTGCTGCGAATACAAATCCCACGCTGCATATTGTAGTATTTGCTTTCAATGATGCAGATGGTGCAACCATCAAGGCCAATTTAAAACTTCATGATGCGTGCTTGAATAACAACATAGTCATACTCACGCCGTCATCCATAAAGACAATCAATGCTGATTGTGATGATAAGCAGTACAAGGATTTTGCGGATGGAGTGACGCAGTTCGATTTTAAGACAGTGAATGACTTGTTTGAGATGATTTCAAAAGGAATTGTTACCTATGGTAAGTAATACTGACATAGCAATCTATAATTCCGTTTTCAGAATCGGAGATGTCTATTCTGTTGATGGCCGCACAGTGAAAATACGTGTGGACAAAAACAAGAACTCGTCTCATCTGATATACAAAGGGGCATTGATAAAGAATGTCTCTGTGGGGAGCTATGTTAAGATACTAAAAGGGTTCATACCTATCATTGGAAAAGTTGAGTCTGAATACATAGTTGAGGATAAAGAACCAATTGAAAAAGATTACCAAGATGCAGCCAAAAACATTAGACGGTCTTTAATTGTAAAGCTTATAGGCTTTCTAGAAAATGGACAGTATTACCGTGGCGTTAATGAACTTCCCTTGATAGATAATGAGTGCTACCTGCTCACGAAGGCTGAGTTTGACTTGATTCATTCGTTTGGGGGCAAGCAGGATGAGTATATACGGATTGGGACATTGTCAAACGATCCTTTGGTTCCCATTCAATTGGGTATTGGAAGATTGTTCTCCAGTCACATTGGTATCTTTGGGAATACAGGTAGTGGCAAATCCTATACGTTGTCAAAGCTGTATAGGCAGTTGTTTGTTCATTATGTAGGGAACCAGCAGTTCAAAAACAACTCTCGTTTTCTGTTTTTTGACTTTAACGGTGAGTATTCCAAACCCAAAGCAATTGTTGAAGACAAGAAGGTGTACAAACTATCTACCCGAAAACCAGAAGGTGAGGGGAAGATTCCCATGGAGGCCAATGACCTTCTCGACTTGAATTTGCTATGCATCTTTGCAAATGCAACAGAGAAGACTCAGAGGCCTTTTATTAGGCGTAGTATAGATCTTTATGAAAATATCAATAGGGATGATAATCCACAATTAGATGAGAATCGCTTCAAAGGGTATCTGAGGGGTGTGATATTGCGAATACTTGCAATGTCTGACAACGTGAAGGGGGACTTGTTGATAAACTATATTGAGGCAATTCTTCCCAAAAATCGTGATCCTCATACTGGTGTTGATTTGGGGTTGAAAAGAGATTTTAGTTTTCATTCAGGTGGTAAATGCTATTATGCGACACTAGATGGTGTGTTCACCAATTTTAGTGAAAAACCTAATCAAGCGGAGCGTTTGACAATCTTTCAGCAAGTCTCTAACTACAAGTTTGCTGACAATATTCTCAAGAATTTCATTGATGTAATGTATCTCCGTCTTATATATGATGTGCTGGATAATCGTGCAGTCAATGAACATATTGCACCTGCCATTCAGAAATTGAAGAGCGCTGAAAAGGATATTGATAAGGTGCTGGAATTCTCAGACCATGCAGACATGTGGAATAACCATAATGTGGTTGTTATTGACCTAAGTGATGTGAATATAGACACCAAGAAGCGAATCCCGCTGTTAATATCTAATAAGCTTTATAATGAGCATAAAAAGCAAGGGCGGAATAATAGTCATCTGAATATTATCGTTGATGAGGCTCACAATATTCTTTCATATCAATCCACTCGAGAAAGTGAAGAGTGGAAGGATTACCGTTTGGAGGTGTTTGAAGAGATCATTAAGGAAGGTCGTAAGTTTGGCGTGTTTATGACTATTGCCAGTCAACGCCCTTCAGACATATCCTCAACAATTATATCTCAGTTGCATAACTACTTTATTCATCGTCTGGTTAATCAGCATGATATTGAGCAGGTGAACAACACAATATCCTATCTGGATAAGGTTTCTGTGGAATCATTGCCCATCTTGGCAACAGGTGTTTGTGTGGTTGCGGGTCAATTGGCGGATATGCCAGTGGTTGTTAAGATAGACCGCATTGAGGATGAGAATAAACCTGATAACGAAACATTGGATGTTGTTAAACTCTGGAAGGAACAAGAAAATGAAAATCTCGCAGACGCTTAGGAAACCAGCTAATTGGCAGGACTTTGAATCTCTTTGCCTTTTGCTTTGGCGTGAAGAGTGGAAGAGTGATGACATAAAGAAGAATGGCCGCAACGGACAGGCTCAGAAGGGTGTGGATATATGCGGTCATCGTGAGGGTGAAAATGAGTATAGTGGGATTCAATGCAAATGTAAGCCAGGTAATAAGCCCCTGACGACTGATGAGATAGATGAAGAGATTGATAATGCAAAGGCTTTTAAACCAGCACTTCGTCGTTTGATATTTGCTACAACGGCAGATAAAGATGCCCCTATTGAAGAGTACATTCGCATTAAGGATGATGAGAATAGAAAGAACGGTTTGTTTAGTATAGACATCAAGTCGTGGCAGGACATCATCGATTTGCTGGAATTGAACAAATCTGTATTGCATACTTATCTGGACATTGTGGCGGAGGATTATGCTGTAGCCATAACATTTGAGGATGGAAGTGAGGGAACGATTATTCATCCTCAATACTCACGTATTTATTATATGGAACCGGCTCCGAAGGAGGAGCCTAAAAAGACTGTTGCCCAAGACAACACAAGCTTGAATATTGCGTTAGGTGGTTGGACTGAACAATTAAAGAGCATTGCGGCAATGGCCGAACAGTTTAATCCTCCAGTTGTCGCTCAAGCAAAAATCATAAGAGGGACCATAAAGACGAACCATTCTTATTGTCCGTTGAAATTCCAAGTTGTCAATCAAGGTAAAGCCCCCATTGATGACTATAAGATAGTTTTCCATTTTGAGAATGAGAACGTAAGGTTCGTTAAGGATAATGTGGAGAAGAAAACATCTTTTCCAGAATTGATTTCATTTACTGGAATACGTAATGTGTCTTTAGAGAATGGTGCAGGGGTTACTATGTATGGCAATAGCATTATCCCTGGCGACGATGCCACTTCTGATGATTTCTTTGTCCGCCTACCGTATGATGTCGCAGAAGCCAATATCAAATGGAAGTTACTTTCTCGCCAATACTCTTGCGAAGGAACATTAAAGCTGTCGTCAGATATAGGATTTGTTGACGTGGTGAAGTATGATAAAGAAAAAGCGGGTAACACCTATATCGGAGATTACATTGAAGAGGAAAACATAACAGATTGATGACTCAGGAAGAACGTTGGATGACTAGATATAATGTGGTGATTAAGTTTATTGAGGATAATTACCGTAATCCTTCTAAGCATCGGATTGAGGAGCATGACATGCTGAATTGGCTAAAGGCCAATAGAAAGAAAATGAATGCAGAAGATTTGAAAGAACCAAGACTAAGCAAGTTTAAAGAGCTCCTGGCGGTGTGTGAGAAATACCGACGCAAGAATCAATATGAGTGATTATGAAGAAAAGGCTATTTACAGGAACTAAGAATGGTTTTTCTTCCATTTGGGCGGGGAAGAAAAACCATTCGCTGTTAAAAAATACAGGTGACGAGTTGAAAAAAGCGTACGTAGAACGTAATGAAAAAGATCTCGAACCAGTAGTGAATCTGTATGATACTTGGGCTGATGCTCCCGATGATGTGCTTCGAGGTATGGTGGATGGGTACTGCACGCCTGAAGAAAGTGAAAGGGTGGTTCATCCTCAAAACAGCAAGGACTATCTTTTGAGGCTGAGGGCTGTGTATATTGCTGACCATACAAGAACATGGCGGGTCTTTCTGCACCTTCGTAGAATATTCGGCAAAGAATGGTCATTAGAGAAGTATTTCAGTTCGGACGCCTATGACGCATTCAGGTCGATGCTCGGTAAAGAAGAATACAAAAAATGTAAAGACGTTGCTTGTGGCAATATATATGACAATAATGCCAATGGGCTGATTTTCGCTTCTCCGCATGGTATTCTCTCAACATATTCAGTATCTCTTAGATACTTCAGTATATATGCGAATTTAGCATTGGGTGGCTTTGAACAAGAGGTCCCATGGCATGTGAGATTAAACTCGATGCGAATAGCTTGTAGGGTGATGCTGAATACTGAGGCGCAAGATTTTATTTTTGATCCCAGAGGTATCATACCGGAGAAGATTATGAATGATTTAAAGACGGAATGGTGGTTGAATAACATATTCTTGGCTGGTCATGAGTTTAGTCATTTTATCCTAGGTCATATAAAGGAGGAGAATAAAGAAGAGATGGGTTTTCTGAAACCGCATTTCAAGGATGATACCGATTATAGGAAGATATATGGTTATACAGTAAGTCAGAAGCAAGAGTTTGAGGCTGATTTGGCTGCATTGAATCTGGTTGATTTAACGGATGAAGAGTATTCTGTCTATTATTGTGCTGCATTGAATTGGTTTGCGATACTGGCTGTATATGAGGGTGTGGAAGATAGTATCAGTCCTCCTAATGGCTTTAATCAGACACACCCAGGGGCTATAGCTCGGTACACGAACCTAATTGAAAAGGCAAGACGTCCCAAGGACTTCGATGAAAAGATTTATGTTGAGACACTACCGGAGTTGGTAAGCTTTTGGCGTGACATCATGATAAATGATGCGGCAGAGCATATTGAAATGTATGAGATGTACGGGTCGGCGTATCTTGACAAGCCCAATACTGCGTGGCGAGGAAAGGAACTGATAGATAGAGTGGATTATTGAATTCTAACAGAACAATATGGATAGTAGAGTATATTATGGTGAGTATTCGTTGAAGCACTGGATACAGATGCTTCTTGCGAAGAATATCATCCTGCCAGAATACCAGAGAAGTTTTGTGTGGGAAGAGAAGGATGTGAAGCGACTGCTAAAGTCTATCCAGGATGGACAGTTTGTGCAGCCGGTGACCATTGCCTTGTATAAGGTGGATGAGGGAATGCCTGGGCAGAACCTGATTATTGATGGGCAGCAGCGATTGTCGTCCATATTGCTTGCATACTTAGGCTATATGCCTGATAAGAGCAGGTTTGAGAAACCAGAGACGCTAGCCAGCGATATAGACGATGCGGCGGACGAAGCGACTGATGAGGCTACGAGGAGAGGACCTATTAAATGGCGGTTTAGCGAGCTATTTGTGGATGGCGAGGATAACTCCGAAGGGGCTATCAGGATAAGAATGGAAAAAGATCCGCGCTATTTCCCGCTTGACTTGGAACTGCCCGAACACTTCTTTGACAAGGCATTCCTGGGCTACAGTTATATAGTACCATCGACGGCAGATGCTCATGTGATTCAAAGGGGGTTCTCGCAATTGTTCAGAGATATCAACTACTTTGGCAAAAAGCTCTCTGCTCTGGAAAGTCGTCGTTCGCTGTATTACCTGAATGCTGACTTGCTGCCATATCTGGAGGGACAGACTGCGGATAAGCAAGATGTGCTATGTGGCATACAACTGATGGACAAAATGCAGCCTATCAAGATAGACTTCGTGAGGTATATCTCGATTATATCGCAATATACGATTAATGAGAACCCGAACAGCGTATTGGTGGGTTATTCTGCTTCTTCCACACGTGAGAGTTTTTACGCAGACTATGTGTCTTATCTGTTAGGCTTGGAACAGGAAGACAGGGAATGGAAGTTTAACGGGTTTAGCATGGAAGGCACTTTCCCGCAGCAGTGTTGGAGAGAACGTTATGAACGACTGAGGGAGTCAGTTGAACGACTGAGACCACTGTTCAGAATGACAGAGAAAAAGAAAGATGCTTTTGCGTCATGGATTGATGCGGACTACTGGTTCTTTGGCTTGATATACTGTATCGTATTTGCCGGCAAGACATTGAAAGAGAATCTGTCTGGACTGGACAACGCGATAAATGATGAAATAGTGGAGAAGAAGAAATGGGAGTATTATGCAAAGTCACCCAACAGACTGGGTAATTTGCGTGACCGACTTGGACGATCGATAGATATTATTTGGGAGTATGTTCAGTGATGTTCACACAGACTTTATTCTGAATCCCTTGACGGAGGTGCTTGCAGACGGAGTGAATGCATGTACTTCACTGTCTGTGGGTATTGAGAACAGCGCTCTGGGTGAGTATTTCATGCAGTCGCTGTTTCTGCGGATGACAGGTGCACAGGAGCAGAAGATGAAATGCATCTGCTGGGTAATGGCGACGAATGACTACCGCTACAGGTATGATCTGCTGAATGTGAAGCAGTATGGTGAGTGTTCGGAATATAAGCACAAAAAAGGCATTTATGCGGATTTGCTTAACCTTATCAAGGGGTTTGACAAGAAGTTTATTCCGTTAGATGTGCTTGCAAACGTCTCTATACCTAAAGAACGCCAGGATGAGATTAGGAGTAAATGGGAGGGTGTGATTGATGACAGACGGAGGAAGGAGGTTGAACACATCATTGCGAAACAAACTAAGAGAGGTACCATTCTTGACCAAGAAGCAAAGGATAGCATCAAGGATAATATCATGAGGGCGCGCTACCCTGAAGATGAATGGGAGGAACGGCTTTTCAAAGAGAAGAAGGTGCAGTTTGTCAGGAATGTTGTGGAGCGGCTTGTAGCCATGGTAGAGCACTCGCCGTTAACGGCATGGAACTACAGGGAGTTCCTGTTCTTTAAAGAGCATTGGAATGATGTAGTTAATGACAAGCAATTAATCCTTTCTTCAAACGAGTTCTTAGGTTCCGCTCTTCAGGAGCATTATTTTCATTTGGTTTTCGAACACAGAAACAGAACAGCGCATAATACTGCATCGTATTTGAAGGATGTACCCTCGCTTGACACGCTGTCGGATGAGAGTTATGTGTATAAAAACTATTTCTTCCGATTTGCTATACTTCTGTTGATGGATGAGGTGTTTATGCTGATGTTCAAGAGGTATAGGGAATTGGGATTGAAGCAATTATAGCGTATGTGGGGGTGAATGTCTTAAAAAAGAATAATAATACATAAGGATGCAATAAAATACGGGGAGAATCGTTAATTTTGCAGCCAAACTCCCGAGCGGAATTGCGCCAAACTCCCGAACGGAATTGCACCAAACTCCCGAATGTGGAGTGTAAATTATTGTATGGAAGGAAATTACAAACATAGAGTGGTTGATGCTTTGCTTGAGCGTAAGTTGCTAGGCAAAGGGGCTGTGCTAGTGGAAGGCGCCAAGTGGTGCGGAAAGACAACCACATCGTCTCGTTTAGCCAAAAGCATACTGAAACTTGGCGAGACGAGTGTGCTACGGTCTAGCAGGCAATTGGCGGAAATGAATCCTGCATTATTGCTTCGTGGAGAAACTCCTCGGCTGATAGATGAATGGCAGACTATTCCTATTCTATGGGACAGTGTTCGTTCTGAGGTTGACGACAGGAGTTTGATGGGGCTGTTTATTCTGACAGGGTCTGCCGTGCCTGTGGATTCGGACGAAATAGAACACACAGGAACCGGGCGCATTGGACGACTGATGATGAGGCCTATGAGCTTATGGGAATCAGGAGAATCGAATGGCGCTATTAGTTTGGGCAGTTTGTTTGATGAACCCAAAGAGATTTTTGCGGAGAACAAACTGGATATTGAGCAACTGGCCTATCTCACTTGCCGTGGAGGATGGCCGCAGGCATCGATGCTGGATGGCGCTGTGGCGTTGGACCAGGCAAGGGACTATTTTGATTCTGTGGTACATTATGATATTCAAAGGGCTGACGGTGTGGATCGTGACCCCGAGAGGGTGAAATTGCTGATGCGTTCGTATGCCAGACACCAAGGTGCTGCTGTGAACTACAGCGTGATTTGCGCTGATATGAAGACTAACGACAACTCTTCGTTGAATGATGATACTGTGGCATCGTATGTGAAAGCCTTGAAGAAGATCTTTGTGGTGGAGGATATGAGAGCTTGGAATCCGAACCTGCGTAGCAAAACGGCAGTAAGGACTAGCGATACACGTTATTTTACAGACCCTTCGATAGGCGTGGCTGCGCTGGGTATTGGACCGAAGGATTTCCTGAACGACTTGAATACGTTCGGGCTATTCTTTGAGACTATGGCTGTGAGAGATTTGCGTGTGTTCGCAGACCCGCTGGACGGAGAGCTGTATCACTATAGGGATAAGAATGGACTGGAGTGTGATGCTGTGCTGCATAGACGTAACGGGACGTACGGATTGATAGAAATAAAGTTAGGTGGAGAGGGGTTGATTGAGGAAGGTGCAGCAAACCTGAAATCTCTGGCAGAAAAGATAGATACCACGAGGATGAAGGCTCCATCGTTTATGATGGTGCTGACGGGAACAGGTGCTTATGCTTACAGACGTA
>Ga0256405_10005823_pt1 | contig 20633 bp, 21 predicted proteins | sample RumenRJG_02DNA_FD_189096 | JGI IMG/M metagenome (GOLD analysis project Ga0256405, IMG submission 189096) | Bovine rumen microbial communities from Lethbridge, Alberta, Canada - RJG_02 | ecosystem: Host-associated > Mammals > Digestive system > Stomach > Rumen | place: Canada: Alberta... | reverse complement strand
CAAAGGTGCAGCTGCTTAAAATTAATTATTGGTATTTGCTTGTTATGTGTTCGTTCCAGTTATTTATGCTTTTGACTATGTTTTGGCCTATTGAGATAATGTGTTCAGTTAAAAATCCGATAATTGCATTTTTTAAGTCAATAACAAGAGTCTTTACAAAACCTCAAGTAATTTTGCTTTTTATAGGCATTAATATTTTAAATTTATTTTTATCGCTGATGAATTATGTTGCTATTTTTAATCCTATAACATATTTTATCGTTACTATGATATTTTTCTATTTTATCATATACGTTTTTGTATTATTATTCTTATATTATGACGAAAAAATCAAAGGTAATAGCGATAGCATCTCCGACAGCAACGGGAAAGAGTAAGCTTGCCATTGAACTTGCACATAAAATAGATGGTGAAATCGTATCTGCTGATTCAAGACTTGTCTATAAAGGCTTTGAAATTGCTGTTGCTAAACCTACTATTGATGAAATGGAGGGTATTCCGCATTATTTGATTGATGTTGTTGAACCTGAATTTGATTATAGTGTCGCAAATTACGTTGATGATGCAGCTATAGCTATTGAAAAAATAATTCAAAAAGGCAAAACACCAATTATTGTTGGAGGTACAGGTTTATATTTTAGAGTATTACTTGAGGGATATGATATTCCAAGAGTAGCGCCTAATCAAAATTTACGTAATGAATTAGATAATCTTTCTTTAGAAGAATTAATTTTAAGATTAAAAAAATTGGATAAAAAATATTTTGATGAAATTGTTGAACCTGAAAAGCGCAAAATTATTAGAGCAATCGAAGTTTGTGAAACTATAGGTAAACCTATTTCTGAATTAAACAAGCAAAAAGAACCGCCCTATTGTGTTGAATGGATTGGAATTAATATGCCTAGAGAGGAAATTTATAATCGGATAAACAAGCGTGTTGATAAAATGATGGAATTAGGTCTAATTGACGAAACAAAAACTCTTTTAAAGAAACACGGTCGTATTCCTAATTTTGTTCAAACAATAGGGTATAAGGAAATTTTACAATACATTGATAATGAAGTTTCTCTTGATAGAGCGATAGAGTTAATAAAACAACATTCCAGGAATTATGCTAAGCGTCAATTAACTTGGTTTAGACGAAATAAAGCTTTAGGTATTGATTAAGAAGCTTTTTCATCGGTTAAATTTTTAAGCTCAACATTTAAAACGGCAATTTGTTGAAGTATTTTTTCTTTCATTATTTTGTCTTCGTAAATTATTTCTTCAAATGATGTTCCGTCCATTTCTTTTTCAACATCAGGTGAGGTTTCTTTTAAGTATGTAATAAACTTAATTTGCATTTCATAAAAATATGCATCACTCTTTAAAGATTCAATTTGTTCATTCAAACTTTTAACGATGTCTTTCATAATGTATCCCCCATCTGACATGCATGTTACCCATGTTTTTCATGACATGTATCATGCATGTAGAGGATAATTATTTTGTGTTGGTATAAGTGTAGTTTGGAGCTTGTTCTTTTATTATTGCAATATTTAATAAAAAATCTTGATTTTTCTTTATTAATAATTCATTACCCTTTTTGCCGAAAGATAAATAAGATTTTTCATAGGCAGAATTAACGGATGCTTCTACTTTATTACCGGTTTTATCTTTTAAAGCTCCTTCTGCTGCAAAAAAGCCTGTTGTAGCAATAAGCGCAGGAATTAATCCAACCGTAAATACAAGTGCAGAACTAACAACTAATTCTGTCTTGTTTATCTTTGTTGTATGCGTTGCAACTATATTATTTATTGCTATTGATTGTTTTTGTGGAGTTATATATTTTGTTGGTATAAATACGAAATTTGCATCTTGTTTTAGTCTTTTAGGTGGGATTACTTTATATATATAACCGCTAAGAATTGATTTTTCGGGTATAATGCTTGTTTGAGAGGTTTGTAAAGGTTCATCAAGTATAACATTAAAATTTTGAGGCGGGTTTATACTGCTAAATTCGTTTAATGCTGTAACTTTTACTGTTTTTGCTTCACAATATAAATAAGAAAATTGGAGAAGTGAGATTAAAAATAATAATATAAGTCTTTTGAACATCTAATCTTCATCCTCCTCGTCGACCTTTTTGTCTTTATAATTTTTAAATTTCAAATAAAATATATTTCCTTTTTTGATATAAATTTCCTCTCCTGTTTCAACGTAAGACAAAGGTGAATTTTTGTAAACTGCAACAGCAGAAGATTTTACACGATTATTTTCTTCATTTTTAACAGCACCTTCGACAGCGTGGTAGCCCATAGAAAGACCTTTTACAAAGAAATTACCAACACTTAATGCTGCATTTTTTGCAGCTTCTGTTTTATCTATTTGAGTTGTATATCTTCCAACATAACTTTGTTCAATATTCACAAGCTTACTATTTTTGTATATTCCAAATATTTCTATGGAAAATTTAGCATTTCGTTTAAGTTTTTGGGGGTCTTTTACGTCTATTACGCGGCCCATAACTATATCGCCACTTTTCAAAAATAAATTGTCATCCAGTTGTATATCTGAAAGAATTTTAATCTTACAGGTTTTGGGAGGATTTATTGTTGATATATCATTCATTGCTTTGACAACAATAGTTTCTGCCATTGCTGACGAACTAAAAAAAATAAAAATTAATAATAAAAATAATAATTTTTTCATATTTATGACCATTCTAATATAATGCGTTCTGTAATATCAGCAGGCGATTGTGGCGATTGAGGCATTGACTTCCACAATTTTATATATATTTCTCTGTTTTTATAATTGTATTTTGTTGCATTTGATTTGAATTCAGAAAACGGTTGTCTTGGAGAACCGTTATTACATCCTCCTTCACGTCCGCATGAACCTCCCAAGTGAATGTAATTTTGAAATTCGTGAACTGCGGTACTAAAATTATCTCCATTAATAAAATCTACATCATAAGTCGATTTATTTTTATCAACATAAGCATATTTGTAACCCAAATCTACGGCATTTAGTCCGTTAAAGCAATAAAAAGAAGTATTATTATTTGTTGTAAAAGGCAAATGGTAATATGTTACGGTGATTTCCTTTTTAGATTTTGAATAAGTAATTTTTCTAGGTATAAGTTCCGCTCTTTTGCTTGAACATCTGTCAGAATCAGTATAATGTACTATAAAAGGATATTCAATAGCAACAAGCATTATCGGGTTATTAATAAATCTGGATTCTTCCGATGGTCCGGATATGCCAAGAAGTCCGGTTTGAGGTTCTGCACAAACATTGGCTGAAATCCAAGGTTTACCGCTTTCTATTGCTCCAAAAACCTGTTGTGATGGCTCATAATTAGCTCTTGCAAATATTGATGATTTAACATATTCTTTTCGTATGTTATAAACTTCAGACTTTGATTTACCGCTTAGTGGTGTTGGCGGATTTACAATAATCTCTTGTGAATCATTGGCGAATACAGGTTCATTTTTAATTGCGTAGTTTGCATTTTTTTTGTCTCTTGTCAATGTAATATCAGCAATTAACTCATTACCTTCACTTGCAGCTGCATTATTGCCAATGTCGCCAATTTTGTACGCATAAAAGCCTATACAAATGATAATAATTAAAAATATCAGTTGAAATTTTTGTCTTTCCATTTATAACCTCTGTGATTATTATACCATATTTTATATTTACATTAATACTTTTTTATGATGTAATAATAAAAGTTAAATAATAGAAAGAGGTATTGGAATGAATATTGAAAGAACATTTGTCGCAATAAAACCTGATGCTGTACAAAGAGGTTTAATGGGTAAAATTATTACTCGTTTTGAAGAAAAAGGGTTTAAAATTATTGCAATGAAGATGCTTGAAGTAACTCAAGAGCAAGCAGCTTCTCATTATGCAGAACATGTCGGCAAACCTTTCTATAACGGATTAGTTGAATTTATTACATCAGCTCCGATTGTAGCGATGGTTGTTGAAGGTGTTGATGCGGTTGCAGAAGTAAGACATATTTTGGGCGCTACAAATCCAAGTAATGCTGATGTTGGTTCAATGAGAGCTGATTTTAGTCCAATTATGAGCTGTAACTGTGTACACGCTTCTGATTCTGTTGATTCAGCTAAACGTGAAATGTCAATCTATTTTGATGTAGAAAAAGAACTTTGCACAAAATGGAAAACTATGATGGAAATAGTTTTAGATGGACTCTCAAAATAATTATTTTAGTTACGAACTTTTGCATGTTGATAAAAATACCGGTGCAAGAGCCGGTATTTTGCACACTCCTCATGGTGATATAGAAACACCTATTTTTATGCCTGTCGGTACAAATTCTTCTGTTAAAATGCTTACAAATTATGACATTGAGCAGACGGGTGCTCAGATTATTTTGGCAAATTCGTATCATTTATATTTGCGTGCAGGAACAAAATTAATCAAACAATTTGGTGGCATTCATGGATGGATGAATTGGAATAAACCTGTCTTGACTGATTCAGGAGGATTTCAAGTATTTTCACTTGCAGATTTGAGAAAAATAACGGAAGACGGTGTAAAATTCAGAGATCCTAAAAACGGTTCTGAACATTTTATTTCACCAGAAATCTCAATGGAAATCCAAGAAGATATTGGCGCAGACATAATGATGGCATTTGATGTTTGTTCACCATTTCCTTGCAGTTATGAAGAGGCAAAAAAGGCAATGGAACAAACCCATAGGTGGTTAGACCGATGCTTTAAAGCTAAAACAAATCCAAAGCAAGCACTGTTTCCTATTGTACAAGGAGCATTTTTTGATGATTTAAGAAAAGAAAGTGCATCTGTAATATCATCCTTTGATGCTGTTGGGTATGCAATTGGCGGATTAAGCGTTGGTGAGTCAAAAGACGTGATGAACCATTTTGTTGAATATACAGCTCCGCTATTACCCGAGAACAAACCTAGATACTTAATGGGAGTTGGGACACCTGAAGATTTACTTGATTGTATTAAACGTGGAATAGATATGTTTGATTGCGTTCTTCCAACCCGAAACGCAAGACATGGTTCATTCTTCACTCACGAGGGCAAAAAGATAATCAAAAACAAACAATTTGAATCTGATGCATCACCGCTTGATGAATTATGTGATTGTTATGCTTGTAAGAACCACTCTAAGGCATACATAAGACATTTATTCAGATGTCAGGAGGGTACATCTGCTGCATTAATGTCAATTCATAACATTAAATTTTTGCTTGATTTTGCAAAAGCTTGTCGAAATGCTATTTTAAATGACGAATTTGAAAATTTTTACAACCAAAATTATCCTAAATATGTTAAATAGATATATTACGTAAGTGGGTAATTTCAGGCTTAGGTTCGAGAGTTATGCCAATGACATCTATTCTGAAATTTTCATATTTAATTTTGCTGTTGTTCAAATACATAAGTAAGCCTTGTTTTATATGATTATATTTCGTTCGGGTAACAGCTTCTAAAGGAGAACCAAAATTATTATTTTTGCGTGTTTTAACTTCAACAAATACAAGAGTATTTTTGTCTTTTGCAATAATATCTATTTCGCAAGAACGCGAAAAACTTTTGTTACGTTCAATAATTTCGTAACCGTTTTTTGATAAATATTTGCAAGCTAAATTTTCGCCAAGTTTTCCTTTTTCTTTATTATATGACATCATTATAATTGTCAGGATTATTCAACAAATCGTAATTGATTTCATTCTCATTATCAGCTATCGTTGCTGCTACAACGGCATCTGACGTAACATTAAGCATTGTGCGTAACATATCTGTTAGTCTGTCCATTGTGTAGAGCAAAGCAAAACCAGATATTAATTGTTCAGGAGTTAAGCCCATACCGTTTAAAATTAGAACAATAGTTATTAAACCCGTACCCGGAATACCTGCGCAAGTACTTGATGCAACAATTGTGAGGATAAATATTTGTAATATCATAAATACTGACAAGTCTACACCGTAAGCCTGAGCCAAGAATAGTACACATATAATTTGAACCATAGCTGTGCCATCCATATTTAAGGTTGCCCCAAGAGGAAGTACAAAACTTGCTATTTTGTGAGAAATACCTCTTTTTTCGCAGCAAGCAATGGTTAAAGGTAGTGTTGCAGAAGAACTTGCCGTACCAAATGCAACCATCATCGCTTCTGTCATCGCTGCGTATAACATAAATACAGGTACTTTTGAAAATATTTTTAAAAATAGTGGATAAACTACAAAGAATTGAATAGCTAAACCAATTGCAACAACCAGTAAATATTTAGATATACTTGAGAAAATGTCCAATCCGAAACTTGCAATTGACGTTGCAGTAAGTGCAAAAACTCCGGGAGCTGCAAAATACATAAGCCAATCTGTAACTTTCATTGTTGCTGCAAATATTGATTCAAAAAAGGAAATTACAGGACGGCTAATTTCGCCTATTCTTGAAAGTGCTATTGCAAACAATAGCGTAAATACAAGAATTTGAACCATATCGCCCATAGCCAACGCAGAGAAGGGATTTTTTGGTAAGAAATCAAGTATTATATTTAAAACATTTTCTCTTTGATTTTCTATGGTTGCGGCTACTTGTTGTTGAATTTCGCCTGCAGCCTGTGCATCTATGTATTGTTGCGCACCTTGTCCGGGTTGTATGGCGAGAGCAAGCGTTAATCCTATTAATACAGCCATTACGGTTATAATACCGTAATAAACAACCATTTTAACACCAAATTTACCTAATTGTTTATTATCACCTATGCTTGCAATACCTATAATTACAGAAGACACTACCAAAGGAATTACAACCATTTGGATTAATCTTATAAATGCTTGCCCAACAAACGTCAATGCGTTAAAAATCATTGAATTTTGGTGTCCGTGTAATAATATTCCTGCAAAAATACCTGCTATAATACCAAAAAATATGTGCCAGTTACGCTTTAATCCTAACCCTACGGCAATCATAACCTGCATATGTATTTTCATATATATTTATCCCTTTTATCTTTTACTGTGAGATAATTGTAATACTATCAAAGTAAAATATCAATTTTTTTTAACAAAATGTTTAATATAATGATTGTAATACAGGCAGCTTAACATTTGAACAAAATGCTTGTTCTGTTAGTCTTATACCCTGACAAGCTTGATTTCTTTTAAATTGAGCTCTGTAAATAAGTTTTATTGTTTTATCTACTGTATCTTTATCATATTTTGAAATTAATTCTTCATAAGCAAGTTTATTTTCAATGTAATCTTCTATTATTTTATCTAAAATCTCGTATTCAGGGAGTGAATCATTATCTTTTTGGTTTGGTCTTAACTCTGCGGATGGAGCTTTTTTTATGATTTCATAAGGGATTATTTCTTCGTTTCTGTTAATCCAATTTGAAAGTTTATATACATTTGTTTTTGTTAAATCCGCAATAACATTCAGTCCTCCGCACATATCGCCGTATAATGTGCCGTATCCGCAAGCTATTTCAGATTTATTGCCTGTTGAAAGTAAAAGACAATTTTCCCTGTTTGAATGAAACATTAATATCACGCCTCTTAATCTCGATTGTAGGTTTTCTTCTGCCAAATCCATTTTTTGTGCATCTGCAATGTTATTCATAAAGCAATCAAAAAGTGGTGATATTGATATATTTTTCAAATTAATTTTAAGTTTTTTAGCCAATTTTTCAGAATCCTTTATGCTTCCAACACTTGAATATTTGCTTGGTAACATAATTGCGTAAACATTGTTTGCTCCCATTGCTTCTTTTGCCAATGTTGCAACCAGAGCCGAATCTATACCACCTGATAAGCCAAGTATTACTTTTTTAAATCCGGTATTTTCGCAATATTCCTTAATTGCAAAAGTTGTAACTTTATAAATTTCTTCTTCGGTATCATATTTTTTGATTTTCTTATTTTTGGAAAAATCTATATTTTCTATTTTTTCTTCAAGTAGAGGCATTTCTGCGACAATTTCATTTCTACTATTCTTAGCAAAACCTTGTCCTGCGTAAACATTTTCTCCATCCAGCATTATTGAATTTATACAAATAAAATCTTGGTGCGTAACTGTATTTTCAACGAATTCAGGATGTGAATTCATTGCATAGTATCTGTTTTTTGCAAGTATGTAAAGGTCGCAATTTATATTGTCCTTATATTCATCGCTTACATAAATCTTTTTACCTTTTAAATCAAAATAGGCTTTATTTATGTCATATAATTTACCGTTTTTAATGAGTTTTTTACCTACCAGAATTGTATTTTTTTTGAAATAATTGCACAAATTTTCATAAAATTTTAATTTTGCTTCTTGATAATTACTATCAAATTCCATTGGTGAATTTGTTTCAATTTCAGGAAATATATTTATATCTGCCGAATTATCAAAATTGTTTAATATATTTTGATAATTAAAGTCAAAATTGGCATATTTGTACTTTATTTGAGCAAGTGTAATTTTCATATTATCTCCATTATTCATCAAGTTTTATGTAACTTGCATTTTTCCAACGTAAATCAATGTATTTAATTTTTTTGTCCAATGTTTTTACCTGTGGCATTATTGATGGTATACGTTTAATTCGGTCGTAGCAAGTATCTTCAAGTTCTCCAATTCTTATTGGCAAACCGTTGATTTGTAAATAGACATCTTTTGGATTTCTTAAATCTATAAAATCCAAAGGCTCTTTTGAAACATTTTTTACGGTTTTAGCAACTTTTTCAATCATTTCTACTCGTTGCTTATCCCAATATCTGTAATCGTCGCCTTTAGTTCCGTATGTCAGAACTCGAATTGTTTTAAAGGATTTATCTAAAGGTAAAAAATCACGTCCGATTAATTTCCCGCCTTTTGTAAAAAATGCTATAGGTTCTACATTTTCATCAGGCGCTATTGTTATAATAGGTATTCTTTCCTGAACAATAATCTGTAATCTTGCGGGAAACCAAAATCTTCTAATATACACATTTTCAACAGGGTCAAGTTCCATTATGTTTTTCTTTATTCCGTCTGTATTAAACATGTATATAGGAACTTTCGGAACTTCATTTTTTCTTAATGCTGCTACTATATAGTAGTCAGGAACAATTTTATTATTTAATATTTCAAGATAAGGACTTTGGGCTGAATCAAAGGCTCTTGGCGACATGTACCATTGGTGCATTCTAATTATTCTGTAGCAAAGATACATTAAAATAATAATCATTACAAAGCGCAATAACACTTTAAAACGACGCATCCACATATTGGAACGTCTAATACCACGTTCCTGTTTATCACGTTTTATACGGGAAGCATAATATGCTTCATCGTATTCTATTTCTTCATTGTCGTTTTCTTGGTTATTAGCCATTATTTGTTTAATCCTGCACTATTTAAAATAAGTAATACAAGGTTATCATAATCTATACCCATAACTTTTGCTTGTGCCGGTAAATCGCTGGTATCAGTCATACCAGGACTTGTATTTATTTCAAGAAAGTATGGTTTATTGTCTTTTATCATGAAATCAACTCTTGAAACACCGCTGCATCCGGCTGTTTGATGTGATTTTACCGCTATATTTTTTATCAATTCGGTTGTTTGTTTGTCCAAATTTGCCGGTAAAATAAATTCGGACAAGCCTTTCGTGTATTTTGCATCAAAATCATACCATTCTGTTTTTGTACGTATTTCTAAAATTTCTGTTGCAAAAACTTTATTATTATTTTCTAATACTCCTACTGTTACAAAATAGCCATCTATAAATTCCTCAATTAATACGTCATTATTGAATTTCACTGCTTCATTATAGGCTTTTTCAAGTTCTTCCGGAGCATTGACTTTTGTCATTCCAAAACTTGAACCTTCGCTTACAGGTTTTGTGATTAATGGATAATTTAATTTCTTTGTTTTTTTAAATACATCTTCACCTTTTTTTACGAAAACAGATTTTATTAACGGTATTTCGGGACAGGTTGAGAGCACTCTTTTTGTGTATTCTTTGTTCATGCAAATTGCAGATGACATAACACCGCAGCCTGTGTAAGGTATTTTTAATATTTCTAGAAGTCCTTGAATACATCCATCTTCGCCATATTTTCCGTGTAATGCAATATAGGCATATTCTATGCGTTTGTCCTTTAATGTTTTTGAAATATTTTCATCAACATCTATTAATTCGGCATTATCGTAGCCTAATCGTTTTAAGGCTTCATAACAATTTTTGCCGGAGCGCATTGAAACATCTTTTTCGGATGACATCCCTCCGCATAAAACACCTATTTTGGCTTTTTTATCTATTTTTGCATTAATATCTTCCATATTTTTTCCTCTTTGTCAGAATTGTTTCCTATGTATATCACCTCGGGAATAAGCCTGAGGTTGTAAGTTTCCTTAACTTTATTGTACATCAATGACATTAAATTTAAAATATCCTCTGATGTTGCATTATTGTAATTTATAATAAAATTAGCGTGATTTTCCCAAACTTTTGCACCTCCGAATTTAAAATCTTTTGCTCCAATTTCATCTAAAAGCTTTCCCGCTGAATTATTTTGAGGATTTTTAAAAACGCTGCCACAATTTGGTAATGCTAAGGATGGTTGGTGTGTTTTTCTAAATTCAAGATTTGAACACATTTTTTCGTCTATTTCGTGCTTTTCACCATAAGGTAATTCAAAATTTGCGGATAGAACAATGTAATTTTTGTTTTGGCAAATTGAAGTTCTATAATCAAATTTTAAATCTTCTTTTGACAATCTGATAACTTCTTTTTTGTCTAAATCAAAAATATCAGCTGAAATTAAAAAATCGCTTATGGATTGACTATGTGCTGAAGCATTCATATATACTGCTCCGCCTATTGAGGCGGGAAATCCTATCATGAATTCAAAACCGCTTAATCTGTTTTCACAGGCTAATTTAGATGCCATTTGAATTTTTACACCGCATTCTGCTTCTATTTTTTGCCCATTAATGTCTATTTTATTGCATTTTGTAGTAAAAATAATATTACCTTTAAATCCAAATGTTGAAATTAAAACGTTAGAACAGTTTCCTAAAACAATAGGATTTTCAATAGTTTTAAGAAGGTATATTAATTCGTCTGTGTTTTTAGGAAAATATGCACACTCAATATCACCGCTGACTTTAAATGAAGTCAGATTTTTTGCATTATAATTATGTCTAACTTCAATATCCATGATTTATTTATCCATTTTTAACAGGTATTTACCTAATTCTGTTATTGTTCCGGCACCGAGTCCAACTACTATATCGCCATCTTTTAATGTTGGGTAAATAGCCTTTGCAACATCTTCCATGGTGCCTGGAATATGTCTGGCATTTGGTAATTCCTTTGCAAAATTTTCACCATTTATACCATCAATTTTATCTTCTGATGCCGCAAAAATATCTGTTACAATCACGTTTGTGGTATTTTTAAACGCATTTTTAAATTCATTCCATAAACTTTGCAATCTTGTATATCGGTGTGGCTGAAAAACTGCAATTACATTTTTGTCAGGGAATTCAGTTAAAGCTGTAAGGGTAGCTTTTATTTCCGTCGGGTGATGTGCATAATCGTCATATATTAAAGCACCTTTGACCTCTCCGACAAACTGAAAACGTCTTCCCATGCCTGTAAAACTTGAAAAGTGTTCTTTTATTTTGTTAATTTCAATTCCTGCTTCATTTAAACTTGCTAAAACAGCAAGTGCATTTGCAACGTTATGTTTTCCTAAGAGTTTTATTTTTAATTTTGTTAGAAATTCACCTTTATAAATAACGTCAAAAGAGCTTCCTGTTGGTGTTAAAATAATATTTTTTGCAGTGTAATCTGCATCATTAAAACCGTAGGTTATAAAATTATGTCCTTTTAATTTTAAATTCCCATTGCAATCGTTGTTAATCAAGACTTTTTGTGTATCATTCAGTTTTGATAATAACCGGTTAAAGGTTTCAATAAGTGAATTTAAACCATCTTTATAGAAATCCAGGTGGTCAGCTTCTAAATTATTTATAACAAGTATATCAGGATTATATTTAACAACAGTTCCATCGCTTTCATCTAATTCTGCAATAAAGTACTTATCGCTTTTATAGTTTGCATTGGTATTAATGCCGGGAATTATTCCTCCAACAACATAAGAGGGTTCAAGTTCTGCTTTATCAGTAACATACGCAGATAGTCCGCTTGTTGTTGTTTTTCCATGAGTTCCAGCATATCCTATAAAACACTTTGAGCGTTCTGAAAGAGTCTTTAACACATCCGAACGATGCAAAATCTTTAGTCCTAATCTTTTTGCTTTTTGTATTTCAGGATTGCTTTCTCTTATAGCTGTACTTGCAACAACAGTGCAATCATCGGGCAGGTTATTTTCGTCGTGTCCGATGAATACTTTTGCTCCAAGTTTTTTTAATTCGGTAATGTATTTACTGTCATTAATATCTGAGCCTGAAACATCAAATCCTTCTTGCAACAAGTATTTTGCAAGTCCGCTCATACCAATTCCGCCAATTGCTATAAAATGAAATTTCTCTTTTTCCACGTCAACTATCCCAATATATTGTGTACATTGTGATTATATTACAAAAACGGCTTAAAATGAAAACTTTAATATATTTTAATGTTTTCTTAGAGAGCTTGAAGAGCAGCTATTTTCATAGTTTGAACGTCAGGTTTTTTGTCTGTCCATATCTCAAGTGCTTTGGCTCCTTGATGTATTAGCATGTCAAGACCGTTGACCGTTTTTAAACCGCATTCTTCAGCGTATTGCAATAATAAAGTTTTAATTGGGTTATATATTACATCGTAAACAATAGCATCTTTACTCATTTTTTCGACATCGTATTTTGTTATAGGTGATAAATCCATAGAATTTCCACGCATTCCGACAGGTGTACAGTTTACGAGTATTGCTAATTCCGATAAATCACGTATCATTTGTATTTGAAAGCTGTTAAACTTAATTTCAGGGAATGTTTTACGCATTGTATTAATCATATCTGCAGCATTAATAATATTTCTTGAGAAGTAGTCAATTTCTTTTATGCCCGCTTGTATCAAGCCTATCGTTGCTGCACGGGATGCTCCGCCTGTGCCTATAATTCCGGCTCTCTTGCCTGTTAAATCAACATTTTTTGGCAATGCTGCCCAAAAACCGTAAATATCAGTGTTATATCCTTTTAGGCTTCTGTCTTCAAGAATTTTCACAGTATTGGCGCAACCTGCGATATTTGCCGTTTCATCTATTTCGTCTAAAAATAATGAAATAGGTACTTTAAGCGGAATTGTTACGTTAAAACCGTTATAATCATTGATTTTTAAATATTTTACCCGGTCTACAAGTTCTGCAGGAGGTGTTTCCAATATTTCATAAGAACCTTGTTCTCCTATGCTTTCAAAACCAGCTTTTTGTATAACTGCTGATAGTGAGTGTCCTAAAGGATATCCTATTAATCCTAATTTATACATTTTCTTCTAACTCCTTTGAATATTTACAAGTTTTTGATGAGCATTCAAGGAAAGTTCCTTTTTTCAAAACTTTTTTTACTAATAGTGAACTACATTCAGGGCAAATATCACCTGTTGGTTCATTCCATAATACAAAATCACAGTCCGGATATTTGTTACATCCATAGAAAACTTTACCATATTTTGATTTTCTCTGGATAATTTCACCATTGTTGCATTTTGGGCATTTTACACCCGTTGAATGTACAACCCGCTTTCTGTTTTTGCAATCGGAGTTTGTGCATTCCATATATTTACCGTAAGGTCCAACTTTGAAAATCATATCAGAACCGCATTTTTCGCATTTTTCTTCACAAACTTCAGGTTCAGAAACATCTTCTTGTTTTGCATTTAGCGGCATCATTGTTTTACATTCGGGATAACCCGAACAACCTAAAAATTGAGAGCCAAAACGGCTTGTCCTTATAACCATTTTTTTACCGCAATTCGGACATACAATATCGCTTTCAATGCTTATACGCTCCATATTTTGTTTTGCATCTGAAACAATTTGAACAAAAGGTTCATAAAAATCTTTTATAACTTTGTTCCATACAGCCTTTTTTTCTGCAATATCATCAAGTTTTGCTTCCATGCCTGCAGTAAATTCATAGTCCATGACATTTTTAAAATGTTCTACCAATTGTTTTGATACTGTTCTGCCTAAAAGAGTTGGTGCTAAAGCCTTTTCTACTTTTTCAACGTAGCCTTTAGATTGAATTTTTGTAATAATAGGTGCATAAGTTGAAGGTCTGCCTATTCCGTGTTCTTCCAATGCTTTAACAAGAGAGGCTTCACTATATCTTGGCGGTGGTTGTGTAAAGTGTTGTTTTGGATTAATTTTTTTACGTTTTAATATATCACCTTTTTTCATTTCAGGGATAGATTTTTTAACATCTTCCTCATCGTCAGAATAAAGTTTTAAAAATCCGTCAAATACTACAGAACTTGTACCTGCTTTTAAAACGTATTCACCTGCTTTAATATCTATTGACGTATTTGCAATAGTTGCATTTTGCATTTGTGAGGACATAAATCTGTCCCAAATCAATTTATACAGGCGATACTGTTCACTTGTCAAATGTTGTTTTAATGATTGCGGAGTTCTTTCAGGATAAGAAGGACGTATCGCTTCGTGGGCATCCTGAACATTCTTTTTGCCTGCTTTTACGTAGTTGTTTGGCTCTTTCGGATAATATTTTTCTCCGTAATTATCAAGAATAAACTCTTTCGCAGCTGCTTGAGCGTCATCCGATATACGAACGGAGTCCGTTCTCATGTAAGTGATAAGACCTACAGCACCGTCTGAACCAAGTTCAATACCTTCGTAAAGTTTTTGTGCTATCTGCATTGTTTTGGCAACGCCATAACCCAATTTAGAGGAGGCTTCACGCTGGAGTGTTGAAGTTATAAATGGCGGTTGAGGTTTTCTTGTTGTGTCTCTTTTAGAAATTTTATCTACAACAAATTCGGTTGTTTTCTGATTTAGATATTCAACTATTTTAGTTGCTTCTTCTTCATTTTTAATTTCAACTTTTTTATCTTTATATTTTTGTAATTCTGCTTCAAAGGTTACTTTTTCTTTTTCAAGTTCTGCTGAAATAGTCCAATATTCTACAGGAACAAAAGCTTCAATTTCGTCTTCTCTTTCGCATATCATACGTAGTGCAACAGATTGAACTCTGCCCGCTGAAAGGTGGTTATTTCTCAATTTTTCCCATAATACAGGGCTTATTTTATAACCTACAAGTCTGTCGAGAATTTGTCTTGTTTGCTGCGCTTTTACTCTGTCTAAATCTATTTCTCTAGGGTTTTCTACTGCATGTTTAACTGCTTTTGGTGTAATTTCGTTAAACTCTATTCTTTGAATTTTATCATCATCAATATTTAAAACTTGTCTAACGTGCCAAGCAATAGCCTCACCCTCACGGTCAGGATCAGATGCAAGATATACTTTTGCACATTTTTTTGCTATTTCATTTAATTTGTCTACAACTTTTTTCTTTTCAGGAATAATGACAAAGCTTGGTTCAAAATCTTTTGCTACATCAAAACCTAAAACATTTTTAGGAAAATCTCTTATATGACCAAAACTTGCTTCGATAGTATAATTATCTCCTAAAATCTTTTTAATTGTTTTCGATTTTGCAGGAGATTCGACTATAACTAAAGCTTTTTCATTCTTTTTTGAAGTGTTTTGAGTGGTTTCTTTTGTTTTTGTTGCCGTTTTCGCCATTTTAATCTATACCTTTTGGTATCTGTCCCCTTCTACCTGTTTTATTATGCCTTTAAGTTCCAATGTTGTCAAGCAAGCCAGCAAGTCGTCAGTTTTGATGTTTGTTTCTTGCTGAATACTGTCAAAGTTCTTAGGTTCAATTTCGATTGAATCAATCACTTTTTGTTCATCTTCTGTTAAATCATCTAAAAATAATTTTTGCTGTTCAGGAACTTTAATCTCCCAATTTAGGGCATTTAAAATATCTTCACCCTCTGTAACTATTGTTGCTCCGTTTTTTATAAGTTTGTAGATACCTTTTGTATTAGGATTAGAAATTAAACCCGGAATACACATTAGCTCTCTGCCTTGCTCAAGAGTTAAGTTAGCGCTAATTAACGCACCGCTTTTTATAGCTGCCTCTACAACTATTGTTCCGTAACTCAATCCTGTAACTATTCTGTTGCGTTCAGGAAATCTGAATTTTAAAGGCTCAAATGTAGGATAATATTCAGTAATTACTGCTCCTGCACCGTTTTGAATATTTTTGTATAATTCCCTGTTGCTCTCGGGGTATGTAAAATCAAAGCCGCTTGCAATTACACCTATGGTTTTAAGGTTATTTTCTATTGCTGAGTGGTGTGCGGTTGTGTCAATACCTGAGGCTAAGCCTGAAACAATACATATCAGTATTTGACAAATCTTTTAATACAAGTTTTAATGATTCCTTTCCGTTAAATGATGCTTTTCTTGAGCCTACAACGGCAATGGTTTTATCTAAATTACAAGACTCTAAATCCCCCTTTACATACAAAACTGCAGGAGGATTGTCAATTTCTTTCAGCATCTTTGGATATTTGGAACTTTCGTATGTTATGACTTCAATATCATTTTCAATTACATAATTGTATATTTTGTCTATATTTAGTTTATCTCTTAGGTTTAAAAATGTTTCTGCTTTTTTCTGGCTAAGTCCTTCTAATTCTTTTAAAATATTGTATGTTGCATTAAATACGCGTTCTATATCATGAAATCTATTGTATAAACTAACAATAAACTTAGAATTTATTTGTTCTATTGAAGATAGTGCAACCCAAAATTTGTCATTCATATCATGAGTTTAGCATGAATATTTTTGCACGCAAAAAGTAACGCTTTAAATGTTGAAATAATTTTTAATTAAATCAACAATAATTTTTGCTGAATTACCTGTTCCATATGGATTTTGAGCAGTCAACCTTGTTTGAGATTTATCTTTTGATAAAATTTCTTCACTAAATTGCATAATTTTTTCGTAATCAGCTCCTACAAGCTTTGAAACTCCTGCATCAATACCTTCCTGACGTTCTGTTTCGTAGCGCATAACGAATGTCGGACAGCCAAAAGTCGGTGCTTCTTCTTGTATTCCTCCGCTATCAGTAAGAATTAATTTTGCGTTTTTCATTAAATAAACTAAATACGGATAATCCAAAGGTGTTAGCAAATGGACGTTTTTAATATTTTCAAAAGCAGTATGAATTTTATTTTTTACATTAGGATTTGGATGAACAGGAATTACAAATTCGTGGTCAGAATATTTTATTGCTAAATCGTAGATTGCTTTTATAATTCTGTCTATTCTTTCACCATGATTTTCTCGTCGATGTGCTGTTACAAGAACCAATTTATCATTAATTTCTATATTTTGCTCTTTAAAGAATTTTGCTGACTTCTCAATTACTTCATCTGATAAACAGAACAAGGCATCAATTACTGTGTTACCTGTTACTGAAATTTTCTTTCCATCAATTCCTTCATCTAAAAGAGCCTGTTTGTTTTTTTCTGTCGGTGCAAAGTGCAGTTGCGCAACTCTGCTTGTCATCTGGCGCATAACTTCTTCCGGAAACGGCTCATATATATCGTAAGACCTTAAACCTGCCTCTACATGAAAAACAGGTGTTTTATAATAGAAACTTACCAATGATGCTGTCAAAACTGTCATTGTATCGCCCTGAACTATCGTTGCATCAATATTGTTATCATTAAAAACTTTTTCTAAACCTAATAAAATTCTTGATTGTACTTCACCCAAAGATTGATTTTCACGCATACAATCTAAATTTATATCAGCTTTTAAATCAAAGTATTCAAGAGTTTGGTTGGAAAGTTCTTTTTGCTGTTCTGTATTGCAGACAATCACATTGTAATTTTCGTGTTTTCTCAACTCAATAATTACAGGGGCTAACTTAATAACCTCCGGTCTTGTGCCAAATACAACTAAAATATTTTTTTTGTTCATAAGTTTATTTTACAACAAACATTTTTATTTTATAATTATTCTGCAAAGGGCAACTCCCGAGTCAATAACTTTCGCAGCTATGACTTCAAATCAATTAAACTGACGAAAGGAGGGCTTGCCTATGATTGATTTCATTTTGTTATTTTTTATACTAAAACAAAAACTAACACTAATGACTTCAATATTAGTGCTAGTTTTATTTACGCAATAAAACTACGGGAGTTTAAAAATATAATAAGTTAACGGCTTATTATATGCCCTTTGTTTTATAATAACATTATAACATATTTAATGGAATTTTCAAGTGCAGGTATGGAAGTGATAATTATCGGAGCAGGTTTGGCGGGAAGCGAAGCAGCCTTACAACTTGCTAAACAAAATATAAAAGTTAAATTATACGAAATGCGGCCTCAAAAAACAACAGGCGCACACGTTAGTGAAAATTGTGCAGAATTTGTATGTTCAAATTCTCTTGGATCAGCAGATATTACAAATGCAAGCGGACTTTTAAAACACGAAATGGAACTTTTAGGCGGAGAACTTATTAAAATTGCTTATGAATGTCGAGTTCCAGCAGGAAACGCACTTGCAATTGATAGAGTCGGATTTAGTAAAAAAGTTACCGAACTTATTGAAAATAACGAAAATATTGAACTTGTAAGAGAAGAATTAAAAGAAATACCAAGCGATATTCCGGTTATTATCACATCAGGCCCTTTGACAAGTGATAATTTGGCAAATTCAATAAAAGAATTTACCAAAACTGAGCATTTGCACTTTTTTGATGCAATAGCACCAATTGTTGAAAAAGACAGCATAAATTTTGATGTTGCATTTTGGGCAAGCCGTTATGATAAAGGCGAAGCTTCCTACATCAACTGTCCTATGAATAAAGAACAATACGAAAAATTTTATAATATTCTTACAACGGCCGAAAGAATTGAATTAAAAGAGTTTGAAAAAAATGCAAAATTCTTTGAAAGTTGTCTGCCTGTGGAAGTTTTAGCTTCACGTGGAGTTGATACTTTACGTTTTGGACCAATGAAACCGGTAGGATTGATTGATAGACGTACTAATGAAGAAAATTGGGCAGTTGTTCAGTTAAGACAAGATGATGCTGCAAAAAGTCTGTTTAACCTAGTAGGTTTTCAAACCAATTTAAAATGGGGTGCGCAAAAAGAATTAATACACTCTATTCCTGGACTTGAAAACGCAAACATTGTAAGATACGGAGTTATGCACAGAAACACATTCATAAATAGTCCGCAAATTTTAAACTCTACACTTAACACAAGACAGCGTGAGGATTTATTCTTTGCGGGACAAATTACTGGTGTTGAAGGCTATACTGAATCAATTGCAACAGGTTTACTTGCGGGGTTGAACATGGCAAAATATTTAAAAAATGAACCAATAATTGAATTGCCGCAAGAAACGATGTTGGGGGCTTTATGTAAATATATTTCATCAAGCGAATTGAAATATTTTCAGCCAATGAATTCAAATTGGGCAGTTGTTTCTCCTATTGAGTTACCTAAAAAAGAAAGAAAAAATAAAAAATTAAAGAACGAATTACTTGCAAATCGTTCTATTGAAACATTGAAAGGAATATTATGTTCTATTTAGAAAAATTAAATGGTAAAACCGTTATGAAAACGGATATATTAGACGGATTAACCCACTATTTTACAACCAGAGAATGTCCTATAAAATCTCGTGAGCCTGAAATGATTGACATTACAATGGAAAATAGAAAAATGTTCAGGGAAGTTCTAGGTGTATCTGAAGAAAATTTGATATATCCTGAACAGCGACATACAGATACAGTTGATGTTGCTGAAATTGGCAAAACTTTCTATCCTGAGGCAGATGCGCTTATTTTAACTAATCACGAACAAGCCGTATTTTTAAATTTTGCGGACTGCACACCGCTTGTTGCCTATGACCCTGTAAAAAATATTGCAGCGGTTATTCATGCCGGCTGGAAAGGAACTGTCGGTAAAATTGGTGCTAAAACTATTTTGAGAATGCGTGATGAATTTGGCACAAACATTGAAGATGTAAGAGTTGCCGTAGGCCCTGCAATTTCTGTTTGTTGCTACGAAGTAAAAGAAGATGTATTCAATATGAGTATGATTTCAGTTGCGAATAATCAAGGACTTTATGAAATAAGAAACGGGAAAATTTACGTTAATTTAAAAGAAATAAACAAACGTCAGCTTGAAGAAATTGGTGTAAAACACATTGATATTTGCCAATACTGTACGTCATGCAATAATGATTTATTCTACTCATACAGGAAAGAGGGCGAAACGACAAACCGTCATAGCGTAATTGTAAAACTTGAGGACAGGTAATAAATTGAAAAAACTTGTTAAATTAAATTCTGCGCGAAATTGTTTAAGATATTTAATAAAGGCGTATAAAATTGGTACGTTGTATGTGCCTCATTATATTTGTCCTTGTATAAAATCAATATTAAGAAAAGAAATTACAAATATAAAATATTACCATATTGATGATAAATTTATGCCGGCAGAAAAATTTAGAGCAGATTCATACATTTTGTACCCTAATTATTTCGGAATTTGCACAAATAATGTTAGATTATTAGAAAAAGAATATAGAAATTTAATTGTGGATA
>Ga0256405_10005822_pt1 | contig 20636 bp, 15 predicted proteins | sample RumenRJG_02DNA_FD_189096 | JGI IMG/M metagenome (GOLD analysis project Ga0256405, IMG submission 189096) | Bovine rumen microbial communities from Lethbridge, Alberta, Canada - RJG_02 | ecosystem: Host-associated > Mammals > Digestive system > Stomach > Rumen | place: Canada: Alberta... | reverse complement strand
GAATGACTGATTTGCTTTTGGATTGCAAAAGTAGTCAATTCAAATCGTCACCGTCAATTTTCCGCTCTAAAACTCTATATTTAAGTAATTTACAAACATCTCCGCTATTTTTTAGTGGACACTAGTGTATTATTATCAATATCATGACCAGAACTCCACGAGACTGCTGAGCGACGTGTCGAGGACTGCTCGAGCCTTAAGTAGTCGCAGGGCATCGGCGAAACGCTCAGCCTTGCGAATCTCGGCAACTTTCTCGGCCGTTTGGTTGGCGCTATCAGCCATCTGCAGCTGTAGGTACCACACATCCTGAATGAACTGGGGAATATAAGTATAGGACTTGTCGTCAAACTTATAGTTAGCACGATTCTCCTTGTCGATAGTTGCCCAGATGGCTTTCACGTCATCGGCTGTTGGGTTATCTTTCGCCTTGATGTCGCCGGCAAATCGGGGCCATAAGATGGCTGCCAGCGGCAGCGCCATATCGGCCTTGCCCTGACGGTCGAGTTCGCCGAGCAGTCCCCTGACAAGGTCGTTGTACTCGCTAGTATCGAAACGGTCCTTGAGCGAAGTCCAGAAGAAATGTGTCACCTTGTAATAATACAACAGATCGTAATACTTTAAGGCGAAACCGCCGTCGAAGCCGCTCTGCATGTTATATACGGCATTGTAGCTGTCGAGAGTAGCCAACGATGCCTCAGAGTGATTCTTGAGCGCCTTGTCAAATACATCGCTCACCTTGAAGTCGTACTTGGCAGCAAAACGCAGGCCGCGCAGGATGGCACGAGGATCGGTTCTGACCTTCAGGTCGGCATCGACAACGGTATTCACCACCCCATCACGCAGGTCACGCAGACCACCGTGGTAATCGATGACATCACCCGTGGCATAATCGTAGTAGAGCGAGTTGAAGGTGAAGTCACGGCTGTAAGTGTCTTCAAGCAGGTCGTCGGAATAGGGCGAGTCAGGATTTTTTGCCATAGGCACATTGGCCTTGCCTGCTAATTCGGGGAAGATGGCGAAAATCGGTGCGATGTCGGTTTCGATGTCGCCGTCGTGATAAGCCTTAACGACCCAGATGTTGCGGAAAGCATTGAACGACCAGGTCTTGGGCACCGTGGCAATAATCTGTTCGATGGAGGCGTTGGTAGAGAAATCCACGTCGTGAGAAGGCTTCCCGAGAATGGCATCGCGCACGCTACCTCCGTTCACGTAAACCTTATAACCCGCGTCAACCATACATTTCATATCGTTGGTAGCATTGGTAGGGAAAGTGAAGCGATTCTCATCATACATCGTCTTCGGGATGATCAGTTTGGCATAGCCATTGGCTACCACATCAGGATAGTTCGCTTCGATTAGCTTATTGATTTCCGCAGTAAAGAACCCGTCCGTGGATCCAGGAACCGCAGGTTTCGATGGATTATCGGCATTTTCGGTACAAGCGTTGAACGACAGGGTGCAGAACAGGATGGCAAACCACATCCATGATAATCTGTATAACTTCATACTTTTACAATTTAAAATTATTGGTGCAAATTTACACAATTTTTCGAAAAACAAAAAGCAATAGCCACTTTTTTTCACTTTATAGCTTTCAGGAAACTTCTTGTTCTACTTGAAAAAATGAATATTTGAATATTTCAAGTGAGCATGCAAACGAATAGCACAAGAACCCCGCCGGAAAAACACTCTGACGGGATTCTTTATCACTTAAATACTTAGAAAGATTACTTCACTACCTTATTCCACCACTCACGGTAGGTTTCAGGATCCTTCACATAATTCAGGAAATCAGGATATTTAGCCTTAAGGCTCTGACGCTCGTCTGGCCACACGAAAGTGATGGGAACCACAATCTTGCTGGCTGCATCACCCTTCGGGGCTTTCAACGTCATCCACTTATTCTGGCGGAAAACCTGAATCAGAATATCGTCTGCAGATTTGAAATTGCCTGTCAGCGAGAACTCCACAGGATCTTTCTTCGCATTTGCCAGACCAGCCTTATCGGCATTGGTATTGACCATGACCTTCTGATCGACTCCAAACATCTTATGCACCTCGAGGTTGTCATCGCCATTGATACGGATCTTCAGTGTGGCACCGGCTGCCTGCAGCTTGCAGTTTGCGCCAGTCTCTGTAAGTTGCACATCAAGCACGATATCATTGAAGTCGAAGTCGGTATCGTCTTCAATACCGTCAAGTCCGTCGTGAGGCAGGTCGTGTGCGTTCAGATCCTCAGCAATGATGCGGTACCATACTGGCTCCGGTGTGGGTGTGGGAGGCTCCGGTGTGGGAGGCTCCGGTGTAGGCTCTGGATCTTTCTTCTCTGGCTTTACAAGTTCGGGATAGAGGCCATCCTCACCAGCCTGAATGATAGCAAACAACAGGTTACAGTTCGGTTGGTTATCATCGCTCACACCAAACACATAGCACTTTTCCACATCACCCTTGGATACGTCACCGATAGCAGCACCGCTATAGGCGTTCTCATCGGCATTCTTGAACTGGTTGGTGTAATAAGTATGGGTTTTGCCTTCTGCATCCATGTTCCTGACATAGATACCGAAATAATAGTCGCCATTCATGTAGACTGTCCAGGTTCTCGACTGTAGGCGGACAACAGGATTGGGGGCTCTGTGCCATTTTGAATAAGCATCAGTTTTTTCCGGATCCTCCCAATATTCGTCGAGATCCTTATAACGGTTGTACTGGAAATAATAGCCGAGATCTGCTTTCTGAAGGTCCTCTATCAGTTTTATCTCCTTGGCATTTTCATACGTTTCCTTCGTAGGATCATAATAGTACAGACCGATTTCATCTTTCAAACTTGTGTTCGTATAGATCAGACGGATATTACAGAATTTCCCTCTCTCATGGAATTCGTAGTTATACCATGTTTTGTCAGTACAAACTGCATTCTGTGGGAATGTAGACTCGACAGTAGCGAAAAAATCATTGTAAAACATCGACGAATAGCCTTCCGAGTCAAGTACAACCTTCGTTGTGTCTGGACCGTCGGCACGGGTACCAGACTTGACGGTAGCTGAGCCGAAGCCCCAATCAACCGCACCGTTGATAGGCCCTTCTACATAAGCCAGGAAATTCTTTTTATAGAGATCCTGCGCATCTTGTTCGGGACGTCCGGGGTCATAGACATCCGACGACTTCGAACAACTGGTGAATGCCGCTACTATAGCGACAAACACCATACTAAAAAAAAGATATTTCTTCATTGTTGTAAGTATTACAGCTTAATTTGCCAACTCATCCAGCTTCATTGAATGAGCAGCGGTATCGCCGTGGGATGCCTCGTCCTCCTGGCGCTTCTGCTCCCTCTCTTCGCGCTCAGCCAGCCACTTGTTATGAGCATCCTCGATCTCCTGAAGCTTCTCATTGTAGATTTTTTCGCGCTGACCATTCCACTGCTCATTGAGCTTATCGCGGCCAGTCTTCAACTTCTCAAGATCCTCGTCAGTCTCACCGAACGCCAGCTCGGCAAACCTCACATCGGCACTCGTGTTGGCAGCCTCCATCTGAGCCTTACACTCCTCATTAGCCACTTTCACACCGTCCTTGAGCACATCATAGCGGTCGTTGTCTACCTCAGGCATCGTCACCAAGATGTATCTCACATCTACATCCTTCGAATTGCCAGCCTGATCGACAGCATCCACTTTCATGGACTTGATTTCCTGCTTGAACTCAGGATGAGCGATGGTGATCGCATGTCCTAATGCTTCCATGTCTTCATCGTATTTGGGGATTATCATGAAGCTGTAATCATCCTCCTTTCCGATGGTGGTACACTGTTCCAGTTTCTGGGGCTCACCCTCAATCAGCACCTCAATAGGCAGCAAGGACATTTCTTCAGCCTTCACACAGAGGTTTCTCAGGCGATAGGCAAAAATGCCATTCAGACTAGACAATTTCTCACCCAGATCATCGAACTCTCTCAATATTGCTCTTTTCATAATCTTATCTTATAATTTACCTTTATATTTTTTTACTTTTTTACCTTTATACTATTCCTTCGGTGCGTCCTCAGTCTTGAGCTTTGCACTCAGACTGCCACCGCCACCGCCGGCACCGGCAGCCATACCATCGCTGATATTCGGTGACTTAAAGGCACTCTTGGCCTCGATGCTGTCGCCGGAGATCTTCGGAGCCTTGAGCTCGCCCTTGACCTCAGCCTTGGCATTGATGGTGGTTTCGCCAAAGACGGCTGTCTTGCTGCCGCCCACGTTGGTATTGCCGCCGTCGAGCTGTACCACAGCCTTGCCATCGCCCTGCTGGGCCTCGAAGGTCTTGTCGGCAAACAGTCCCATCTCTTCTGAAACGGCCTGGAGCTTCTTGCTCTTGACATCCTTCGACTTCGCACCCACGTACATCTTCTCTGATACGAGGGTCATCGTGCTGCCCTCTGCGAGCTTATCGTCAGTGAACTTCTCCTTGTCGACATCCATCGACTTAACAGCAACAGCCTTCGCATTCAGGTTGATAGAACCTGTAGACTTGCCTTCGGCATCGGCAGCGAGTACGCTAGTCTTCTCTGCGCGGATAGACACCGAACCGTCCTTCGTCAGGGCTTTGGTCTCCAACTTACCGTCCTTTACTTCGTAGTCAAGGCTCTCCACGGTAAAGTTCTTCGACCGGAAGATGACATCACCCTCGGCAGTGTATTCGCCCTTAGTGAGCTTGCCTTCCTTATCACGCTCCAGATCCTTCGGACTGATGGTGGCCACCTCGATGGTCTTGGCGGTCATTGTGATCTTACTGTCTTTCGTCAACTCCTTCTCTGCCAGAACATGACCCTCGCCAACCTTATAGTCAACAGCCACCATATGAATATTCTTTGCCTGGATATTAACATCGCCGCCTACGGCTATTTCCTTACCATCGTCGGAGATATCCGCAGTAACTAATGAGATGTTCTGAGCCGATACGGCAAAACCGCCGTCTTTCACGAGTTTGCCTTTATCGTCAGTCATACTGATACCCATTCTCGGGGTGCTGACAGAAATACCGGCCTCGGGGTTGGTGTGCTTGTTGCCGTCGCCGTCGGTTGTAGCCACGTCGATATGCTCGGCCTGAATCGAGAGCGATGCACCAGTGGTCTTCTTCTTGAAGTCGTCGCCCGTCTTGATGCCTTTCTTCTCAGCCTCAAGTGCCTTCTTTTGACGGTTCACCTCTGCCAGCTGTGCCACCAGATGGATGAAGTTCTGAGTAGCCTGATATAATGCGGGCATCAGACCATCCATCTCCTCATGGATCAAATCAATATCCTTGATATTCACACGGGATACAAAATTCTCTTCCTTGTTCAGATTCTCCTCCCGATCTAGCAAATCGGCCATCTTCTTAAAGCAGCTGTCGACGCTCTTGCGCTGGTCCTCCATCTGTTTCTTCAAATCCGTGCCCCTTTTCGTCAGGGAAGCAACCGAATCCTCAATCCTCTGTTTGCGTCCTTCTGAGGAAACGGCAGCCTCCAGACTCATCTGCTTGTCGGCATGGATACGGATACCACCGATACCTGTAGAGGCTGGAATCGTAGAGAAGGCGTCCTTGGCCTCACTACTATGCAGCACGATACCACAAGCCTGCGAGATGATTTCCGAAGTGCCTAACACCACATTCTCGATACCATCGACACCTGGATCAACGGCCAATTGGCGGATACTCGGAGCACGGCTGATGACACGTCCCGACTCTCCAACTCCATCAAGCGCCACGTCACCGCCCTTGATGACCACCTTGCCGGCACCATTCAGCAATGTGCCACTCTTGTCAACATTACCGATAATGACTTCTGGGGCCGAGATAACAATACGCTTACTGTCGCGATAATAGGCACCACTGTCTATCTTGTTGAATATTTCTGTTTTGATCTGCTGAACCTCAGACTTCTGTTGGTGGATCTCTTCCAGATCCTTCTCAACGCTCTGCTGGAAATTGTCCAGCAGTTTCTTCCAATCATCAAATAAATATGCCATAATTCTACAATTCTATTACAAAGACCTTAATCCTTCCTTTATTTTCTCAACGAATTCCACGATATTCCTGTGCTCGGGCGTATCATCACGGTAGTCGGATGCTTTCAGGTTCGTTATCTCAGTTTTGAGAACATCCTGTTTCTTGAAGATAACGTTCTCGTCACCTTTCTCGAAAGCATACGTACCTTTGTTTACGCCGAAGAGTATCCTACCATTCTTACCTTCGCTCCATGTTGAACGTTCTGTGATACTTTTCCAGAATGCAAGGTTGTCTATTGCATCAGCGGCAGCACCCTTGACAACAGCACCGATAGTCGTCTGATCCTTGCCAAGCGCCGGAACACCGTTCAGACTATCAACATAATCATACCACGTTTGGTTGTTACAAATGTAGCCTTCGTCTCCAGACACCGCATCTGTCTTTGGCTTCTTCGCATCTCTTGCAGGAACAGGGGGAACTGCCCCAGGATTGCCTCCTACCTTATCCTTACGGAAACTATCATCGAATCCAAGACCCTCCAGCAAATTCATGGCAACCACACGCCTGATATATTTCTTTTCATTATTTTCTATGTTGCCGGTAAAGGCGACGGATTCTACTTTAAACAATTTCACTTCCTCAGTTGGAACAGGATTGTAATACTGAGACAGTTTAAGATTCTTACGGCTGAATGCCTCCACCATTTTATCCTTAAACTTTTCAGGCACCGGAGTGAAGGTGAACAATGAGAGTTTCTTGCCAACCCTATATCTGTTCAGCTCGAAGTGATTGAGATACCAGACTTCCTTGGCCAAACGGTTATAGGCATCCAAAACATCCTTACGCAGTTCCTTACGTTTATCGATTATCGCCTGGTCGACTCTCTTGATACCGTCGCTGCGGAACTCTGTTAAACTTGCTAAGCTCATACTATAGAAATGATTATTATGACACTTGTCGCTAACGGCATTATCGAGATCCTTTTCATCTATTGAAATCTCGTCAGTGAATTGGAAAATCGAATCGTCTTTCTTGTCAGCGTAATCACCTTCAGACTTCCACAACTCTGGTGTCAAAACATCCTTATACAAATCATCGAACTTCTTAGAAGAGATGAGTTTTGTTGCCTCACCCACAGAATTCTTCCATTCATCGAGCTTGTTGAATTTCTTTTCTAGATCAGCTTTCAGTTCACGACATTTTAAATATGTCTTATTATAACCGTACTCTATTTCACTGACGATTCCATCAATGGACTTGAACAATTCCACCATGGCCGAATCGACACTAAGGAATCCCACACCACCAAGGATATCATTCTTGGCCTTCTTATCCAGTTTCTTCAGGCGCTCTTCGGGTGAAGAATACGCTTCTGTAGGATAATCACACTTGTCCTTGCCAGCCGACAACATCATATATCTATTGGACTTGATAGTCAGGTTACCCTCAACAGGGCGCACGATGATCTCTAGGAATGACCTGACAATAGACAAATCGACAACATTCACGACTTTCTCTGCCAACTTCTTGGCAACGGCAGCCTCCATATCCAGAAGGAACTGTGATGCAGACCCCTTCTTCGTGTCTTTTTCCTTCCAAAGCTTGTAATCGACATTCTTACCTGAAACAATATTCAGGTTATTACCGGCCTCGATGCTTATATTCTTACCTTTGATCGAGATGTCGCCATTAGGCGCTGAGATGCTGATGCCCGTAAAGGCACTAATACCCACATTACCCCAAGGAGATTGAATGTTAATCTCGCGACTGTCGGTAGAGCCGGAAATCTTGTAGATTCCAAAATTGTCAGACAACTCAAAGCCGCCAGCAAGAGCAAGATTGTTTTTAGTACCATCAAACGGATTCTTCCCGCCAAAATTTGGAATAAAGTCCCCCCACGTACCCCACATTGGCAAAAACATGCTTGTCAAGAAAGCTCTAACACCTTCATCGTCGTCTGAAATCTTTAACTGATGGCCTCCAGGCGTCGTGCAGTGGATATCAGCACCGGCACCTTTCGAGATAGCCCCTAAGACATAAGGACGCTCTACATTGCCATCTACGAAACCTACAAACACTCTGTCACCAGCATAGTGAGCACCCATAAGGCCTTTCTGACCACCGGCATTAGCAACAAACTGTATCCAGGGCGAAGAAGCTTTTACCATGTCATCAGTAATATTTCCTGAGACCTTATCCACATTCTGCCAGTCGAACATCACGCGCACACGACCATTGCCGTTAGGATCACCGGCATCGGTTACAGTAGCCATCTGAGGATCTGCCAACCTGACATGTCCTGAAGGAAGGACCGTTGGGAAGAACTGATTGCCATGCTTGGGAATAGCATAAACACGGAAATAGTAGGCCACTTTATCGGTGGTGATCACCCACAGGTCGTTCTTCAACTTCAGGGCACGATCAGACCTGCATTCTACTTGGGTGACGATATAATCCTGATCATACACTTTAATAACCTGACCCAGATTCAGACAGGGGTATTTTGTATCGAAATTAATGCAGATGGCATTTTTGCCGGATGCTATCTCGCGATTCAAGATACCGAAGTACTTCACTTTATCATAGACAGAATGAATCTCCGAGAACGGGTTATAGCTCATCGCCTTATCAGCGTCATCTTTTTTACCATAATTATGCTCGGCATATTGCTCTGGAGCTTTCTTCTGCATGGCTTCCTTGAAGAACTTGTCTTTACGTTTACTGTTCTTATTAGAAACTTTTATTTTCTGTTTGCCAAGATCATACAGATCGCTAAACAGTTCATTACCAAGGAATGTCGGAAGATTCTTATCGTTCTTGAAAAAGCTGGCAAACTTTTTCATAACCACCTTATCGAACTTTCCGCCCCATTCAAATAGGTTGCCCGAAACTTTCTCAGGATCAATACGGATAGGGTCATTCAACATATTGTCGTCATAGCTCGCAGCACAATCAAACTTCTCACTACCATTTTCCAACTCATCAACATTGTAGTAGGAAATAGTATCGAACAAAGGCACTTTGAGCGTATTAGCCTCAGCTTGGACTTCACCAAGAGTCATCGGTAGAGGATAGGGAGTAGAAGTAGAATTCGGGCAGCCGACAATCAGCTTACCACCCTCATAATACATAAACTCACCCCAACGGTTCGTGGTGCGGGCCAGCATGTCGTAGAAGCTCTCGTTATACTGCACCAGGAAGGGAAAGATATGCTCCGTGGTCTTATCGCCCGACTTATAGCTCAGATTCTGCATGCTTTTGGCATCATACGACAGAACTTTTTTCTCATCGTATGGTGCTTTGATTTTAGAGATCTCTTCCTTCAGGATACCATCACCCAGTTTCTTTCCGACAAAGGTGCGGCAGTCATTGCCTTGTGTCAACAGCTTGTCAAGGCTGTAGATATGCAAGTAAATACGCATGTAGTTCACCTTGTATTTCACCTGAACAGAGTGTACATAGAAATCATCTCCTACTTTCTTGGAATCAGAGAGCTTCTGCGGGTCCTCGTCCTGCATATCACGGAGAGACACTTTCTTATACACGAACAATTCTTCAATCACAGAACCCATAACGGGTATCCACTCTAAATTAGGATCAGAAAAGGCCAAAGCTATCTCTGCGTGGATCTCTGTAGGCTGGTACATTTTCTTCGTGAACTCAAGATTCTGCAGTGTAAGGCTATAAATGCGCTTTTTATCATCTTTACTGGTTAATTCCACATCTTTTTTGACGAGGACAAGAGTGCCTCTACTATCAGCCTTCTGCTCTGTGGAAAGAACGAGATCATTCTCGACTTGCGAATTGACGTCTTTGGAAATCTTAACGTCGTGTATTGTAAGTTTTAATATTGCCATAATAATCTGAATTTATTGAATGAAAATAGTTTTGTAATTATTCTGCTCCTCGCGGCCCACGTAGGTGACAGAGCGTGTCAGGAGCGTTACGTCGAGCAGGATCTGCTCTTCCTCGCCTGTAATGCCACGGTTGGCACTGTAGTTCTCTTCGACACTCAGTACGTAACCGTTGACAACCATGCCGTCTTCATAGTTAGCCAGACGCTGATAGGAGTTGAAAGTGGCATTGAAGAGGAACGAATAGTTGCTATGTGCGTTGGAAAGCAAATTAGAATAGAACACGCGTGCGTGGCGCGGAGAATTCACACGGATGGTGAACTTCAGCATTACAGGCTCTGTAGGTCCATACACCTCGCCAGCCGAATTGCGCTTGTGCTCTGCCTGATAGTCGAAATGCTGAACGACAAGGCAGTTCTCCTTTAATACGTTCTTGGGATTCTCAAGGAAATCCTCAGGGACCACAATGGCCTTTAATTCATTTGAAAACAACTTTGCCATAAAGGTTATACACGATTAAGAGTTACACCATCGATTTCCATCTCCTCGGCACTGATAGCCAGTTTCAGCAACCTGCGACGAGAGACGTTGATATCATAATACTCAGAGAATGAGAAGCACTTGGCTTCTTCGAAATAAAGGATCTGCGTGTCAGTCTCGTCTTTCCTGAGATCATTGGTCAGGCTGATGACGATACGACCGTTCTGCACATCCTGCGAGGAGAACCACTCAATAAGACCGAGGTCTTCCTTTCCAGGAGCGACAACTGTCACCTCCACACGCTCGCAACGGGCAGCACCTTCGGGGCTGAAACCATTGTTGGGGCGCTGAAACAAAAATCGGCAATCAGACACCAGGTACTGCTTGGAGTAGCGCTTGATGCTGTTGTCACCGAATTCTAAAACTGCTGTTAATGCCATATTTTTTATTTTTTATTTTTGATTTCTGGTGCAAATGTACGACATTTCTTGGCTTGTCGCAAGCATTCTGCCGCATTTCGTCTAGAGTTATTGCGACAATCGAACTGTTTTGCGTCAAAACTGCCGCATGGATGTTAAATCTGTCGCGCCTCTAGTGTCTGGGTAATGTTTTGTTCACGATGACAGACACGCACCTCGATGCCGAATTTCTCGTGGATATGCTCTGCCAAATGCTGAGCGGAATAGACGCTGCGGTGCTGGCCTCCGGTGCAGCCGAAACAGAACATCAGAGAAGTGAAACCACGCTGAATGTATCGGCGAACATGGGCATCGGCTAGCTTATAGACGCTATCGAGAAAGGTGAGTATCTCACCGTCGTCCTCAAGGAAGCGGATGACGGGCTCGTCAAGCCCTGTCAGTTTCTTATATGGTTCGTAGCGCCCGGGGTTGTGGGTGCTGCGACAGTCGAACACATAGCCACCGCCATTGCCGCTCTCGTCCTCGGGAATACCTTTGCCGAAGGAGAAACTGTAGACTCTGACTACCAGCGGGCCCTGGGCATCGTACTTGGAGAAAGTTGCCGGACCGTCCTGCGGATGGGCTTTGTAGGGGTTCAGGTCTGTGGTCTTATAACCATCGGCACGCTTCGCCGTAGCCTCTATCTGCTGGAATTGTGGCAGTTCTGTCAGCTGGCGCAGGATATCCATCAGATAGGGATAGTGGAACTGCGTGGTACTGTCGAGTAATTCCCTGAGGTTATGGATAGCTGGAGGAATGCTCTCGATAAAGTGCTTCTTCTGCTCATAATACCCGCGGAAGCCATAGGCGCCCAACACCTGCAGCGTACGGAAGAGCACGAAGAGGGAAAGGCGGTTGGCGAAATGGCGCACTGGCGGCACTTCGATATAATTCTTCAGCGAGTTGTAGTATTCATATATCAAATCGCGGCGCAGCTTATGGGGATAGCGCGCACTTGCCTGCCATAGGAAGGAGGCGAGATCGTAATAATAGGGTCCCTTGCGACCGCCCTGATAGTCGATAAAGCAAGGATTGCCGTCGTGGTCGAGCATCACGTTGCGGGCCTGGAAGTCGCGATAGAGGAAAAAGTCGCCATTGGCATAGCTGTCATTGGTGAGATCCTTGGCGAAGAGCCGGAAATCGGCCTCAAGCTTCAGTTCATGAAAGTCAAGCTCGGTGGCTTTGAGGAAGCAATACTTGAAATAGTTCAGGTCGAAGAGTACGCTGTCGACATTGAACTCTGCCTGGGGATAACAATTGGAGAAATCGAGGCCGCGCGCACCGCGGATCTGAATATTCGGCAGTTCGCGGATGGTGCGCTTCAGCAGTTCCTGCTCCTTCAATGTGTAACGGCCGCCTGCTTCTCGCCCACCCCGAATGGCATCGAAGAGCGAAGTGGAGCCGAGGTCGGTCTGAAGATACCGAAGCTGGTCATCGCTAGAAGCCAAGACGGTAGGTACGGGTAACTTCCTCGTGTTAAAGTGTTCTGTCAGGTAGATGAAGGCATGATCTTCATCGCGGCTGGTGCCAATCACACCGATCACCGTCTGTCCGTCATAATCGGTCAAGCGGTAGTATGTGCGGTTACTGCCCGCACTTTGAAGTTGCTGAATATTAGCAGGTTCAGCACCTTTCCATTGCTGGTATAGTTTTAGGAGTCGCTCCATATCGACTGCAAATATACAAAATAATTTGAAAACAATGCGAATTATCCAATAAAAAATTCACTTTTCACCTTATTATTATATAAAGATGCAAGAAAAACAAAAAAACCGAGTGTCTCACGACACTCGGTTCCCAAAAACAAACTACTTAAAAACTAATCTACTAAAACAAATCAAAAAAATATCTTTAACTTCACAGTTTCTAATACTATATTGTTCTGAGGAAGAACTTCCTCTTCACGGTGCAAAGTTACAACGAAAATAAAGAACCTACAAACTTTTTTCAAAAAAAACACATTGTGCGCGCACAAAAACGCAAAAAAAGGGGTGGACTTTGAAATCCACCCCCGAATTTGTTATGTTAGCTTTGCAAAATAGTACAGATTTTATCTGGCTATCTAACACTCTGCGTATTACATCATTCCGCCCATGCCCGGAGCGCCGCCCATCGGCATTGCAGGTTCCTTCTCGGGTTTGTCGACAATCAGGCACTCTGTGGTGAGGAACATGCCGGCGATGCTGGCAGCATTCTCCAGAGCGACACGAGCCACCTTGGCGGGATCGATCACACCTGCCTCACGCAGATCCTCGTAGACATCGGTACGGGCATTGAAGCCGTAGTCACCCTTGCCTTCGCGCACCTTCTGCACAACGACAGCACCCTCAGCACCGCCATTGTAGGCAATCTGGCGAAGCGGCTCCTCGATGGCACGGCAGATGATGTTGATACCAGTCTGCTCGTCTGCATTGTCACCCTTCAGGTTAGCCAGAGCCTCCTGGGCACGGATGTAAGTGGTACCACCACCGGCAACCACACCTTCCTCGATGGCAGCACGGGTAGCACAGAGTGCATCGTCGACACGATCCTTCTTCTCCTTCATCTCCACCTCAGAGTTGGCACCGACATAGAGCACAGCTACGCCGCCTGCCAATTTGGCAAGACGCTCCTGCAGCTTCTCCTTATCGTAAGAAGAGGTAGTAACCTCAATCTCCTTCTTGATCTGGGCAATACGATCCTGGATGGCCTGCTTGTCACCGGCACCGTTCACGATAGTGGTGTTGTCCTTAGATACTGTCACCTTGTCGCAAGTACCCAGCATCTCGAGTGTAGCCTGCTCAAGTTTCAGACCCTTCTCCTCGCTGATCACGACACCACCTGTGAGCGTAGCGATATCCTCGAGCATAGCCTTACGACGATCGCCGAAGCCTGGAGCCTTAACGGCGCAGATCTTCAGGCCTCCACGCAGGCGGTTGACAACCAGTGTGGTGAGAGCCTCAGAGTCAACATCCTCGGCAATCACAAGCAGAGGGCGTCCACTCTCTGCAGCAGGCTGCAGGATGGGCAGGAAATCCTTGATGTTAGAAATCTTCTTATCATAGATAAGGATGTAAGGATTCTCCATGACGCACTCCATCTTCTCGCTGTCAGTGATGAAGTAAGCTGAGAGGTAGCCACGATCGAACTGCATACCCTCGACAACACCGATATGAGTGTCGCGGCTCTTTGACTCCTCGATGGTGATCACACCGTCCTTGGAAACCTTACGCATAGCCTCAGCCAGCAGTTCACCAATCTCCTTATCGTTGTTAGCTGATACAGTAGCCACCTGCTCGATCTTGTCATAGTTGTCACCTACCTGCTCTGCGCTCTTGGCGATGTGCTCGGTAACAGCCTTCACAGCCTTGTCGATACCACGCTTCAGATCCATAGGATTAGCACCTGCGGTAACATTCTTCAGACCCTCGGCCACGATAGCCTGAGCCAGAATGGTAGCGGTTGTCGTACCGTCACCAGCATCGTCACCAGTCTTTGAAGCCACGCTCTTAACGAGCTGAGCACCAGTGTTTTCAAACTTATCCTCGAGTTCAATCTCCTTTGCAACGGTCACACCATCTTTGGTGATCTGAGGAGCACCGAACTTCTTCTCGATAACTACGTTGCGGCCCTTAGGACCAAGTGTTACCTTTACAGCGTTAGCCAACTGATCAACGCCCTGCTTCAGCAGGTCGCGAGCTTCAATATTGAATTTAATATCTTTTGCCATAGTGTAAAATGTAAAAATTTAGAAATGTAACAATAAAAAAATTACTTCTCAATGACTGCGAGTACGTCGCTCTGGCGCATCATCAGATACTTGGTACCCTCGAACTCGAGCTCAGTGCCGGAATACTTGCCGTAGAGCACTTCGTCGCCCTCTTTCAGGATCATTGTTTCGTCTTTTGTACCCTGACCTACGGCCTTAATCGTTCCGTGGAGGGGTTTCTCCTTGGCGGTATCAGGAATAATGATGCCACCGATCTTCTCTTCTGCAGGTGCCGGCAATACCAGCACGCGGTCTGCTAATGGTTTAATGTTCATACTTCTTATTATTTTTTGAGTTATACCTTATTATATTTATAAGAAGACAGTCAATGCGACCGTCCGCCAAACACTCTGCCAAAACTGTGCCAACACTTAGAGATATGACAACTTGTCAGCGACAAAGAACGACGAAAAAGTAAATATGCCAAAAAAAAACGCAAACTTATGCCTTACTTAAAAAAATATTTGTACCTTTGCAATCTGTTACGTAACATAAATAACTTATTATGAAACAATTCTTTAAAATGACACTTGCCACCGTCTGTGGTATTGTGATCTTTACCTTAATTATGGGGTTCTTCCTCGTTCTCTCCTTATTAGGTATGGTAGCCAGCGATTCGGCATCTACCAAAGTCAAGGACAATTCCGTATTCGTGCTCAAGCTCGACGGTACAATCGATGAGCGGGCAGAGTCCGGATCGGTCTATGACGAAGTGCTGAATATGGGCGACATGAACGCCATGGGTCTTGACGACCTGATAGCAAGCATCCGCAAGGCAAAGGAAAATGAAAACATAAAGGGCATCTATCTTGAGGGGGGCATTGCCAGTTTTGACTCACCCGCTACTGCCCAACAGCTGCGCGACGCACTGAAGGACTTCAAGAAGAGCGGCAAGTGGATTGTGGCTTATGCCGACCAGTATATGCAAGCCAGCTATTACGTCGCTACCGTTGCCGATAAGATCTACTTGAACAGTCATGGCATGATCGACTTCAAAGGTCTTGGCGGCAAGGGAGAATATTACAAGGGACTCTACGATAAACTGGGCATCAAGTACCAGGCTGCCAAAGTGGGCAAGTATAAGAGCTACGTTGAGCGTAACACGCTGACTGGCATGAGCGACTACGACCGCGAGCAGCGTACCGTCTACCTCAACGGCATCTGGAACTACTGGCTGAAGGAAATGGCTGAAGGCCGCAAGGTAAAGGTTGAAGACCTGAACAATTTGGCTAATGACAGCATCATGGCCTTTGCCGAAACGGAGGACTACGTGACGGCCAAACTCATTGACAAGGTGATGTTCCCTGAGGAGATCAAGGCGGAAATCAAGTTACGCCTGAAGTTGGAGAAAGACGATGAGATCCACCAGCTGACGCTTTCGGATATGCTTAACGTCAAGTCAAAGAAAGACGACGAAGGTGAGAAGATTGCCATTTATTATGCTTATGGCAGCATCGTTGACAATAGCGCGATGGACTTGATATCGGGTGGTGGCCATAATATCGTGGGCAAGACGACAGCAGAGGATCTGCGCAAGTTGGCTGACGACGATGACATCAAGGCTGTCGTATTCCGTGTGAACTCTGGCGGCGGTAGTGCTGTCGCTTCAGAGCAGATCCGTCATGCCGTCAAACTGTTGAAAGCCAAGAAGCCTGTCGTCGTGTCTATGGGCGGTGCTGCAGCATCAGGCGGCTACTGGATCAGTTCACCCGCCAGCTATATCGTGGCAGAACCCACTACCATCACAGGCAGCATCGGCATCTTCGGACTCGTGCCTAACTTCGGAGGTCTTGTCACCGACAAACTTGGTATCACCTTCGACGGTGTTACTACCAATAAATATACGGACTACGAGACCGACCTGGTGTTAGGTAAGGACAACACAGAAATCATGCAGCACATGCAGACCTATATTAATCACGGTTATCAGGAGTTCCTCGACATCGTGGCAGAGGGCCGAGGCATGAAACCTGCTCAGGTTGACTCCATTGCCCAAGGTCGCGTATGGCTGGCATCAGATGCTCTGAAGATCAAACTCGTAGACCAACTCGGCAGCCTTGATGACGCTGTGAAGAAAGCCGCTGAACTGGCCAAGTTGAAAGAATACCATACAACCACTTATCCTGGCAAGGCTGACTGGATGGACATGTTCTTGTCGAAGGAGAACAAGGGCAGCTATCTCGACGGCCGTTTCCAGAAGGAGCTCAAGACGCTGCTGGGCGATCTATACACACCGCTGATGGAAATCCGCCAGATTGTGAAAGACGACAGCCGCATCCAGGCTCGTATGCTTGATGACATCCGCGTAAAATAATCATTCATGGAAGGCGATTTCATCAGTATCAACAAGAAGTTGCTCCCATTCAGTTGGCTCTATGGCTTTGGAGTGGGCTTCAGGAACATGCTCTTTGAGATGGGCATCCTGAAGAGCAGGTCTTATACCGTTCCCGTCATTTCCGTAGGCAATATCACGGTTGGGGGCACAGGAAAGACGCCCCATGTAGAATACCTGATACGTCTGCTGAAAGACAAAGTGAATGTTGCCGTACTCAGCCGTGGTTACAAGCGCAAGAGTCACGGCTTTGTGCTTGCCGATGCAGAGACACCGATGAAGATGATTGGTGACGAGCCTTATCAGATGAAGCAGAAATTCCCCGACATCACTGTAGCTGTCGACAGCAAGCGCACTCGCGGCATCGACCATCTCATCAGCGGTGAGGCAGGAAAAGATATTGATGTCGTATTGCTCGATGATGCCTTCCAGCACCGATACGTCAAACCCGGCATCAATATCCTGCTCGTGGACTATCACCGGCTGATAATCTACGACGAGCTGTTGCCTGCCGGACGATTGCGTGAGCCTGTGAAGAGTAAGGACAGGGCTGACATCGTCATTATCACGAAGTGTCCATGGAATCTGAAACCAATGGAGTTCCGGGTCATTACCAAGGCCATGAAGCTCTACCCTTATCAACAGCTCTTCTTCTCTACGCATGAATATGAGATGCCCATCGCGGTCTTCCCCGAAGAGCAAGGCAAACTCGGAGCATCAGAGACACTTGATTCCCTGGCGTCGCTCAAGGACAAGAACGTTCTTTTGCTGACGGGCATCGGTTCTCCGGAACAGATGAAGCACGATATGGAGCAGATGACCGATCATGTCACGCCACTCACATTCAGCGATCACCACGACTTCAAGCAGAAAGATATCGTCGCGATCAACGAAGCCTTTGCCGCCCTTCCAGAGCCTAAGGTCATCATCACTACAGAAAAAGATGCCACTAGGCTGGCTGTCTTGGAAGAATTGAGCAGCGAGGTAAAGCAACACCTCTATAAACTTCCCATCTATATCCAAATCATGCAGGATCAGGAAGAACTGTTCAATCAGGCGATTTTAGGATATGTACGCAAGAATTCCAAAAACAGCATTCTGGCAAAAGGCAAGGACGGCAACAAGCCTAAAGGCGGGGAGCAAACCGAAAGCAAGCCTTTCAAAATTAGCTTCCGATAATTATTTATAGAAATTGAAAATGGAAATAGCGAAACTTGGTGAGTTCGGTCTCATCGACCGTCTTACAAAAGATATAGAGATCAAGAACGACAGCACGAAATACGGTGTGGGTGATGACTGTGCCGTACTCTCCTACCCCGACAAAGAAGTACTCGTCACCACCGACCTGCTGATGGAGGGTGTGCATTTTGACCTGACATATATCGATCTGAAGCACCTCGGCTACAAGAGTGCGATGGTGAATATCAGCGATGTGTTCGCCATGAACGGTACGCCGCGCCAGATAACCGTATCCCTGGCTGTAAGCAAGCGCTTCACCGTAGAGGATATGGAAGAATTCTATGCAGGTCTAAGACTGGCCTGCGACAAATGGGGGGTTGATATCGTAGGCGGTGACACGACAGCCAGCTATACAGGTCTGGCAATCTCGATTACCTGTATAGGTGAGGCCAGCAAGGAGGACATTGTCTACCGTAACGGTGCCAAGGACACCGACCTTATCTGCGTCAGCGGCGATCTGGGGGCTGCCTATATGGGACTCCAGCTGCTCGAACGCGAGAAGAGCGTCTATTACGGACAGGTCAATGACCTGCAGAAGAAGATCGCCGAGGCCAAAGCTGCCGGCGACAGTGCCAAAGCATCAACACTCAACAACCAGCTTGCCTCTTTTGAATTCCAGCCCGACTTCAGCGGCAAGGAATACCTGCTACAGCGCCAACTCCAGACCGAAGCCCGTGGCGACATTATCCAAAAACTCCGTGAGGCCGGCATCCATCCTACGGCAATGATGGACATATCCGACGGACTCTCATCTGAACTCATGCACATCTGCAAACAATCGGGTGTCGGTTGTCGCATTTATGAGAAGAATATCCCCATCGACTACCAGACCGCTGTCATGGCCGAGGAGATGAACATGAACGTTACCACTTGTGCCCTCAACGGCGGCGAAGACTACGAGCTACTGTTCACCGTTCCCATCGGAGATCATGAGAAAATCGAGCAGATTGACGGTATCAAGCTCATCGGACACGTTACCGATGCGAAATTCGGAAAAGTGCTCGTAACCCGTGATAATCAGGAGTTTGAGCTCAAAGCACAGGGGTGGGTTCATCTCTCATAAACAATTTTTTTAGAAAAAAGTATCAGAAATATTTGGTGGGTTCAAAAAAAGTTAGTACCTTTGCACCCGCAAACGAAAGGATTGCGACCGAAATTGGTGCCTTAGCTCAGTTGGTAGAGCATCGGACTGAAAATCCGTGTGTCCCCGGTTCGATTCCTGGAGGTACCACTCCTCCTTTCATTAGCCCGGTTTCGCGTGATGGCGGCCGGGTTTCTTTTTTTACCTAAACTGATAAGTATTATGGGAATAGTCATTGGTATTGATGTGGGTATCTCAACCACAAAGATTGTCGGAATCAAGAATGGAAAGGTTTCTGCACCGATCAGTATTACGGCTGCCGACCCTATCACTTCGCTGTATGGTGCTTTCGGCAAATATCTGCACGACAACGAAATCGACTTGAAAGATGTGGAGCAAGTAATGCTTACCGGCGTGGGGGCAGCTTATATCGACACGCCCATTTACGGATTACCTACGGCAAAATCCGAAGAGTTCATGGCCGACGGTCTCGGTGCCCGCTTCGAATCCAAACTTGACCATACGATTGTAGTCTCTATGGGTACTGGTACATCCTTTGTCATGTGCGACGGCGACGAGATGCGTCACATTGGCGGTATCGGTGTTGGCGGCGGCACATTGAAAGGACTGGCCCGCATTATGCTCAATACCGGTGACATCAAACAGGTAGCCGAGATGGCCAAGCACGGCAATGTCCGTAACATTGATCTCACAATCGGCGACATCAGTGCCCAGCCCCTGCCTGGACTTCCGATGGACACCACAGCTTCAAACTTCGCCCGTGCACAGACTGATGCCACCAAAGAAGACATCGCTGCCGGACTTATCAAGATGGTGCTCCAAAGCATCGGCTCTGCCGCTTGGCTGGCATCTTTAGGCAGTGATATCCGCGATTTCGTACTCATCGGCAAGTTATCCAAATTACCCCAATGCAAGGAAGTCTTCCCTGCCCTGGAGAAACTCTACAATATCCGATTCCACACTCCCAAGTATTCCGAGTACTGCACCGCTATCGGTGCCGCCCTCGACTACACGATCAATTCGAACAAATGAAGAATATATTAGCCCTCCTTCTGGCCGCCTTTGGACTGAATACAGCCTGCAGCCAAAACTTTGAGAATATGGAAGTAAAAGAGTTTGCAGAACTGATTGCAGACTCCAACGTAGTTGTCCTCGATGTACGCACAGCCGATGAATATGCTGAGGGGCATATCAAGGGAGCCATTCTCATCGATCAGTTCAAAAGCGACTTTTTGGAGCAAGCCAAGGCAAAGTTGCCTACAGAGAAGACGATTGCCGTCTATTGCCGTAGCGGTCGCCGTTCTGCCAATGCAGCAGGCATTCTAGCCAAAGAAGGCTACAAGCCCGTCAACCTCAAAGGAGGCATTATCGCTTGGCGGAAAGAAAACCAGCCCGTCACGCAAGATTAGCAGGAGACTCTGTTGGAGGATCTCCTGCCTAATGCTGATCCTAT
>Ga0256405_10005817_pt1 | contig 20651 bp, 15 predicted proteins | sample RumenRJG_02DNA_FD_189096 | JGI IMG/M metagenome (GOLD analysis project Ga0256405, IMG submission 189096) | Bovine rumen microbial communities from Lethbridge, Alberta, Canada - RJG_02 | ecosystem: Host-associated > Mammals > Digestive system > Stomach > Rumen | place: Canada: Alberta... | reverse complement strand
AGCACCATAAACAAGCGCGAGGGCATAAAGCGCATTAAATACCCGGCCGTTTTCGTTAGCATTGTCTAAGTAAAACCAGTCTTTGAGTTTTTGGCTAACGGCCTTAGGTAAGGCTCTGTCTAGCACGCCAAACACCCAATTTGCAACTTTTGTTCTTGGGGTTAAAATAAAGGCAATACCTTTGCTAGCACGTGCCTTTAATCTTTTCCATGCTTTTGCTTTTTCTGATGGTTCCTCTTTTACTTTTTCTGTTTTTTCTGCCTTATCCCTTTCAGCCTTTTCTTCGGCAGCTTTTCTTTTGGCGTACCATTCATCAAATAATTTTTCTAAATCCGCAGTCTTTTCCTGTAAAATTTCTTTGCTGCCAAAAATTTTACCGCTTCCAAAAACAGCTTCAACCAGCTTTTTCCTCGAATCAGGATTTAAATAAAGGTAAGTAGCCCCGCCAACTAGCATTATCGGCGGAACAGCTACAGCTAAAATTTTCGTTAAACTCCAAGAAACTTCATCTGTTTCTTCAAGCAAATTTTCGAGGTCGGAATAATCCACCGGCACATCATCTTCATCGTCAATTATGTCGCTTTGTTCTTCAACATTTTTCTGTTTATTTTGTACATTTCGCACTCTCGTTACATCTTTTTGCACATCACTTTCCGCTGCAGCACTCGCAACAGAAGTACCTGCCATCCCACAAATTGCACTAAAAAGTAAAAAGCTAGACGTACCCAAACGTTTGTTAATATTCATATAATTCCCCCCCTCTATTTAAACATTCCATTAGTCAACACTATAAAACAAAAAAGCGAAAAAGTCAATTAGAAAATTAACTAAACTTATTTTATATTTTAAGTTTCTGAAACAAAAATACTTAATATTATTTTTAACCTTGACCTGATTTAGACTTTTATGCTGCCGCAAGAAGTAGGGGAGCTCCGCTCCCAGTTATAAGGCCAAATAAGGACCCAGCTATGCTAACAGCTACTTTCTCGGCAACACTCTTGGCTTTCAGGCAGCCTAAAGTTATACCGCTTACAAAGCACATTAACTTTCCAATCGTTGGAGAAAATAAAGAAACAATAGAACAACAAAGACCTAATTTTTCAAAATCCCATACTAAATTACTATTTCTACAAATTTTAATAACTACACATGCAAAAGCAACCAATAAATTAGAAACAAAATTTAAACGACAGATGCCGTTATATATTTTCAACCAACCAAAAGATTCTGGTTCTTTATTGTTAAAAAAATCTCTTACTTCTTCATAAGTTTTATTGTCTTTATCATATTTTTTAGCAATAATATATAAAAGTAAGTATCTATCTAAACCATAAGACAGCGAACGCAGAAACGGCCTATCTTTTGTCCAAAAATCCTTGTCACTAGCACATTTGTCCTTTTCTTGAGAATCTACCTTAGCTTCCCTTTTTATAACGCTGCTATCTTTTGTGGCATCTGTAACATTACTGTTTACTGCATCTTGATTATCTAAAACATCTGGGCCCTTAGTTTTTACATCTAAACTTAGCTCTTCATTTTTTACCTTTGACTTTTCCTCTTCTTTTTTTGGGTTTGTAATTTTTACCTTGTTTTTCACTAAATTGGGTTGCTTTCCTAAATATTTTTTTAATTTGTACCCACAAGCTGCAGTGGTTACCACAAATGGTGGCACCAACAACCATTCCCAGTGTTTACTCAAAAATTTTTGTAAATCCTCTTTTAAAGGACTTCTCTTTTGGCTTTTCTGCGGAGCAGAAATTTTAGTTTTTTTAACATCTTTAATCTTTTTATTTTTCGAACAAACAACTCTATTTTTACTTGAAGATATACTACCTACACCAGTCACAGCCTGACCGGCCAAACTCCCAAGAAGGCTTAAACATAAAATAAAACTATTAACTTTTTTTAATAACATACAAATTTCCCCCTAAAAACAATTAATCTTGTAATTATTATAACAGAACAACACACGAAATTAAAGAGGTTACTTGTAAAGTTTTGTAAAAAATTAGTACTAAAAAAGTGATAAAAGCCAAAAAATTGAGCGCACTAGGCGGTCACTAAAAAATAATTTGCCGAAATTTTAGACTTAATTTTAAAGTTACGAAAATTACAATACATTTTCTACATGTTATGACATTACCACAAAAAGCAAGGTATTTACACATTAAGCAATATCTTTTTTACAACTTTTCATATGTTTTTTAAAACTTTTTCTACAGCATAAATGAGTTCAACCCCTTAAAAGTTCTAAGCGTCCCTGGTGCCAAATCTCCACTATAATAGCAGTCAGAACGACATTAGTCTTAAAATTTTATTATTGCTGCAAGTATAAAAAAAGCCCAAAAACTAACGCCAAGAGCTTTGGGCTTAAAGTAAATATAGCTGCTTCTATATATTATATATTATCTACACCCGAAATGCCTTCTTTAATCAAAGCCTCAGTCATATCATTAACCATTTTCTCCGCTTTCCCCTTAGTAACGTCATGAGGGGAACCTTCCATTCCATTTTCATTGTCTTTAAGAGTCTCAATTATTTTCTTACCTTCACGCAAAATTTTCTCTTTAACAACAATATCCAAATCCTGCATAAGCAGTCTTACATCAACCTCTTTGTTACTCAACTGCTTTTTAATGTTTTCAATTTCTTCAAGCAATTGTTTATTAGAACTACATTTTTCTAAAAGATCATAACTCTCCTCGCAATACTTACGCATTCCTAACTCAAATTCACATTCAATTAATCTGTCACGTAGTTTCTTTATCTCAGCGTTATCTACACTAAAATGTACAAAATGTGGAATAAAAACCGTGGGGCACAAAGCGCGCAAAATATAAGCAGAAATAGAAATATTGTAAAAATAAAGATTAAATAATGTCCTCTTCTTATGAAAAAGGTTAGCTCCGGGAGAAAAAAATTTGCCCCATGATTGCCTAAAATTGACCACATGCCGCAGATTATATTTTACAAAATAACATTTCATTTGCCTGAAAGCAATAAACATATAATAAAGTCTGAAACAAAGCAAACAAAAAGCAAGCGCATATTTTGCTGCTTTATATGGGTCACCTTCATAAGTTTCGAAAAGGCTTTTCCAATGCTCGTGGACCCCAAAAGCCTTCGAAAGATAATTTAAAAGTAAATCAGAATACTCGCCAAAAAGTATAGTTTCTAATTTCTTTTGTTGATCTTTGTTTTGCCCAATAGCCGCAGAACCTTTCTGAACTACTGCTTTTTTTGCTACATCTTTACCTATTTTTCCACTATTCTCATTCTGTTTTCCAGCATTAACTACACTTGCTTTTTTCTGCAAATCACCCTGCACACCACTTACACTCTGGCACGCAAAACTACCTAAAGTTCCTAAAATTAAAGCAAAACTTCCAACTTTCTTAAGAAACATATAAACTTACCTCCAAATAAATTAGGTATATTTACATTATAATTATAAAAACACGCAAAATCAAGTACTTTTTTAATTATTTTTAAATTCTATTTAAAAATTTAAATATTTCTTTAAAAACTTCCCAGTAAAAGAATTTTCACACCCGGCTATTTCCTCCGGTGTTCCACAAGCTATGACTGTACCACCACCATCACCGCCTTCAGGGCCAATATCTATAATATAGTCAGCGGTTTTTATAAAGTCCAAATTGTGCTCAATTGTAACTACCGTATTACCAAAGTCCACTAGCTTTTGCAAAATATTTATAAGTTTGTGAACATCAGAAATATGAAGGCCTGTGGTAGGTTCATCTAAAATATAAATAGTTCTACCCGTAGCACGTTTGCAAAGCTCAGTTGCAAGCTTTACTCTTTGAGCCTCACCACCTGAAAGAGTAGTAGCGCTTTGACCCAGCTTAATGTAAGAAAGCCCAACGTCGCAAAGAGTTTTAAGTTTTGAATGTATTCTTGGTATATTAAGGAAAAACTCCAAAGCTTCTTCGGCAGTCATTTCAAGAACATCGTAAATATTTTTACCTTTATATTGAATTTTTAAAGTTTCTTTGTTGTACCTGGTTCCTCCACATACATCACATGGAACATATACATCCGGCAAAAAGTGCATTTCTATTTTAGTTTCACCGTCACCTTGGCAAGCTTCGCATCTTCCACCGGGAACATTAAAAGAAAACCTCCCGCTTTTAAATCCTGCTAACTTTGCTTCATTAGTTGATGCAAACAATTCTCTAATATCTGAAAACACCCCCATATATGTTACAGGGTTAGACCTTGGAGTTCTACCAATTGGCGACTGGCTTACATTTACGACTTTATCTAAATACTCAAGACCTTTTATATTTTTAACTTTTCCTGGGACGGTTTTGGCTCTATTTAATTTTTTAGCTAAAGTTTTGTATAGGATATCTATTATTAAAGATGATTTTCCTGAACCTGAAACTCCGGTAACACAAACAAACTGTTCCAGGGGAATATCCACACTCACGTTTTTCAAATTGTGCTGAGTGGCGCCCACAATTTTTAAATCTTTTCCTTCTTTTCGGGGTCTTCTTTTTGGTACTAAAATTGATCTTTTACCGCTTAAATATTGCCCGGTTAAAGACTCGTTGCACTTTTTTATTTCATCAATTGTCCCGGCGCAAACCAATTTACCACCATGCACCCCGGCACCCGGACCAATATCTAAAATATAATCTGAAGCATACATAGTGTCTTCATCGTGCTCAACTACAATAACTGTATTTCCTAGGTCTCTTAGTCCTTTTAAAGTGGAAATAAGCTTATTGTTGTCTCTTTGGTGCAGACCAATACTAGGTTCATCTAAAACATAAAGTACGCCCGTTAGCAAAGAGCCTATCTGAGTAGCAAGTCTTATCCTTTGATTTTCTCCACCCGAAAGAGTACCCGTTGTACGCGAAAGAGTTAAGTACTCAAGGCCAACATTTTTTAAAAATGTAAGCCTGCTCTTAATTTCCTTTAAAATGTCTTTAGCTATAATTTTTTCTTTTTCAGTTAACTGTATTTTTTCCATAAATTCTAAAATTTTAACTACAGACTTTTCACATAGGTCACTAATGTTAACGCCATTAACCGTTACAGATAAACTCTCCTTGCAAAGTCTTTTGCCTAAGCACTCAGGGCACGGGCAAGCCACCATATAAGTGGATATTTCCTCTTTTACCCAACTGCTTTGAGTGTCCCTATACCTTCGCTCGAGGTTATTGATTATGCCCTCAAACTGAGTCTCGTAACTTATTTTGTTACCATTTATTGTTCTGTAAACTTCTATTTTCTCTGAAGACCCATAAAGAATTATGTTTATTATTCTTTCAGGGAGATTCTTTAAAGGTTCCTCTAATGAAAAATCAAACTTTTTCGAAAGGCTTTCCATGTACATACTTGCTATACTGTTACCATCAAGCGCCCATCCAGAGCCTTTTATTGCACCGTTTCTTATACTTAAATTTTTGTTCGGTATAATAAGACTGGGGTCTATATGCATAGAAAACCCAAGACCAGTGCAAAGCTTACACGCACCGAAAGGATTGTTAAAAGAAAAAATTCTGGGACTTATCTCTCCTACACTTACTTTGTGGTCAGGGCAGGCATAGTTTTTAGAAAATATTATGTCTTTTTCTTTTTCTAAAAGAACATTTATAACAACTAAACCTGAAGAAAGATTACATGCCGTTTCTACAGAATCAGCTAGTCTTGAGCGTATGTCAGATTTTATAATTAATCTATCTACCACAACTTCTATTGTGTGTTTTTTATTTTTTTCTAAATTTATTTCTTCTTCGTCCAAACTGTAAACAGCACCATCTATTCTGGCTCTAACGAATCCGTCTTTTTTTATTTTCTCTAAAATTTTAACATGCGTGCCCTTTTCCTTCTTAACAACGGGCGACAGAACCTGGATCTTCGTTTTTTCCGGTAACTCTAAAATACTGTCTACAATTTGATCTATAGTCTGGTGCTTTATTTCCTTACCACATACAGGGCAGTGAGGTATACCAATGGATGAATATAAAAGTCTTAAATAATCATAAATCTCTGTGACCGTCCCTACAGTGGATCTTGGATTTTTAGAGGTAGTCTTTTGGTCTATTGCAATAGCAGGTGAAAGGCCTTCGATGTAGTCTACATCTGGTTTTTCCATTTGCCCTAAAAACTGCCTTGCATACGCCGAAATAGACTCAACGTACCGTCTCTGACCTTCTGCATAAATAGTGTCAAAAGCTAAAGACGACTTTCCAGACCCCGATGGACCTGTTATTACCGTTAAACTATTCCGCGGAATTTCTACGTCTATATTTTTTAAATTGTGCGAGCGCGCACCTTTTATTATTATTTTTTGTTCCATATTTTTATAATTCCTATATATATTGACCACATGCATTATATACAGAAAATTTAAGAAAATAAAGCAAAGGTAAAAAATGCTAAATTTTAATAAAAATTAACACAAACACGTAAATATTATATAAAACAAAATTGTACATTTTCTGCATTTATGTCCAGTTTAGTCTACCATTACATATCTTAGTTATTATCTAAGTTTTCTGGTAATGGAAAATTCTTAGAAAGATTGGCGTCACTTTTTTCTTTATCAGAACTATTAATAATTTTTTTAAGATTCTCAATATCTTTTTCAAGTGTTTCCAACTCTTCTTCAAACTTTTTTTCTATACTTTCTGCACTGTCACATTCACTGTAAACATACAAAAAAGTACATGCCCAAAAGTTTTCAACGTGAAAGTATAATTCGGTGTATTTCAGGTATCTTTCTAATCCTACATCGCCATCTTCTGCAATTTTCAAAAGTGTCCCTTCCTTAAGTTTTTTAATATATCTATTAACATCTTCTTCGGACTCGTCGCAATATTCTTTTAAAAATCCTTTCAAAAAATCATTGCAATTGTCAATAACATCTGCTTTTTGTTTTTCAAACTCTTTTTCACCCTCTCCTAGCATTAAGGATAGAGCAACTTTTCTGGCATTGCTATTCTTAACTTTCTTATATTGTAACCAACCAGAAAAGCGGTCAATGTCGTCCTTATACTTCTTAAAACGCGCCAAGTTCGATTTCGCCATTCCTAACTCTGATTCCTTTTCTTTAAGCAACTTTCTGCAATCTTCCTTATTTTTTGGATAAACTTCCTCTTCTTGCCTATTTTGCGGCATCGTATCTGTTTTCGCCGGTACATTACTTTCCACTGTGCCCTTATCATTTCTTCTTTCTAACTCTTTTTTTGGATTATTATCATTTGGTTTATTATCTATATTATTAGAATTTTCGTTACCCTTTATTTCATGCTTTTTACTATTGGTATTAATACCTTCTTTCGGCAAAACTTCATTGGTGATTTTGGTAGTCTTTTTTTCAGAATCTAGGGAATAGGGATTGATCTTCTTTTTTTGATTTTCTAATTTTTCACTATTATCATCTTCAGATGAACTTTTTTCACTAGAACTAAACCAACCAAAAAAGTCCAACTTTTTCAAACAAAATATAATGAAATCATACCAGGCTGCATTAACAGTATTGTTAGAAGCTCCTTGCGCTAAACTTGTTAATGCTAAACCTGCAACCGAACTTTTAAAAAATTTATTACCTTTCATGCTTTCACACTCCATTTTCAAAAAATTTAAACGTGCACTGATTTTAACACAATAATTTTATAAAAATCAACAATAAATAGAGTTTTATTTTAGATTTGTAGTAATATATATATATATATAATTTCATACAAAATAAACAAAAATCAAAATAAATCCCAACTCTGCAAGGTAAAGTTTAAAAGCAACAAAAAGCTGGATTATGGTCTTAAAACTTTATTTTTACAATATACAAAATATTTTTTAAACACTAATGATGTAGATACTAATAAAAACAAAAGGATACCAATCACAAATAGCACAACTTTTCATATTATATAGACAAGCGTATATTCTCCAGAAAAGATATTTTGTAAAAATAAAGCAACAAATAAATGTTTAAACAAAAAACAATTGGTAAAAATAACTTCTGTAAAGAAGAAGAATTTTCCATTAAATTTAATAAAAACTCAATAAAATGGAGTGTGAAACATCAATGAATGTGAAAAGAGGAGATATTTTTTATGCTGATCTTAGTCTTGTAAAAAGTTCAGAGCAAGGAGGCATACGTCCTGAACTAATAGTGTAAAACAATATAGGTAATAAATTCAGTTCAACAGTAATAGCAGCAGCGATCACCCGGTTTATATTGTATGCAATGATAAAGTTAAACCATTAGCACCAGTCAATAGTTTACAAGCTGCAAAAGCTCTTGCGGAGCAAGAAGGTATACAAAACCAGGATGTAATAGATTTAGAATATCTTATGAAAGACCTCGGAGGACATATGACTGCATACAAACTAATAGTTGATAGTTTTACGTAGTGATGAGCTGGTTCAGGTGGGAAATAAAAAAGCGGAGTAGAATTATTGCCAAAAATTCTAGAAAATACTTCTGGAGGATACATAACTCAAGATCCTGGCGTTTTATGGCAGTTATGCTTCGAATTTAGCAGAGAAGAAATAGAAAAAATAAAAAAAGCGGCAAAAAAATAACTCCCAATAAAAGGTATTCTAGAGGAGAGCTTAACAATATTTTTAGCTCAAAGTGTGGAAATGGTAATGCGATATTAAGATTATCTCTACCATATGTTTAAAGTTACACGTGATTGATATTTTAGTTATTAGTCATAATTAAAAATGCTTTATACGCTTAAGTGCTACAGTATATCAAATTTTAAAATTTAGAAAAAATATGAGATAAAACACATGTTTTAACTAAATTTAAATAAAAATATTGACATTTTTTATAAAATATATATAATAAAACTGGATATGAGTTTTTACCATATCTAGTTCTTTTTGTATTTAGGAGGAAAATTCTGTGAGTAACAAAAATAGTGTAGTATCAGAAAAAGATTTAAACAAAGCTAGTGGGGGCAAAATTTATAACAACTCTTACACAAAAAAGTATGAGGTATATCACGATGAAACAGGTACACCTTCAGGGAAATACGATACCGAATATGAGGCATTGAAAGCGGACGCATCTGTTAATGACAGGTACATCAATAGCAATACAGAAAAAGAAGAGTATCGCGATAGATACAACAATTTTTTGAATAATAAATAAAATTTAATATTACGTGATGCTAATAGTTTTTATATAGTATGGTACTTATGTTTATGTGGAGCTTTTACCACATAAAATTACATGGAGGATATTTTTATGAGTAACAAAAATAGAAGTGTTTCAAACGAGGATTTGGAGAATGCAAGTGGGGGATTTATATTAAAGGGAAAAACTAATGACGGTAGACCAGCTTATGCGGTATTTGATGATAACCGTAAGCTAGTAGCTATGCCAGTGGCTAGTGAGCAAGCTGCAAAGGCTCTTGCAACACAAGAAGGCGTACAAAACCAGGATATAATAGACCCAGAACATCTTATGAAACATCTCGGAGGACATATGACTGCAGACAAACTAAAAGCAATAAGGCGATCTTTAGGGTTTAAAGAAGACTAAGGCTAATAAAATTTAATCTTTTAAAAAATATTAAACTAGAATGTGAGAATTTAGCCCCACCTTTTAGAATAAAAGGTGGGGCTTTCCTGCTTTTTTGGGCACTTAAAATATAAACACTAATTGTAATAGCGTTCGTAAAATTTATAAAACTTTTTAAAAGTGGCAGCACAGCTAATTTTGTTGCCGTCAAGTAAGATAATATCTAAAAATGGCTCCTCAGGGCAATACACTTTAATTACTCAAAGAAAAATATATTTTAAAAACAAAGTTTTAGTGCAGGTTTTTCCTGCGGCACTAGAACTGGATATGTTAAAATGGTAAACTTTATTTTATAAAAAAATTAGTTTACGAAATATATTATTTTTTCTGGGCTATAACTTTTTAATTTTTTAAAATTTTTGTTTATCTCACTTTTTATACGTATCAACTTTTAGTACAGTCTCTTCGCTATTAAATTTCAGAACCTAAATAGTGAGTATGTACTTAGGATATTAACCTTAAATTAACTTTAAAAACCAAAAAAATTCTAATTTTTATTTTTCACCAGCTACATTTTGGGACTCCGCTTTTGCATTTATAACCTATGATAAAAAAATAATTTAAGAATATGTAAGCGAAATATATCATAAGATATTTTAATTTTATTTAATAAAGGAGCCAATATTTGAACAGTAAACTTAAAAATAATTTATTTTATTTTTCTGTAATAATTCTTTGTCTTTTAACAGCGCTATTTTTAGGTAAGTTTTTTTCTAATGTATCAAAAAAAGCAAATGCTGTTGCTCAATTTGGAAATAAAACAATTATTATTGATGCTGGTCACGGTGGAGAAGACGGTGGTGCAGTGGCCTTAGACGGAACTTTAGAAAAAGATATAAATCTTAAAATAGCTAAAAAATTAAATTCTCTTTTTTCAGAGGCAGGGTTTAGCACAGTAATGACAAGGTCAGAAGATAAATCAATATATAAAGAAACCAATGAAAAGAAAACTTTAAGAAGAAAAAAAGTAGAAGATTTAAAAAACAGGTTAAATATAGCAAACTCAAATGAAAATAATGTTTTTATTAGTATACATCAGAATAAATTTACAGACCCTGGTTATAGTGGTACCCAGATTTTTTATTCTGGTCTTGAAGAAGACAGTGAATATCTCGCAAGATGCATAAAAGAGTCTATTAAGGAAAAACTACAGCCAAATAATAAAAGAGAAAACAAAAAAGCTGGTAAAGAAATATTTCTTTTAAGTAATATTAAGATCCCGGCAGTTATTGTGGAGTGTGGTTTTTTGTCTAACGTGGAAGAGTGTAGAAAATTAAATACCGAAGAATACCAAAAAGAGATAGCTTTATGTATATTTGAAGGAGTGAAGAAGTTTTTGGCTGAAAAAAAAGTTGAAGATTAAAATATTAATAAATTATCTAAAATTAAGTTTTTAGTGGCGATGCTAAAACCAGGGGCAGACACAAATATAAAAATCTTAAACATTAAAAATCTATAGTCCACAGCAGACAACACTTTTCGCAAATTTATTTTTTCTTATAGAAAATATATCTTGTCACTTAAGTGTATTCCGGTTTAGCACTGGCTGCCATCTTAGAATTTTTTAATTAAATATTCCTTAAATTGGTCAATCTATTTAGTTTCTGTAGTACATTACAACATACTACATGCTAGTTTAATTTCTGCCCGCAACAACAAAAAAATAAAATAACGGTGTCTTATTTTTCCAAACTTACAATTTTATTAGCTATCTTTTCGGAGAAAGTACTGTCGTGCTCAACAAAAATTATTGTCGGTTCAAAATTTAAAATAGCCTCTTCAATTTGTTCTCTTGTTAGAATATCTAAATAATTTAGTGGTTCGTCCCAAATATAAACGTTAGCTTTTTCACAAAAACTTTTCGTAAGCAAGATCTTCTTTTTCTGACCCTCGCTTAAATCTTCAAGTCCTCTTAAAAATTCGGTTCTACTAAAACCCATTTTAGAAAGTACAGTTTTAAAAAGGGTAGAATCTATTTTTTCAGCTTCTATGTAATTTTCAATACTTCCTTTTAAAAATTTTGTGTTTTGAGGTACATAGGAAATTTTTAGACCATTTAAAATATCAATATTTCCTTCAAAAGGTACATTTTCACCAGCTATTAATTTTAGTAAGCTAGATTTCCCAGTACCGTTTTTACCTTTTATTAAAACTCTTTGTTTGTCTTTTATTTCAAAAGACACAGGAGAAAATATACCTTTATTTTCATAAATTATTTTTAAATCATTTACTAGAATTAGTGCTCCTTTTCTATTTTCTAAAGGAGATAACTTTAAAGTTTCCTGAGTGTCAATACTTTTAAGTAGACCTGTTTTTTCGCTAATTGCCTTATCTATTCTTTTTTCCAAAACTTTAGACTTTTTCATAATTTTTGCAGATTTGTGGCCTAAAAAACCTTTATCTATCATGCCTTCATTTTTATTATGTTTTTTGCTTTTTTGTTTTTCTGATTTTTCCGCAAAGTTTCTTGTTTTTTTAGAAGCCTTTTTTAGATCCTTTATAGCTTTTTCTAATTTTTCGTTTTTCTCTTTTAAAAAATTTTCTTTAAAGTCCCTATTTTCCTTAAAACTTTCAAAATTTCCTTTTTGTATTTCAATACCAGTATTATTTATAGAAATTATATGGTCCACTACTTTATTTAAAAGGTCTCTTTCATGCGAAACTACTATAAATCCTTTTTTCTTTTTTAAATAATCTATTAAATTTTCTCTAGTTTCTAAATCTAAGTGGCTAGTCGGTTCATCTAAAAGCAAAAAATTATTTTCTCTTAAAAAAAGACCCACTAAAAGAGCTTTTACCTGCTCGCCACCACTTAAAGATTCAAAACTTCTATTTAGAATATCTTTTTTAGCTTTTAAAAGATTAATCTCCTTTTCTATTTCCCAGTCATAGGCATCCTTGGCTATTTTTTTTATAATATCTACGGTTTTTCTATTTGGTTCTTTTACTTTAAAAGGAAAATAAGAAAAACTAACATTGCTAGTTATTTTTCCACTGCACTCGTAATCTCCTTTTAATATTTTTAGTAAAGTGGTTTTTCCTTTACCATTTCTGCCAATAAGCCCCAGTTTCCAGTCTGTATCTATATCAAAAGAAATTCCTGAAAACAAATAGTCGCTATTTCCGTCGTAAGAAAAAGTTAAATTCTTTACACTTATTAAAGACAAAGTTTGTTTTTACCTTTGGTAATTATTTATGCACTAAAATCGGCGTAATTGTATCACATAAAAAACTTAAATACTAAAGAAGTTTGCTTTAGTTAAATTAAATAACAAATAATCAGTCTAATACAGTGCTAAAACCGGGAAGATTTATTAAAAATTTATAAATAATGTAAAAAATTTTAAAAATATATTTTTCCGTAGTAAGGAAGTAGAAAAAAAATAACGTATTATTTAAACTAAAATACTTATTTCTAAAGCCCTTGCATTGAACTCTCATCCATGAAAAGTACCGTTGCTTTTACCGCAAAAAATCTTTGCCATTACCCGAATTAAAACAACCTTTTTATTTTAAATAATTTGATTTGTAACACATCTATATACTAAAAAAATAGGTTGTAAAAGTTTTTTTTAATAATTTTCTTTAAATTAATAAAAATTTATGTTACTATCCTGACGAGTTAGGGACGATTTTCAAAGTTTGCACTTTTTTGGGGGATATTATGGAAAATAGAAACGAGAAAATGTTAAGCTTTTTAAAAACTATCGATATAAGTAAAGCAAAAATTAAAGAGAAATTCCAAAGAAGTATACTACGGAGCATAGAGGGGCCTGACGGTAAAGAAAACACAAAAAGTACGGCTTTGACTTTTTTCAAAGAGATGGTATCTCTGGCTAAAGAGAATGGTTACGACATAAATGAAAAAGAACTTTTTGAATTTTTCAAAGAGAAAGCCAGTGCTTTTTTTGAAGAGGAATTTTTAGGGGATGACAACAGTATTGGTACATTGGCAAGTTTATCTGTAGGATTAGGGATAAGGGCTAGCATTGCTGCTGGGACATGGACCCCAAATATTCAAAAAAAAGAATCTGATGAGTCCACTAAACAGAACTCCATGAAGTCCGAGAGTGAAGAAGAAAAGCAAAGTGTTTTTCGGATTGGAAATATTGGCGAAGATGTATTTAAAGAGACTATTAATAGAAATGAGCAAGAACACACAAATGGCTTCTTTAATGATTACGCTGAATTTTTGAGAACGCAAGATGAGAATCCTTTTTCAAAAATTTCTGAAACTAATATGGAGCCTTTGTATATAAAAGGGAGCTCTAGCCATAGGGAAGGCAACATCACTGAAAATTTAGAATATGTTAGTAATGATATAAATTTACTTCATAACAAAAGTTTTGCTGACGATGTTTCTGCCTATGTGGATAAGGAAGTAAATCCTCTAGATTATATTAGTGAAATTAACTTAGAAGGTTCAGAGATGGATGAAAGAAGTGCAACAGTTAAAAAGATTAATAATTTTTTAGAACAGTATGAAATTGTGGAAAATGATGATGTTAAGAGTGATAATGTTAAAAATGATAAAGAAAATGAAAAGGACCCTGAGTGCCCGAGCCTTAGCACCAAGTGTACCAAGATTAACAGCAATAGCTAAAAAGTGCCAAATTATCAGGTTGTAATGTTAATAATATTGGATTAAAATATAATAAAAAATAGTAATTTTATTGAAAGCATGGTTAGAATTTACAAGAAGGTCTTGTAAACTTTACTATTATTGTAAAATAAGAATATTAGAAGTGTCACTGTAAGGGGGAAAACTAAAGAGGCATTATTGTTTAGCTTTAGCAAAATTTGGTAATAATACGAATTGTCAAATTAGGGATAATTAAGTAAAAAATTAAGGCGAAGTAGATCTTAAAAGAGCAATTTTTTAGATATAGTACTTTGAGTGTTGAAAATAGTAACTATTTAATATGCTACACACATACGCTCTTGGTAAAGCCTCTTTGTTTTTTGTCTCTGCAAGTGTAATAAACTGAAACAATGCATACAATTTTTGACTTACAAAAAGTTAAATTACAAGAAACCCAATTTTAACTAACCGCCAATATAACTACGCTATGCATTTTCAATACATTAGAACAAAACCTCAACATTCTTTAAAAAGTTTTTCTAGCATGCTCTTTATAATACTTTTATTTTGAGTTAAAGAAGCTAACATACATTCATAAAAAAATTCAGGGGAATCTCTAAAGTTTTTCTTTATTAATTCTGCCTGCATTTCATCCGGTACATAGGTGGAAAAGGACATTAGCGTTATATTTTCTCCGCCAGATATTTCTCCTTTTACAAGAAACCCATTTTCTATTTTTTCAATTACTACTTTATTTTCTTTTTCCCTTTTTAATTTAGACTGTAAATTTATCGTGGCACAAAGAGCTTTTTCCCTTATACTTAAAGGAAGATTTCTTTTTAGTTCTTTAGCTATTAAGTCACCTTTTTCTGTTGTTTTGTAAAAATTTTCATTTTTCTCGTCTTTAGCAACACTGCCGTCTTTTAAAAGCTCAGAAAAAGCAGCAGATGCTATAAAATAATTAACATAGCCGTATTGTTGCATAGCAGTTATGAGCACATCTTTGCTGATTGGCTCGCCTACACTATACAAAACGTAGCAAAATAAGAGTTTTGCGTCCATTACATTTTTTAAGTGTTCATCTGGTAATTTTATTGTTTTCACTTATGAGCGTTTCCTTTAAATTTTCTATTTTCAAAGCTGACTTTAAAGAAAGTTGAATATTTCTTTCTTTTTCTTTGTAATTCTCGTAACTACAAACACTAAGAACCTTAAAGTTTATTTCCCCTGCCGTGCTTCTTAAAACCTTTATCTTGTTTTTTTCATCTGAAGGTTCCAAAGAGTAAAATTTTTCTAGGAACAATTTAAGCTGCTCATCATCTTTTACAGAACAATCAAAGCTGAAAGAAACTTCACTTTCTTTGTGGTAACCAGTTACGTTTTCATTAACGAGCCTAACATTAGGTATCGTAACTTCCTTTTTGCTGGGGGTTAAAATTTTTGTAGATAAAAAGCTCATTTTCACTACTTCACCAGTAGTATTGCCAATTTCTATTATGTCTCCTATAGTAAAAGGCTTATTTGCAAGTATTACCGTACCACTTACAGCATTAGAGATGTAATCTTTTAGCACTATACTGAACGCAACAAATACTGCGCCAAAAGTGGCTATCAAAGAACTGAGATCGGTACCCAAAAGCTTAGAAACTGCCAACACTACCACTACAAAAAAGCTTAAAACTTTAAAGATAGAAGAAATAAAACTAGATATTGCTTTATCTACTTTAGATTTTTTTAAAATTTTAAACAAAGCTTTGTTTAAAATCTTTGACAAAGGCAGCCCAAGAACTAAAATGGCTACAAATGCTATGATGTTTGGTAAATATTGTTTTACAACTAGCAAGGGCAACGTCCTTCCTGATTAATTAATTGCTAAGCCTAAAGTGATAATATATATATTCTACCATGCTTTTTTTAAATTTACAACTTTTTGCTTTATTAAGTAAAGCTAAAACCTTACGAACTTTTTAGACATAAAACCACACAGAATATTTATTTGTTACACTATGCTATTTAAATAAAATAAAAAATTACCTATCTAAAATTTTTAAAGTATTTTTGTCTGTCCAATTTTTCACTGTTCTTTTTTTATTAAGTATTATATGAATTTTTAGTTTAAAAAATAAAAATGTAACAGATCGACCATGAACAAATGGGCAAACTTAAAGCCCATAAATTATACTTTAAATTTTGTTGACTTGTTGATTTTACTTGATTTTTCACAACTCCTTTTTGTTTTTTAAAATGTAAAGAACCACCTTCAAATTTCTTTGACTGCTTAGTCTTTTTAATATTTATATTTACCAGTTATATTTTAATTATTCGCTATTTTTGTAGCATAAAGAAAGTACAAAAATATTAGATTTTGTAGCTTATACGGCAAAATCAGATGAAATATTTCCGAGCAAAACTTTATGATACCAGGTAAAATGTTATTTTTCACACTTTAGCACTTTAATACTTTCTACCTTTTTTGGCAGAGAAAAACTGGGGAAACATCTTACACAGAAAAAATTTTGAATTTTAAAATTTAAAAGGTCGTAATTAAGAAATATTTAATTTTTAAAAATTGACTTAACTTAAATTTACCCAGATTTGGCAAAATTTACCTTTGGGTTTATTGCCTTTTTATACCGGGCTCAAGTTGACTTTAACTTCTATTTTGTATGTTGCTTCTTTCAAAATATTAACGATTTCTTCTTTACTTTTTTTGTTGTAATCAGGTTTTTCTTTTACTAATATTTTAGAAAATTCAAAAATATCACATGAGTTTTCTTTTACAGCTTTTTCTATAGCCTTTGTGCAATTATCTTTTATTTTTGTGGATATTTCATTTTCTAAAATTTTAAAATCTTTGCGAGACACTTTATTTTTAGACTCATTAATATCTAAGTCGGCGGTTATTTTTATGTCTATTTTGGTTGAACTATTTTCGTCAATATTTATCTTTATTTTAGATTTCACTTTAGACATCGTATAAGAGACATTTGAAAAAACTCTTGAGTCTACGGTGTCTACCATATCTTTTGCTTTTGAGGTAATGAATAATGCACCTTTTGTTTCTTCTTCTTCTAAGCAGGTAAGATATTTACTGTCTTTAAAAATACCAATTCTTTCTACCACTGGAGTTTCTTTGTTATTTTGTCTTTTTAAATCTACTAGAGCTATTTTAACAAATCCGTGCTTATCTTTTAGGTCAGATATTATTTTTTCAACTGTAGAATGCATTTTTTTGCTTTTATTTGGACCTTTTTCTAACATTTCTAGAATATCTTCGCAAGGTACAATGTCTTCGTCGTCTTTTAAATTTAAGACATTTTTTGCTTGCGTGAGAGTTATCAAAACCCTTGCATCTGGACTAAATTCGTGGTGTTTTATAAAAAAATCAACAAAATTATTTATGCCACTTTTTATAGCGCCATTTCCTAATATGAGCAATAAAGTTTGAGAATATAAAGGCTCTTTGCCGGTTTGCTTTACTACATTATAACTAGCTTCTTTAATAGTTTTCCCGCTGGCTACAACTGTTTTCATTTTTCTTGGAGTAGACGATTTTTCACTACTTGTTTCTTTTGAACTTATGGTCTGTAAAGTAATAGTGTACTGTTCATTTTCATAGTCTATGCCGAGCCCCTGGACCAATAGCTTTTCACTGAGCTGAATAGACCTTGCACAGCCAGTTAAAAATAAAGGTAATATAAAAATAAATATTAAAAGTATTTTTTTCATATCTTTAAATTTCTCTTTATTATCTTTTTTCAGTTTTTAAGTAATAGAAAAAATAAAAAACATAAGAAATAAAAATATTATTGGAAAAAAATTTTAATATATGTGAAAAAACTTACGTTTTTTTATTTGCACAAAAATTAAGTAGATGTGAAAAAATTATCTTTTTAATAAAACTAAAGTTTCTTTTTATCCACTTTTTTAAAATTAAGCAGATTATAAGATAAAAATATTACTTGAAATAAAATTTTAATATATGTGAAAAAATTTATTCTTTTAGATGTACCAAAAAGCGAAGAAAAGGAAAGAATTTGGCCCGATGAACCCATTCTTAGCAATAATTTTTTATATAAAGCATTATTAAGCACAGTGCCAAAAAAAGTTTTTAATAAAGGTCTTTAAAGTAGTTTTCGGTTATTAAATTAATTATTGGTAAAAAAACACTAGTAACTAAAAGCATTAACAAGAGAAAATTCCCGTTATATACAAAAAATTCAAAATTTTTTGTAAAGTCTAAAAAACAGCCTAATAAAACAACACTAACAGCTGCTAAAAATACTAAAAAATTTTTTATATTTCTATTCTCTATGCCTTCTAAACTGGTTTTAAAAATATAAAAAAATAAAGAAGTAATAATCAGCACTCCGGTTACAAAGATTCCTATATATATAGTGTCTAATCTTCTAAAAACTCCTATGCTTGCTACTCTTGTGGCTGAATAAAATGGGAAAATCTGGGTATCTAAATATTTTCCGAGTGCTCCTGTAAACACTATTACAATAGACGAAAAAAATAAGTGAATGCTTGTGTTCCACAAAAAAAATATTTTTCCTGGCTTAGTATTTGCCAGTGGCAAAAGTATAGCCAAAGCGGGAATAGAAAAATGCCTGGACAGCATATAAGTGAGGCCATCAATAACGTCTCTTTTATCGTTTTCCATAAAAACAGGAAAATTTGAAATTTCGACTTTTTTTAGCAAAGAAGATAATATAAGTAATAAAGAAACAGCAATCAAAGAAAATACTATAACACTGGTTCTAGCTATTGAGTTTATGCCCTTAAAAGAAGAATAGATTATAGTCACGCACATTAAAAGAGATATTAAAAATATTTGTGAATCGTAAGGTAATACACTCAAAACAAATAGTCTAAAAATTGAAACAAAGTAAACACAAACCCAAATGAAATATAAAGAATAAAAAATAGTATTAATTTTTTTTAATTTAGCTGTTTTAAACAAGTCAAAATTTGGGTATTTTTTATAAAGAAGATATGGCGGCAAAACTAATATAAAAGTTAATATATATGAAAAAGCAGCAGATATTACAAAATCTAAAATGCTTTCTGAATCTTTTAAAAAGAATTCTTTAGAATAAGTTAAGGTTAATATTATAGGGTTTAAAAAAAGCAAAGAAAAAAGTTGTAATTTCGTGATTTTGTATTTTAGTTGCATTTTTTCCTCTAAATTTTAAAATAAAAAACTCGTAAGAAGACTTTTTTATTAGTATTAGCGATGAAGAGGAAATTATTTAGGCTTAAAATTTACATATTTATTTTAAAAAAATTGTTTTTTCACGTATTTATTATTTCCCTAAATAAAAAAATAAATTTACGTACAGTCCTTCTTAAGAAGACTATATCTTTTATTTTGAGCATTTCTCGCTTTTTAAATGTGACACCTTTTTGCACTTAAATAAGTTCAAATGGGCTATTTAGAAAACTTTATACACCAAAAATTTTTTATTAGCCAAAAGTCTAGTCCGCTTTACACCGTAAATACAGTGCTAATTATTAGTACTACTAGAATTGGGAATGACTAAATATAAAACTATACTTAACCGCCTACCTTCAAAGGCATATAAAGAAAAAGATATAAAGAGCAACTTGATTAAAAAAAATTTTTAAAATAGAGCTTACAGAAGATTGCTTTTGCTAAAACACAAATTGAGGGGAACAAAAAAACCGTACCAATTGTGCACTAAAGTGAAAAGCTAGAAGTTGCTTTCATAGGAAGGAAACAGTATTAGGTCAAACGCTATAGGCACCAAAATGCAAAATTTTTTAGATAATTAGCAAAAAGACGTTCCTTTTGCACAGTACAAGCCATAAGCATTACCTATCATCTAGGTAATGCTCCGCATTTTTTGACCAAGCAAAAATGTACAAAAAAGAGGCAAGTTAGTGCGGCAATAAAGGCGGCCTGAAACTTGCAAAAAATTTACGTAAATTAAGCTTTAAAGAATTATATTGAAATTTAACCGCATCAGAAAATGTGGCCTGATTTCTAATAACCATAATAAGTGACGATACTAAAATGTATAATAATGGTGGACATAATGTGATTACAAGCACTACCAAAACAAATTTTCCAGCTAAAAGCAGTCTATCAGCAGCAGTAAGCTCACTTTCTTGGGATTTGTTTTCTTCTTTTTTACCAGATTCATCCTCACCCCCAGGTGATTCTAGGTCTGTGCTTTTCAAAGTTTCTTGGTTTTCATTAGTTAATGCATCCTTTTCACTTTCCTCTTGGTTACCGCTTTCATTCAACGGAAGATTTTCCTCAGGCGAATTATTCTGTAAAGATTTATTGTCGTCCTGACCCTTCTCCTCTTTATTTTTAGTATTTTCTATATTCAAATCACTTTTAGGTGCCTCATTTTCGACACCCGATTTCTTAGTTTCAGAATGCGGGTCCGCCTGTTCAAGAGAGCTAACAGTTTCTTGTTTTAACTGTTCTTTAAAAGGTGAGTTGTGTAATTTTCTTGCCACATACAC
>Ga0256405_10005816_pt1 | contig 20654 bp, 21 predicted proteins | sample RumenRJG_02DNA_FD_189096 | JGI IMG/M metagenome (GOLD analysis project Ga0256405, IMG submission 189096) | Bovine rumen microbial communities from Lethbridge, Alberta, Canada - RJG_02 | ecosystem: Host-associated > Mammals > Digestive system > Stomach > Rumen | place: Canada: Alberta... | reverse complement strand
GGCAGCTCTTTTTCCGCAGTGGGCCAGCGCATGAAAACACTGTCAGCTTCATCTGTATAGAGCCGCGCCTCGATGGCGGCAAGGGTGAGCACATATCTGTTGTTCATAACTGTACCTGTCTCGTCTCAGTTCCGATGATAGATGAGCCGCAGCTGCAGCTCGCTGATGTCGTCCCAGGGGATAGCGCCGGGCACATCCTCCACGCGAATCGTAAACATCGCCTGCCGGTTGATCCAAAAACATCCGTTGTGGCGGCTGAGCGACACGATCGCAACGCAGCCGTCTCTATCAATGATAGCACATTCCACATCCGGTTCTACATCCGGCGACACCACCGATCTTGTGCAGGCAGTCATTCTGCCGTGAATGATGATATTTCCTTTTGTCTTATCCAGGACAGTCCGCACCATATCGATCCGGATCCCGGTTTCCAGTCCCATAGGGTCTTCTACTTTTGCGTTCATTGGCCTTCCTCCGCCGTGCAATATTTTGACTTTCATTAGGCACTCATAGGATAGAAGCGGACGGCGGCAGGCACAATGCAAATTGTGGGGAGCGCGTCCCCTGTTTTTGCACAGACAGAAGGAGCGGGCGGGGGATACAATCACGGTAGAAGCAGGATTCAGGTCCCAAGTTTCTCGCGCTGCAAGAGCCGGCGAAGCGGCACGAGTGAAATTTTGCAGGAAATTTTCAATGAATCTTACAAATGATAACTTCCATTCGAAATCTGTAAAATAGGATTCTGGAAAGGATACAGAGTTATGGAAGTCGACACTACCCAGTTTAACGACATATACAAAGAGATGGCGGAACTGCTTGGAGATGCGGCTGCTCTCAAGATGTGGAACAGATATGCGGGCGTAAGTGTTTCCTTCCCTAAGCAGTTGTATTCCAGGGAGTACATACGGAAGTTTATTCACGACAACAGCGATGTGATGAAGCCGTCGGACATTGCAAGAACCATCGGCCTGACGGAAAGAAGAGTTCGTCAGATCATAAAGGAAGAGCGGGAGAAAGAGTAGCATCAGCAAATTCACCCCAGTGTTCAGGGAAGGAATATCAACGAACAATTACAAAAAACAAAGGGAGGTAACACTATGAGAAAACTTAAGACCACCGCATTTATTATTATCCTCTGCCTGATCGCGGCAATCGCATGCGGCAAAAAAGAGACAGCGCCGGCTTCTTCAGACACCCAGAAGGAAGTCACTGTACAGGAGAGTAAGGAAGAACCTAAAGAAGAGGAAGCCGAGAACAAAGAGACAGACGCGGACAAGGATTCCGAAGAAGAAGCGGAAGCAGAATCTGTTGAGGACGAGGAGCAGGAAGCAGAATCTGCTGAAGATGAAGAGCAGGAAGCAGAATCTGCTGAAGACGAAGGGCAGGAGGCGTCCGGCATCCGCCCCGAATTCAAAGAGGCGATGGACAGCTACGAAGAGTTCTTTGACGAATACATCGACTTTATGGATACCTATTCAAAGTCCGACAATCCTATGTCCTTAATGGCGGAGTATGCAGACTATATGCAGAAATACGCCGATGCTATGGAAAAGATGGAAGCGATGGAAGATGATCTTTCCGACGAAGAGTTAGTCTACTACACAGAGGTAATGGGCAGGATCAACACAAAACTTGCGAAAGCATCAGTAGCATATTGAGAAATGAAGATATGAAGATTTCCGAATTCACTTGCCCGGCATGCGGCGCACCAATTTCACTTGATGAGAGCATCGAAGCAGTAGTCTGCAAATACTGTGGAACAAAAGTCTTCGTAGATGATGAAATCTATAGATATCATAGAATGCTGAAAGTGCAAGCTGATGCAAAACATAGAGAAGCGAAGGCACAACTCGAACTGGATAAAGACAAAGAGGTACTCGAAACCCAGCGTAAGGTGACAAATGCATTCAGTAAAAAGCCTGTTGAAACAATATCGGTGCTGCTGTGCACCGTTTGGCTGCTCACGAGAATCATCAGCGGGCATTTCGGACTGGGGCATATCGCCATTGAGATTGCTGTAGTTCTGTGGGCTGTCGGAGCACAAAAGAGACCGCTGTTATTTACAAACCTGGGTGTGTATCTGAAGAACAATAAAAAACAAGCGATTGTCTTTATTGTCAGCGCAATGGTCATGCTGTACTGCTTCATAAACGGTGGAGCCAGTTTATTTCTGATTTCATTGTGCGGACTAATATGGTCCATCAGATCCGGCCAAATGACTGGCATGGTGCAATACGACGAAGACGGCGTCAAGCATGTGTACATCCGTAACAATGCAGTTAATTATTCCGGAAGGCCATATACAGAGGTTATGGAAGAACTGCGCGCATGCGGTTTTACAGACATAGCGGCAGTCAAGAAGAAAGACCTGGTAAAAGGATGGCTTGCCAAAGCCGGAGACGTGATCAGCATATCAATTAATGGGGACAAGTCTTTTTCGGAAGGACAAATGTATCGGGAAGATGCAAAAGTGGTGATCGAGTATCATGAGTTTAAGTAAGTGTTATAGGGCATACTATTTATCAACATCGACTTAAGTTAGTTACAAGTGTAGCTACAACGCTTCAGGTTCTACGAGCCACCCGTCTCATAAAGCGGCTGGCTCTTTTTATCTCTTTTCCCATTTTTAGCCCACCTCACTAAATAAGAAAAGTCTGATAATGAATTCTCATAGTTCTAAGAGTATAATTTATATTGCATTAATTTACGAAATTGTCATGTACAACAATATCAAATAAAGACGAATGAGGGGAAAGCCATGTCCACGATTAAGATCATCAGCAATCCATACGCTAAGGAGATTAAATTTCAGAAATACAATAGCAGTGACGATTCATGGCAGAATATCGATTTTGAACATAACGAGAACAGTAAATTACTAAAGCAGGAATTGATTAAAGGTTTCTTTCCCTTTAACGTGAAGGAAATCGTCGACATTATCATCGCCGAATATGGTGTTCCTGGCGAGAAGACAGTCATAGTGTTTCAAGGGACAGCAGATGAGTACCTCGAGTTGGAAGAGATATGTAACGATGATGCACATAAGGATTTAGTTACCACTACAAAAGAAATCATATATCTCGAGAACGCAAGAGATATCCTTCCTTTGGTCCGAAATCTGTTCAATGAGATGGATCCGCTCATCATGAAAAGCGCCAATCACGATAGGATTGAGCGTGATCTGACCCGATTCAAAGATGCATCCAGTGACGTAGTCCCCATCTGTGTATTGGGAAACTATAGTACTGGTAAGTCGACTTTTATCAATGCACTGGTAGGTAGTGAGATTCTTCCTAGTGGAACTGAGCCTGTCACAGCCAAAATATACAAGATTTCAAGATCCAAGTATCCGGACAGAGCATCTGTAAAATTCCAGTATCTAGGATATGATACGGAAGTTAGATTCACAGCAGCCGATACCATATTAAACACAACAGCACCTGCAGACGACTTCATTGAAGAACTTAAAGGAGTTTTCATTGAGAGTACTCCTGAGAACCTCTCCATAAGAGTTGGCAAAGTGCTTCAGATGGTTAATGATTTCGAGAATAGAGATGATATTGATCAGATTTCTGATCTGATTGAGGTCGATATTCCTTTTAAGAACGGTGTATTGGCAAACACGCAGCATCCCTTTGTAGTATTTGACACACCTGGATCCAACTCTGCTTCGAATGCTAAGCATCTTAAGGTGTTGAAAGAAGCTATGGCTAACATGACAAATGGACTGCCTATATTCCTTTCAACGCCTGAAGCTTTGGATAGCACAGATAATGAGGATCTGTATCATCTCATCCAGGAAATGGAAGAATTGGATAGCCGCTTCACGATGATCGTGGTCAACAAAGCAGATGGACCGGGCTTACAGAGGAAAGAAAACTCTGAAGCTGAGAAAAGTCGGGTGTTGAGACAGGCTGTACCGCGGAGCCTATACTCTGGAGGCCTGTACTACGTTTCTTCCATACTTGGCCTAGGTTCCAAGAATGGTGGAGATTTCATTGATGACTTCTATGCAGAGTTATTTGAAGATCAGGAAAGCAAATACAGTAATCCGGAGCATCGACGTTATAAAACACTCTATATTTATAACATAATGCCGGATCAGATTGAGCGCAGAGCAGATGCTATTGCGGCGAAGCAGACAGACCTTCTCTATGCAAATAGTGGTTTGTTTAGTGTGGAGTCACAAATTGAAGCGTTTGCAGGAATGTATTCGGCATATAATAAGTGCTACCAGTCACAGATGTTCTTGAATCGAGTTATTGACATAACCGAAGAAGATATCGAAGAGAGCAAGAAAGACAAAGAAGATATCAGGCAAACCATCAACAATAAATTGGATGAGGATAAAAAGAAACTGATCGGACAGATCGAAGGGTTGGCTGATGAGCAGTATACAGAGTTTAAAGGTAATTATGACAACCATATGTCTCAGTTTATGGAAGGCGTTGATCAAGTCTTCTCCGAGCAGAGCTTAAAAGAGAAGGAAGTAGAATACACTGCTATTCAAGATAAAGTGAAGGACTATGAAGGCAGTACGGCAGAAGCCGATAATGCTCGGAACAACTTTTTCAGCAACTTGAAAGCGAATGCAGGAAAACTGCTTAAAGAAGGCAAAACAGAGAATCTTTCAAATGTATGGAATACAGCAAAAGCAGATTTTGGTAAAACTGTCGACTCTTACAAAGCAAAGAGAGAAATTCGACATTCTGCGGACCGAGTTGTCGCGGATCAACTTATGACTTACGTCAGAGACCAGTTTGTTGAGAAGATGGAAGCAACATTTGTTACTCTTGATTTGGAATCTAAGGAGTATTGGACGTCTCAGACTGAGAGCTTACGGAAGCAGCTTGCACAACTGATCACTGGTGCTGACGAATTAACGCCAGTTCAGAAGAATGAACTGGAGCAGATTATTATTACGTATCATAAGCTCGAATTCGAGAATAGCGAGGCACAAAGCATATTCCAAAAGGAGAACTTCGAACGGAGCATTCAGATCCTTGGAAAGACAATACGTTTCTCTGACCACCTTATGCTGGACAAACTTGCAGAGACATATAACTCCAAGATGTCTGAAGGTGTAAATACAAGATATAACGCTATCAAAGAGAGCCATGATGGAAGCGCAAAGCAATGGATTGATAGTTTGTTAGATGAGGTAAGAGAAAACATTGTCAATTATAGTCCAGAACTGTCAAAACTTGCTGACAAGATTAAGCGGATCACAGCAGATATTGAAGACCATGAGAAGCGGCAGGTCAAGCTGATGGAATATAAAGCTAAATTGCAGCAGATGATGAATTGGAAGTCAATACCGGAAGAGAATAACTGATTATGTGAAGGAGCTAGTAATGGGCATTAAGAATTTCCTTGTAAAATCTAGCGTAAAAGCTGCGGATAAGATTGCAAAACTCTCCACGCTAAGCCCGGAGCAGCTGAAGGATTTATATTATAGAAAAGAAGTATATCTGTCTCAGATGCCCAGTTCAGATGACGCGGCTGCGGAAGAACTTACCCGACGGTTGCTGGCAACTGAAAGCATAGAAATCTATAACGAGTATCTTCGCCATTTGAAGGACTATTATGTTCCGCTTCAAAGGCAGATTGAATATGACGGAGAGTTTCATACTGCCTACAATATTCGGTATTTTAATATCACAAAGTGGGTAAATGACAAAAGAGAGAACAGCATTGAAAAACTGGTCAATGTCTATGAGGTGCTCTCTAATGAGGATTGTAACATTGCGCTTGTATTCCATAGATCTATGGAAGCGACAAATGTCTATCTTGCTGTGACAAATACGCAGAATGCGGATGACAATGTAGATGTCGATAATTACAGGCGGCGGCTTGCAGAAGCAATAAGGGGTAATTTTCCGGGTGCAGAGTGGACTGACAAGGGATGCATTGGAACACTCCCCTGTATGAAAAAGGATGTGGCTTATTCAGTTGCCAGTGCATCGAATATACCTGCAGAGAAATCAGAGAAATTTGTTAGCCAAACAATAGAAAAACTATTGGATGGTATTATTCCAGATTCACCCACCAAAGAGTATACACTTATCCTGCTTGCGACACCGATTATTGACGTAGAGAACAGGAAACTTCGTCTTGCAGAACTGTACACAGGACTTGCACCTTATTCAAGTTGGCAGACAAATTATACATTTACAGAATCGGATACGATGACTTCCAATGCAACTTTTGGAATTAACGCAGGAGTCAGTGCGGGTGTACAGGCAGGTAATAATGCGTCTGTTGCACAATCAAGAGGAGAAACGGAATCGGAGAGTAATACGGAAACAGACTCCAATAATAAGACGGAAACAAATCAATCGGGTACCAGCAAATCAGATTCCAGAGGGGAGACGAAGACTGATTCTAAAGGAGAGTCATTTAGCAAAGGATCATCCAATTCGCAAAGCAGTAGCGATTCTCATGGCACTGGGACTAATGAATCAAGCTCTGCGGGAGCAAATGTGTCTGCAAAAGTAGGGACAGTCGAAGCAGGAGCAAATGTTTCACACTCAGAAGGATCAAATGAATCATTCAATCATACAGATGGACAGACTCAAACTGTTTCCAATAATGAAACGCACTCATCCTCACAATCTACAGCAGAAAACATAGCGCATACTGTTGCTGAACAGACTAGCCACGCAGTCGCAGATACAGTAGGAAAAGCTATATCAAAAACTTTGGGAAAAGCTGTCACCAACTCTGTGACCAATACAAAGGGAATATATCGGGGCGTTAACATGGGCGGTAACTTTGGCGCCAATTTTGCTAGATCTTCCAATGTCAGCGCTACTGTTGGTATGAATGAAGGGATTCATCAGACCTTCACGAACTTCAGCATCAAGCATACACTTGAGATTCTCGAAGAACAAATGAAGCGTCTAGAACAGAGTACCGCACTTGGTATGTGGGATTTCGCGGCTTACGTGCTAAGCGAAGATCAAAATGTAGCTAATAATGTTGCTCATACATACTTAGCACTGACACAAGGTGACAATTCATATATGTCTCAGACGGCTGTCAACTTATGGCGTGGAGATATGGGGGCGAACAGTGATGATGCCAAAGAGATCTGCTCGTACTTGAGAGAGCTTCGCCACCCGCTGTTTGGCTTAAGCCCTGCGCTTGTCACAACGAAAGATGATGACTACAACGCGTATCCCACTGTCGTGACTGCGGCCACAAGTTTGTCTGGTAAGGAATTGGCTTATTCGCTTAATTTCCCACAGCATTCGGTAGCAGGCTTCCCTGTTATAGAGTGTGCAGAGTTTGGACGCAATGTGGTACGGTACGATTCACTAAAAGGCCAGAGCAAGTTGGAACTTGGGCACATTTTCCACATGAATCATGTTGAAAATAGAGAAGTATTTTTGGCGAAAGAGTCTTTGGCTTCCCACACATTCATAACAGGAAGTACTGGCTCCGGGAAGAGTAATACTGTTTATCAAATGATTGATGCTGCTACAGATCAGGGAGTCAAATTCCTTGTTATTGAACCGGCAAAGGGAGAGTATAAAGATATTTTTGGTATGGACGGTAATGTGTCTGTATATGGGACTAATCCATACATTAGTCCTATGCTACGCTTGAACCCTTTCAGCTTTCCTTCGGGAGTTCATATCTTTGAGCATTTGGATCGGTTAGTAGAAATATTTAATGTTTGCTGGCCTATGTATGCGGCTATGCCGGCAGTACTCAAGAGTGCAATTGAAAAATCCTATGTCGATTGTGGATGGGATTTGATGCGCTCCACAAATAAGTATGGAGAGAGTATTTATCCTGGCTTTGCAGATGTTGCACGGAATATAAAAAAAATCATTGATACCAGTGAATATGACGCTGAGAACAAGGGTGCATATAAAGGCTCCCTCCTTACAAGACTGCAGGCTCTCACGAACGGCATTAATGGAACTATCTTTGCTGCAGATGAGCTTTCTTCGGAAGAACTATTTGACAAAAACGTTATTGTAGATCTGAGCAGGGTTGGTTCGTCGGAAACCAAAGCGCTGATTATGGGAATGCTGGTTTTAAAGCTTCAAGAATATAGAATGGCTGAACCCGGCAGAATCAACAGCAGATTGAAACACATCACTGTTTTGGAAGAAGCTCACAATCTGCTACGCAGAACATCAACAGAACAGTCTCCGGACAGCGCAAATCTCATGGGCAAAAGTGTGGAAATGCTCTCCAACGCAATAGCGGAAATGCGTACCTACGGAGAAGGATTTATCATTGTGGATCAGGCACCGGGTTTATTGGATCTGGCTGTCATCCGCAATACCAACACCAAGATAATCATGCGTCTTCCGGATCAGGGCGATCGGGAACTGGTCGGTTATGCAGCTAACCTTAATGATGACCAGATCACAGAACTGGCGAAACTTCCTTGCGGAGTGGCGGCGGTTTATCAAAATGAGTGGGTTAAACCTGTCCTTTGCAAAGTGGAAAAATTCGAAGGTAATCCGCGCCCTTATAAGTTCATTCCAAGCGAAGACGTATTTGAGTATGATAAAACAGAAGCGGTTTCTGAATCGTTGCTTGATTGCATTATGAACAAGGAACTATTCAGGAAGGGGAATCGCAAAGACATTCAGGAACTCAGAGAATTGGTAATAAAATCCAAATTAGACACAGCAGTGAAAATTGACTTCATGGATTATATTTCCGCAGATGATGAAAGTGTTCTTGAGTCGCTTAGAAAGCTTATTTATGATTTCACATCTGCTGAAAAAGCTATTGAATCCTCTAAGGATGCAAACGAAATTAATACGTGGGTGAACTCTGTAGTGAATGCACTTGATCCTTCGATTAAAGGCTTTTCTAATAGACAGATCAACCTTGCGTTGGCATTGCTTTTGTACGAGCAGTCAATGAGGGATGCTACATATAATGATTTGTTCTGCCGTTTCACGGAAGTGTATAGAGCAGAGAGGAGAGTGTATTAATGGGGGAGATTAAGACGAATGATCTGCAGGAAGTGAAGAAGCCAGAAATGGAAGGATTCACTGCAATTAAGCCGCAAGAAGGAACAACAGTTAACGATGCTCATGACTTCTGCAATGATTTGTTTAAGTCGCTAGATGAAGAAACAGCATCTTCGGCTAATCAAAATGATGCTAATGAATCAGATTGTAAGAACTATACGGATGTTGCTCCGAGATTTATATATACAATAAATATGTCCCTTGAAAATGATGTTCATCCAATTACGGGCGTACCATTTGAAAGAAAGGTCATTAAACTCCCCAACAACGATAAGATAGAGGGGGTATTTCCAGTTTTTGATTCACAATTTGATGCAAAGATTAGCGAGAATTTATATCTTGAATCAGACAAGAAACAGTTCTGCGAGTGCAATAAACAACTTTTGAGTACCATTGATACTAATCCGAACTTGAAAGAAAAGTTTACAGAAGAGCAAATAGAACAAATACGTGATGGAATTAAGGATGGTACTTCTCCTGATGGGTTTGTATGGAATCACGATGCTGAAGTAGGGAAGATACAGCTCGTAGATTTTGATACACATGCAAAAACAGGACATACAGGCGGCCGTTATTTATGGGGCGGTGGATCTGAGTATAGGAGTTAAGTCATGAATACTACATGGAAATATGTTAAACCACTCGAAAATAAGTTCGCAGTTAAAGACTATTTGAAGAAGTATCATATCTGCTTGCCAGATTATTTAGTTTCCATTATGGAAAGATATAATGGCGGAAGACCAGCAGAAAAACAGATAGTGACATCAGAGAACAGGGAGTATGTGTTTAAAGCCTTATTGTCCTATAACAAAAAGGACAGGGAGACAGTATACGAAATATACCCGGAACTGTTTGGCAAGACTTCACTATATCCTATTGGATCAGATGCAGCAGGAAACTTTATCTGCTACGATACGGATGCAATGAAATTGGTACTATATAATCACGAAACCGAAGGTGTTGAGATAATAAAGAATAGTCTGTCTAGCCTGTTTGGAATTTAGTGACAGAAATATCTTTATTTGCTTATGCAACTAATGATTAGTAAAGGCACTCGAAATGTTGATGATATTACAGGAGGAACCCAGAAACTTGCAAACTGTAATAGAACTCTTTTTAGAAAATCCGTTGTCGGTTATCACAGCAGTGACAGCAATTCTCTCTGTAGTTATTTCAGTATTTACATTAATACAGAATTCGAAAATGATAGAGGAATCATCAAGACCATACTTGACTGCGGAGATAGTGCATATTGGAACTACGTACTACCTACGATTTAAAAATTATGGAAAAACTGCTGCCACTATAGATAGAATTAAATTGGACGATAACGCCAAAAAAGTTCAACTAAAGGGTTTTAAAGACGTTTATGAAGATTTTTGTGGAAATACAATTCCACCAAATTATTCATTTATGACTTGTATTCTTCAAGATAATGTAAGTGGAGAAGAAAACAGCATTGTAATAGATATTCAATACCATTCCTCGGTAAAAAAGTACAAGGAACATATACAAATAAACTTATCTGCTTATAAAAGGCTTCTTGAAGCAAGAAGAAATATTGATAATGAAAATGCAAGTATAGTGATTGGGAAAACTTTACAAGATTTAGTCTTTGCGGTGGAAAAACGATAGTAAGCTTTGCTCCTAAGGACTTTGGTGATATAGCTGTAATTATAAAGACCTGACAGTATACTATTCTCCCGGAAAGGATTCCCCATGACCCAAGGAACCACCCTCATCCGCACAACCCAAGGCGACATCACAAAGATCACCACAGTGGTCGCAATCGTAAACGCGGCCAACAACTCCCTTCTTGGCGGCGGCGGAGTAGACGGCGCCATTCACCGTGCTGCGGGCAAAGAGTTGCTGGCAGAATGCCGAAAACTGCACGGGTGCGAGACCGGAGAAGCGAAGATCACGAAGGCTTATAAGCTGCCTTGCAAATATGTAATACATACCGTGGGACCGATCTGGCGCGGAGGCAGTCACAATGAATCAAAGCTTCTGAGCAACTGCTATAGAAATTCGCTGAAGGTGGCGAAGGAGCACGGCATTCGCAGTATTGCTTTTCCTTCGATTTCTACGGGGGTCTATTCCTATCCTTTGCAACAGGCTGCAGCGGTCGCCGTGCATGCAGTAAGTGAGTTTATAGTTGCAAATCCAAATGCAATTGATGAGGTCATCTGGGTGCTCTTTGATCCCAGAACTAAGGCAGCCTATGATAAGGCTTTGAAGATGCTGGAGGCGGAGCTCGCAACCAAATCGGAACCGGTCAAAACCCAGAACCCCACGCAACAGCTCGACTACTGCCTCAAATACATCCCCATACTGGAAATGATCGACGCCGATCCGAGCCTGAAAGAAGCCTGTGCAAAACATTCCGCCTATGCGAAGGATGAAAAGCACGCAAGCCTGATCAATTATTTGTATAATTACTTCATGAAGGAAGCCTACAAAAAAGGCATTGTAGTTACCAACTACAGTGACCTGGTGGAAGAGGCTGGAATGAAGGACAAGGTGGCTGAGCCGACAGAAGAAGAACTCAAAACGCTTTCTGCCGAGCAGATACTCGGCTGTATTGCGTGGCATTTCAGGCGGGACCATTTTAGCAATGGATCGCTCATCGACAGCAGTATTGCCGAAGGGCATATGCTGCGGATGTTGAAGGCGTATGTCGAGAAAATGTAATGTAAAACCTCGGCTGACCATACTTGTCCACGGATACATCAAATAAGGAGCACATATGATCAAAACAGTGATTTTTGATATAGACTACAATGGGCCCTGTGTCAAGACCAAGAAGCAAGATATTTATCGTGAACAGTTACTAACATAAATAAAGGAATGCAATGGGCAGTAGTCATAGCCGTCCCTGTGGGCAGGGTGGGTAACTGCTACGATTATGGAGCCTGTGGGCAAGCTGTGGGTAAGGTGTGGGCAGCTTGCTGTCCATAGCTTATCCATAGCTTGTCCATAGGCGGAATGGCAGTTATCCACGCTGTCCATAGGAAACCTGCATTCTCGGAATAATCAACTTACCATATTCAGTTCGTTTGTTTCTGTTGTCACTGCTGCCCTGAAGCAACCGCCAAATACTTCGGTTGGCTTCTTGTATCCAATGGCTTCATGAGGACGCTCATTATTGTACTGTCTGATATAGTCATTAATGGCCTTTCGTAACGCCTTGGGTGTGCTATATTCGTTTGGATATAGTTCCTCAACCTTCAGGCTTCGGAACCATCGCTCAATCATGATATTATCCGCCCAGCGGGATTTGCCATCCATGCTTTGAATAATTCCCTGGTCATGAAGGAAGGCCTTGTAATCGGCGCTTGTAAACTGGCTTCCCTGGTCTGAATTAATTGTACCGGGTAAACCATAGTTCCTAATGGCTTCTTTGACAGCCTCTATTACATAGAAGGTATCCAGTGTGTCAGAAAGGTTCCAGCCAACTATCAGACGGCTGCACCAGTCTATGATTGCGGTCAAGTACATATGCCCTCGGGGCATACTGATATATGTAATGTCGACGGACCAGACCTGATTTGGTATAAACACGATCTTATTCCGGAGCCTGTACGGGACGATGGACTCCTTGAAATTCCTCTTGGAAAGGTTCTCTTTGGGGCAGATCGCGTGGATCCCCATGACCGCCATGAGGCGTCGAACCACCTTACGGGTAATATCAATACCGTCCTCTGTGCGCAGCTGGACAACAAGCTTTCGGGATCCCAGGTATGGCATTTTTGTATGCCAGTAGTCAATCCGAGCCATGACATGCTCTTCCCACAGGCGTTTTTCTTCATCAGGTGGGACGGGCTTATAGTAAAGTGAAGATCTGGGGATTCCCAAAAGCTCACATTGACGCCGGACAGACAGCTCACTGTCCTTTCGGATCAATTTGTGGGACTGGTCTTCCAGTCCGGCGAAAGCAGTCCTGGAGAAAGTCACGTTCCAGAGTAAGCTGGCCTATGGTCTTCAGCATCTGGTTCTTCTCCTTCTCCAGGGCGTCCTCCTTCCTTCTGGCTTCTTTGGCAAACTTTGAATTGTCGAAGGCGTTGCTCGCATTAGCGATAAACTCTTTCTTCCAATTTCTAAGCAGATTTGGACTGACAGAATAGTCATGAGCCACTTCATCAATGCTACGGTCTCCCTGAAGGACTTCGAGGACAACCTTTGCTTTAAATTCGGGTGAATAAGTCGTTCGTGCCATGATAGAAATCTCCTTTTGAATGATATTTTATCATGTTCACGATAAACTGTCTCATCTGTGGTCCAACTTCACGGTACCATTATAGACAACACTCTATACAATTTTGACACAGCGCATGAGGCCGGGATGGAAGCTGTCTGCAATTATGTCTATGAGCAGTTTGGCTGGGAGAAGGAAGCATTTTTAGCTGTCTACAGAGATGTGATGAAGGAGCTGTTTGATGAGCTCGGGGATATAGGCGCAGCGCATAATCGTCTGCTGCGGTTTGAGAGGATTCTTGAGGATCGGGGGCTGCCCCTGTCGCCGCACGCAATGAAGTTGTATTCGCTGTATTGGGACACTCTCATTGAGGAATCTGAGATTTCGCCCGGTGCAGAAGAGACGATGCGCGAACTGAAAGAGAGGGGAATTCGCGTCGGAATCGGGTCTGATATGACTGCCTGGGTTCAGTACCGCAAGCTGGAGAAACTGGGACTTCTTCAGTATTGTGACTTCGTGGTCACCAGTGAGGAGTCGAATGCAGATAAGCCAGACGCTGAATTTTACTCACTGTGCCTTAAAAAGGCGCAGTGCGAGCCCTTTGAATGCATCTATGTAGGCGATAACTATTGGAAAGATTATCGAGGATCCATGGACGCCGGTATTAACCCGCTGTGGTTTGTGCCGCCTCATTTGGAGAAGAAAGCCGCTACTATAGGAGATGAGTCGGCAAGAAGGATAGGGATGCTGTCTGAAATTTTAACGAATCTTTAATCTTACTTTAATGTACAATTTGCCGGTAAGTGCTACTATAGCATCAGTAAAAGGGAGTAGCGGAACGGCAGTTAATTGCCGATCTGGAAATCGTCAATACGATGCGCGAAGAAGCATCCGTATCCAGTGAGACCGCAAGACTTTTATCAGAGCAGGAGCTTTGATAAAAGTCTTTTTTATTATCTTAAGCATAGGAGGAAAGAACAATGATGACACTTGGTATTTTGATTTTAATGGTTATGCTGCTGGCTAGTGTGATCAGCATCGGGATCCGCATGGCATGGGGAGCAACGAAGTTTTTCTTTGGGCTCGGCCTGTTCTGGTTCTGCCCGCTGTTATTTGTGTTGGCGGTACTGTTTGGTGGGTTCAGCCACACTTGGCTGCTGATCGTAATCGTTGGACTGCTGTTCGGCGGTGGATTTAGAAGGATATGAGAAAGAGCAAAGCGCCGGGGGACCGGCGCTTTTGTCTATCTTGCCGGGTTATGTTGGATTCGCTGGCTGCGCCGGTTATGCTGGTTGTACCGAATTTTTGGATGCACGAGCAGCAACTCGAGCAATTTTAGAAGCTTTTTTACCTTCCGCGGACGATAATTTCCTAAAAATGTCGTTCTGTACCGAAACTCAACCCGGAAGGCGGAGGCGACCTCAGGGGTGGTTTGTTCCCCCGAAACTCAACCCGGAAAGAGGCAAGCAACCTCTAGGCTGGTTTGTTCCTTGTCATACTTCAGCACATCTCCCCAACCCCACAGATGAATTGGAATCCTAGAAGATGTATAATAAAAATGTGATTCAAAAGCATGCCAACAGATGAAATATATGAGGAGAAATGCTGTAATGAGTGATATAAGCAAGGGAAACAACATGGGAACAGCTCAAAATGACAACGCGCAAGCCTCAGCGCCGCCGGTAGACCACATCGTCACCACGGAGCACAGTGCAGTGATCCACGGGCAGATGCTGGACTACACCGCGACCGCGGGCACAATGGTGGTGGAGACCGCAGGCAAGAAATGTGAGATTTTCTTCACCGCATATACGGTTGAAGGATTCGAGAGCATATCAAATTACCCGAGCGCCGCTAACCGCACGAGCGCATCAGACCGCCCCCTGACATTTGTTTTCAACGGCGGGCCGGGATCCAGCTCGGAGTGGATGCACATGGGATTTTTCGGGCCGCGCCGCATCGCGTGCGATGACAACGGGGAGGCGACGCAGTTTCCTATTGTGATCGAGGATAATGAATACTCGATTTTGGACATTACGGATTTGGTGTTCATCGACCCGGTGGGAACTGGGTATTCAAGGCCGCTGGAAGGCGCGGAGCTGGCGCACTTTATCGGCTATGATAATGACAATAGGACGGTGGGTGATTTCATCCGGCTGTATGTCACAAGGTATGGCCGCTGGAGTTCGCCAAAATATCTCTCCGGCGAGTCCTACGGCACGATCCGCGCGATTGGACTGGGCAAGTATTTGTCCGAGAAATACTCGCTGGGGCTGAATGGGATCATGCTCGTTTCTTCCATCAATGACTTTACTACTATGATGGAGGGCACGGCGAGTGATTATACTTATGCGCTTTATCTGCCCACTTATGCGGCGGACGCCTGGTATCACGGGAAACTGGCGCCGCAGTATCAGGAGATGAAGCTGGAGGATTATCTTGAGGAGGTGCGATCTTTTGCCGGGGGAGAGTTCTTATCTGCGCTGTTTGCGGGACGTCGGCTGGAGGAGGCGAAGCAGAAGGAAATTGCTGCGCGAATTGCCGCGTACACGGGGCTCGATGAAGAGGATGTCCTGATGGCCAACCTGCGTGTTCCGTACGTGGATTTCTGCGGAAAACTGCTTAAAGACCAGAAGTTGGTGATCGGGCGCATCGACGGGCGATATACCGGTCCGGCGACGGGCGGCGACATGGGAAGCGGCGATTCCGACCCCTCCGCGGCGGCGCTTGGGGATGTCTTTGGCACGGCTGTCAACCAGTATATCAATGATGAGCTGAACTTCCACACGGATCAGCCCTACGAGCCGCTTTCGCTGGATGTCAATGAGAAGTGGACCTATCCGGGAGCTCCGATCGGCTTTTCCCAGGAGAAGATCATTTACGAGTTGATGTCCAAAAACAAATTCCTGAAGATCTGGGTGCTCTGCGGGTATTATGACATGGCGACGCCGTTCTTTGCCGCAGAGTGGGTGTATGATCACGTGTTCCTGAACAAGGGCTATGAGAAGAATCTCAAGTTTACTTATTATCCGTCGGGGCACATGATCTATATGCACAAGCCGTCTCTGGTGGAATTTAGGGAGCAGGCGGAGCGGTGGTATGTGTCATGGGGTCACCCTTTTGGTGCTTAGGAGTCTGACCACCTAACGTGGGGGTTCGGTACAGAAGCCCGGGGACGTTATTCTTCTGAAAATGCCGTTCTGTACCGAAGTAGAAAAGGACTTCTGTATTTCAACGAAATGTACCCGACACTTTTGCTGAACCTCACACCTGACTCTGGGCCAGTGTATTGCAATCCGATATACAAAACGGTAAAATGATGGTAAGAAAGAGGAGGTGACAGCTATGGCAATTAAGAGTTCTAATGTAACTGCAAGGGTAGAACCCGAAATTAAGGAACAGGCCGAGGAAATCCTTGCGCAGCTGGGTATTTCCGTATCAAGCGGAATTAACATGTTCTATAGACAGATCATTCTTTGGCGAGGGCTTCCGTTTCGCCCGTCTATTCCTGCCAGCCGCCTGTATTCACTAGAAGAGATGACCAGGGAAGAATTTGATGCCAAAATGGCCAGGGGAATAGCCGAAGCAAATGCAGGTGAAGGGATACCTGCGGATGAATTCTTTACATCCTTGAGGGAGGAGATTCTCCAATCCTATGTCTAAAATATATAAACTGGTAATCCTTCCGGAAGCTCAGAAAGATATTCGAGGCATTGTTTTATATATCGCAAGGGAACTGGGGGCTCCGCAGGCCGCACTGAATTTGCAGGCTGAGTTTGAGAAGGAAATCAACACGCTCACTGAAAAGCCAAAACGCATTAAGACAGTAAATGAACAGCCGTGGAAGGATGCGGGAATAAGAAAGATAAGAGTAAAGAATTATTACATATATTTCCTCGTAGATGATGACGAGATGGCTGTAAAGGTAAATGCTGTCATATACGTTGGCCGGGATCAGACGAAACAGATGGGCGACCGGAAGATGGAAGAGTGATATGAAACGGTACCTGCTCAAGCGATACATAAAAGAGGCTGCAATCTCGTGGTTGCAGCCTCTTCGTCATATCACAACTCGGATGTGTCAAGGGGACTGTCCCCCTGTCACAATGTGTCAAGGGGACTGTCCCCATGTCATACCCCTGTCACAATTAGTCGTCATAATCCTTGTCCCATTCAAGGATGCTGTAGTTGTTGACGTCGATGTCGTAGTTGTATTCGTAGCGGCCCTGGCGAAACTCGACTTCATAGACCTCGCGGCCGTCGTCGTAATCCTTGTGGCACTGGAGACCGGATACATCGCCTGCTGTGAGGCCGGCGTGGTTCAGGGCTGCCTCAATAGCTGCGTCCGGGCCGGTCTTGCCGGTGCTGGTGTTGGCGTCTGCGGAAGCCTTCTGGGCTGCTGCCACACAAGCCGGAACCTTTACTTTTCTGGATGCGTGCAGGATCTTGCCGCCTGCCTTAGCAACGTCATAATCGAACTTTGTTGTCTGGTCTTCAAACTCTATCTCATATACGGGGACCCCGTCCTCGTCACCGTGCTCTGTCTTGATGAAAGTAACATCTGCTTCAGAAGCGCCTGCATCCTTAACGGCGATGCTCTTTGCTTCCGCTTCGCTGATCTGGTTTCCGCTTGCGGAGGGGCGTCTGATCTCCCAGCTCTCTTCGACGATCTCGCCGTCAGCGACAGCTACGTCGTAATCATATTCCATAGAAGCAGTCTTGAACTCGATCTCATATACGGAAGCGCCCTGCTCGGTTCCCATCTCGATGCGGTCGAATGTGACCTGGTCTGCCGCAAGGCCTGCGTCCTCAAGGGCGATTGCCTTCGCCTGCGCGTCTGTGAGCTTCTCTGCAGCCATTGTTGTGATGCCTGTGCCTGCCATAACGCCTGCTGCCATGATTCCTGCTGAAAGTAATGCAATAGTTCTTCTGAAATTCATTTTGTTACCTCTTTTCCCTTTCTATTGGCGGCCCCTTCTGCCGCGAAACCAGTTTGTATTTGTCAGCACTTTTGTTGTGCTTTGTTCTTCATGTCTATATATACGGGGGATTATCAGGATTCCATTGAATCCGGCACTAAAATAACAACCAAAAAGGGGGGCTGTATTTTGGCAATATTTACTGATACTGAACGAAAAGTGGAATTCATTTTGCGTCGATAGTGTGTCATACTAAAAGTGGACAGCCCTTAGCGAAGCAGCCAGGGCGCTCGTCGAGGACACTTATGCGCCTGAGCGTATTGCTTATATTCGCAAGAACTGCGGGTGTGTGGCGGAACTTAACGAGAGCAACTGGGATATTATAATGCATACGCAGCCTCTTGCCGGGTTTGTGACGGCGGATGCCCATGATGCGGCTTTTGCGCTCTATACATCCGGTACGACAGGAAATCCGAAAGGGGTTCTGCATGAATACGGAAATCTGGAGCGGGCGATCGAATCGATCAGCTTGAACGGGGAAAATCCTTTTAATTCAAAAGATAGAATCGCCTTGCTTGCGCCCCTGAATTTTGTGGCGTCCGTCATGGTTATCCTCAAAGCGCTGAGCATTCCCGGCGGCAGGAATTATATCGTGCCCTACACGGTGGTAAAGAATCCGTTGAAGCTCATGAAGTTTTTCCTTGAGAAGAGGATCACCATCACATTCCTCACGCCTTCCTATGTCAGGAAGATTGACAATAAAACGGGACCTTTTCTCCGCATGCTGATCGTGGGGAGTGAACCGGCCAACAATATCTACAACAAGAACCTTACGCAGATCAATGTCTATGCATCCAGCGAAAGCGGATTTGCCGTTGGAATATTCGAGATCGATAAGTCCTATGAGGTCTGTCCGATCGGAAAACCTGAGATCAGAACAGAGATCAGGCTTGTAGACGAGGACGGAAAAGAGGTGCCGGAAGGGGAGACGGGAGAATTATGCTTTGAGAATCCTTATGTCCGCGGCTATATCAATCTTCCGGAGGAGACGAAGAAATCGTTCAAGGATGGTTTCTATCACAGCGGAGATCTTGCCCGGAAGGATGCCAATGGGAATTATGTACTGCTTGGCAGAAGCGGAGATATGATCAAGATCAACGGGAACAGGATTGAACCGGCTGAGATTGAGGCCGCGATCAGCAATGCCCTGGGAATCGGGTGGGCTGCCGCGAGGGGATTCAATGAAAACGGAAAGAGCTTTTTGTGCGCTTATTACAAGGAGAATGTCCACTTTGACCAGGATAAACTCCGGGATGAGCTTATGAAACGCCTGCCGTATTATATGATTCCTTCTTACTTTATTATTACTGCGGTATTCCTCAGGAAATACCGTGAGAGGTATGAATATGAGTGAGGGGTTGGTCTCCTGGTTGTTGGCGGCGTGGCTTCTGCGGCGGGATCGAGCAGCACATTTATGATATACTTGAGTTGTAAGTTGTGATTTGCAGGAGACTGTTATGCGTGAATTGATCAATGATCCTTTCTATGAACTGATAAAAAAATACGATAGATGCATCATCGACTATTGCCTCATCGAAGACGATACGCCGCATCAGGAATATCGTTCGCACAAGGACGCCATACTGTTTGCGATGCTTAAGGTGATAGAACGATATATCGATACGCAGTTGAGAGAGGAGGCAGCGTATTACGGGGAAGTCAAGGATGAACCGTTCCCATGGAATCTGGACATTGGGAAAGCACAGGGCCATCAGATTGATCCGGCAGCTTTTTTCCATGTGCCTGAGATTCTGCGAACGGATCGTGTCGGCAGAAGGTTCTATGATTGCGAATTGCCGGATCCCCTAAAAGGTGAACAGATTCCGTACTGGTATGCTTTCTGGGAAACACCGCATAGAACGGGATACGGACCGGATGAATTTCGTGAGGTCAATTCTGTTTTGTTCCCGGAGGGAACGGATGATTTGGAAATATATGAGTGGACAACAGACTGGTCTAACTATTTTGACGATGGACATGAATGGTGGGGCACTGCTTGCTGGAGCATATTTGACAAGCGTATGAATAGATGTGTCGTAATCCTGGCAGAAGCAACAGACTGAAAGTTTGTTGGCAGCTGGCACCTTAACACAGTAAACGGAAGAATAGGCCACAGTCCTGGCACCATAAAGTAAGGCGGTGAGATCATGGCAAATGAAGGCGGAGAGTGGATCATGAAGGGACTCGACTGGGATAATCCGTACCGGATCCGTTCCTGGAGAGAACTGATTGGTTGGATTAATGAAGTGGGTTTTCTGCCTCTTTTTGCAAACGAGGTGCCGGGCTTTTCTGCGGAAGAGCATGTTTCGCCGCTGTTTTGGTGGACCGGCGATCCCGAACAGGATCCCTGGGAGTGGCGGGAGATTATTCCCTCGACAGGAGAGGTTGCATACGGCAAGTTTTTCAATAACAAGGCCGGATTCATTTCCAGGGAGTGGTTTCCATATTTTGCCAATGCGAGGCGGGACGGATACG
>Ga0256405_10005815_pt1 | contig 20655 bp, 20 predicted proteins | sample RumenRJG_02DNA_FD_189096 | JGI IMG/M metagenome (GOLD analysis project Ga0256405, IMG submission 189096) | Bovine rumen microbial communities from Lethbridge, Alberta, Canada - RJG_02 | ecosystem: Host-associated > Mammals > Digestive system > Stomach > Rumen | place: Canada: Alberta... | reverse complement strand
TTGAAACACATCAATAACTGATAGAATTGTCTCGTATGACTTATGAATTGTATAATGTTGGTTCGTGATTTTTCAATACCCATCAGCTGGAAGTTTTGCGTAACTCTTCCCAACATTATTTTTTTTAAATTAATCTCATTTTTTATCCTTATTTTTAAAAATAAATGTTTTTAATCAGTTTAGTAAACTTTATATATAATGCTAAACTAAATTATATTCGTGAATATGAGTAACTCATATTCAGTACTTTCTTTACAAAAGAAAAAAAATTAGGTAATAAATAGTTGTCTAATCTGATGGTAGTTTATAGGTTCCGCCTATAAACTTAGGCAACACTTTTTTTAAAGATTTAATTTTAATTAATTAATTTTTACAAACCTCGAGGTGAATAAATTTGCAAGGTTTATTGAAAGATTGGAGAAGAACAAACTATGCCAGTGAATGCACTCCTGAAATAGCAGGTAGTGACATTACCGTCATGGGTTGGGTGCACGAAATCCGTGATTTCGGTGGAATCATGTTTGTAATCATTCGTGATGTCACAGGCAGAGTTCAAATCACAGCTCCAAGCAAAAAAGTAGATGAAAACATAATGGAAGAATTAAGAGAACTCAGAAAGGAATCCGTTGTAGCAATAAAGGGTCTGGTTCAGGAAGGCCCTAAAGCACCAAACGGTGTTGAAATCATTCCTAAAGAAATCAAAATGCTGAACCTGGCTAACCAGCCTTTACCAATGGATCCGACAGAAAAAGTTAAAGCTGGAATCGACACCAGATTAGATTCAAGATTCCTGGATATCAGAAAGGAAAACGTTTCTGCAATATTCAAGATTAAAGGACAAATGTTCCACACAATCAGGGACTTTTTCTATGACAATGGATTTTATGAAATCAACACTCCTAAACTCGTAGCATCAGCTACTGAAGGAGGAACAGAATTATTCCCAATCACTTACTTTGAAAAAGAAGCATTCCTTGGTCAATCTCCACAATTATACAAACAGATGATGATGGCTTCCGGAATGGATAAAGTATTTGAAATCGGTCAAATCTTCAGGGCAGAAGAACACGATACACTCAGACACTTGAACGAAGCCGTATCCATCGATGCAGAAGCATCATTTGCCGATGATGAAGATGTAATGAAAATCCTAAACGACATGATTATCAATGTGCTTAAGGATGTCAATGAAAACTGCGCTGATGAATTAGAAATTTTAGGCCATGAACTCGAAGTTCCAACCGGAGATTTCCCTGTAGTGACTTATGATGAAGCGGTTGATATCGTTAACTCAAAAGATGTAAGTATGGAATGGGGAGAAGACCTGTCCCGTGAAGCTGAAAAAGCATTAGGCGACACAATGGGAGGTTTCTACTTCTTAACAAGATGGCCATCTGAAATCAAGCCGTTCTATGTAATGCCTGTTGACGGTGAAGAACAGTACTCTCACGCATTCGATTTAATGTACAACAACCTGGAGTTATCTTCCGGTGCTACCCGTGTACACCAATACGATTTACTCGTAAAACAAATCGAAGAACGTGGATTGAACCCTGCTGGATTTGGAAGCTACCTCAAGGCATTCGAATACGGTATGCCACCACACGCAGGTTGGGGTGTAGGTGCTGACAGACTGACCATGGTACTTACCGGTGCTGAAAACATCCGTGAATGTGTGCTCTTCCCAAGAGACAGACACAGATTAACTCCATAGATAAAAATGGATGAATACGATATAGCTATTATTGGCGGAGGTCCTGCTGGAATTATGGCTGCAATTGCCGCTAGCGGGACTTCACGTGTAATTTTGCTTGAAAAAAATTCTTCACTAGGTCGTAAATTACTTTTAACCGGTGGAGGAAGATGCAATATCACAAATCTAAAGCCAATAAAACAGCTATTAACTTTTTTTAACAATAAAAACTTTTTAAAGCACTCTTTTTTCACTTTTACAAATGAGGATTTGTTGTCACTTTTCGATTTGGATTTCATCCAGGAGGATGACAATCGTGTTTTTCCAAAATCAGGCAAGTCCGGTGATATCTTAGAAGGTTTATGTGATAAGTTAGATGATGTGAGTATAACTTATAACTTTGAAGTTAAAAGCATAACAGAAGACTTCATCATCAACGATTCGATAAAGGCAGACAAGATTATCATAGCCACTGGAGGAATAACCTATCTGCAGACCGGCTGCAGTCCCGATAACTATTTTTTGACCTCACAACCAATAACAGACATTAAATATGGACTTTCTCCATTGATAACTAAAGAAGACCTCTCAGACATTGCTGGTGTCACTTTATATGATGTTGTTATAAGTTATAAGAAAAGTAAAGTTCAGGGAAACGTACTGTTTTCACATGTCGGCCTCACAGGTCCTGGAATCATCAACCTAAGCAATGAGATTTCAGAACTTATAAGTTATAACCTATTGGAATCAGAGCCTGATGTTGATTTGGAAATTGCAATAGATTTATGTCCTGAACTTTCACGGGAAGAGTTGAAAGACAGATTCAGCAAGGACTTCCAGCTTAAGGGAAAGACGCATCTTAAAAACTACCTTAAACTCTTTTTGACAAAGAGTTTCATCGACTACTTTTTAAACAAGACCAATTTGGATGGTGATTTGGAGCTGTCCCGAGTCAATAAGAAAAGCCGCAACAGACTGATAGAAAACCTGAAAAGATTCACTTTTGAAATAACAGGATTCAACACTAACCTTTCAAAGGTGACTATTGGAGGGGTTGATCTTCATTATGTCAATTCCAAGACAATGGAATCAACTTTAATTCCTAATTTATATTTTGCAGGAGAAATTCTTGACTTGCACGGTCCAACTGGAGGATATAACCTGAAAATAGCATTTTCAACCGGCTATCTGGCGGGGATGTCAGCCAGTAAAAAATGAAATATCGCCTCATATAAATTAACAATCTAAAAACAATATTGCTATGGGATTATTTTTAATAAAATCCAAATAAATATTGATTTAGACTTGTTAAAAGCTTATATACTATTGAATTAAAGTATTATCTGTGCATGTACGTTGTTTTAAAAGATTTCATGGAATCTCAAAAAAATTTTTTGGGGTGTTGAACTTGATTCTAAAACCCGAAGTTCACCATGCAAACGATGTAACAATCAAATATCTAATCGATATCATGCCTGAAAAACTTCATCATTACCTTAAACTGCCAGGTAATTTTGTCCGTAATTATCCAACAAGGCTGATAAGACGTAATGGAAGTGAACGAGAAATGGATTGCTGATATTGGTCGAACCGGATAATGAAACATTATTTGAAAAAATTCTCATCAATGTTGAGTTTCAGTCTTCATACGTCGGCAAGGATAAAATCAAAACAATTGCAGATTACAGGGATTATAGTAAAACCTACTATGGATTACCTGTTCTTAGTGTAATTGTTATAATGGAAGGCTATGAGTTGTCAGAACGTGAATACAGTAGAGTATCCTCAGATATTCTCAAACCAACCTATATTCATATGGAGTGGGAAGAACAAATCGAAAGATTAAATAATATTCAAGGAAAAATAATTAATCATCAGGATTTAAGTGATGATGAATCATTGGATATTGTATTTCTTCCAATGTTTGCTCCAAAAAACAAGGTAAAAATTGTCACAGAAAAAATTGCACGATTATTCCACAAAGATAAATCTTTAACCGGAATATTGCGTTCAGACATTGCCACTGCTTTGTCTATCATGATTAAGAAAAACTTTGGAATATCTGATAAATCTAAGGAGTTGTTAGAATTGATGAAACCTGAAGTTGATAATTCAAGGTTAAGGGAAGTGGTTGACTTTGAAGTTGACTACATTAGAAGGTCTCTTGAACAAGAACTGTCTAAGAAGGAAGATGAGCTTTCTAAGAAGAACCAGGAAATTAAGTTGTTAAAAGCTAAACTTCAAGAAAATGGTATCAAATGAATAATTTGGTTTTTTTTACATCGTTTGAATGTATTAAATGAGATAAAATTTAAATTATCTCATTTTTACAATGTTAGAGTTGATTTTAATGATGAAATCTGAAGTTGATAATTCGAGGTTAAGGGATGTGGTTGATTTTGAAGTTAACTACATTAGAAGGTCTCTTGAACATGAACTGTCTAAGAAGGATGAATTGATTTCTCAGAAGAATCTTGAGATTTCTCGGAAGGATCAGGAGATTGAGTTGTTAAAAGCTAAACTTCAAGAAAATGGTATCAAATGAATAATTTGGTTTTTTTTACATCGTTTGAATGTATTAAATGAGATAATAATTTAAATTATCTCATTTTTACAATGTTAGAGTTGATTTTATATGTTGAAACCTGAGGTTGATAATTCGAGGTTAAGGGATGTGGTTGATTTTGAAGTTGACTACATTAGAAGGTCTCTTGAACATGAATTATCTAAGAAGGATGAAGAGATTGAGATGTTAAAAGCCAAACTTAAAGAGAATGGCATTAAATATTAACTTCTTTTTTTTTGAAAAATAGTTCTCGTATCAAAATATTTAAGATATATTTAATTTATATATTAACTTATGACAGACAAAATGTTCATGGGTGCATCAACCAAGCAGGGCCTGGACATTGCCAACAAGAGTAGAGAAATTATCCGTGGCCTTATTGGAGATGATGTTAAAGACTTAAAACCTATAGAAAGAGACATCGTTGAAAGGATTGTTCACTCAACCGCAGATCCTGAATATGCAAAATTGGTAAAAATCAGTTCTGATTTTGTAGATGCAGCTATGGCTTCCCTTAAAAATAATCAAACTATTTTAACTGATATCAATATGGTTAAATATGGTATTACAAGATATGAGGGTGAAGTTGAGTGTTACATCAAAAACGAGGAAGTAGTTAAAATCGCAAAGGAAAACCAGATTACAAGAGCAGCTGCCGCCATGAGATATGCTGCACAAAATGATTTTGAAGGTATTGTTGTTTCAGGTAACGCTCCAACTGCTGTTTTTGAAGCTATGGATTTATACGCCAAAGGCGAAATGAATCTGAAGGCAATTGTAGGGGTTCCCGTTGGTTTTGTGGGGGCGGCCGATTCGAAAGAGGCACTGCATAACTCCAACATACCGAACATTATTGTTGAAGGGCCAAAGGGCGGAACACCGATTGCTGTAGCTTGTGTAAATTCATTAATACAACATTTATAACGTGATAATATGAATTCGGAAGATTTATTCAATGAATCAAAAAAATATTTCCCTGGTGGAGTCAACTCTCCTGTAAGGGCTTTTAAACCTTATCCGTTTTTCGTTAAAAGTGCAGGGGGATGTAAGCTCACTGATGCTGATGGGAAAACATACATTGACCATTGTCTGGCCTATGGGCCTTTGATTTTAGGTCATGCCAATCCTAAGGTTGTAAGGGAGGTTTCCAATCAGCTGACTATGGGTACAGCTTACGGTACTCCTACTGAAAATGAAATAACATTGGCAAAAGAGGTCATTGACAGAATTCCTTCAGCTGAAATGGTGAGATTCTGTAACAGTGGAACCGAAGCGACAATGAGTGCAATCAGACTTGCAAGAGGTTTTACAGGAAGAGACAAGATAGTTAAATTCGAGGGTGCTTATCATGGTGCTCATGATTATGTGCTTGTTAAGGGCGGTTCCGGTGCTGCAACATTGCCTGATTCACCGGGAATTCCTTCTGACACTACCAAAAACACTCTGTCAGTGCCATTCAATAATGAGGAAGCCCTTAGTGAATTAATCGAGAAGGAAGGTGAAAACATTGCCTGTATCATTATGGAAGTGGTCATGGGCAATGTCGGCTGTATCGAGCCGAAACCAGGCTTTTTAGAGTTCATCCGTAAAATCACAGAGGAAAACAATATCATTTTAATATTTGATGAGGTAATCACCGGTTTCAGGGCTTCCCGTGGTGGAGCTCAGGAATATTATGGTGTCACTCCTGACCTGACAACATTAGGTAAAATTGTTGGCGGAGGCCTTCCGATGGGTGCATTCTGCGGTAAAAAGGAAATCATGGAATTGATTGCACCGCAGGGTCCTGTTTATCAGGCAGGTACTTTTTCAGGAAATCCTGTTTCTGTTCAGGCAGGTATTTCAACAATGTCACAGTTGAATGATGCATTCTACAAGGAAATGGAACGCAAAGGCAATTACCTTAGGGGAAATATCGCCTCCATTATTGATGATGAGGAGTATAACATCCAGCCTGTCGGTCTTGCTTCAATGTTTCAGATTTATTTCAATCCCGCACCGGTCTACAATTATGCCGATGCACAAAAATCAGACAGGAAACAGTTCCTCAGGTACTTTAAAAGCTTATTAAAGCAAGGTGTGTTCATTCCACCTTCACAATTTGAATGTAATTTTATTTCAAATGCTCATAGTATGGAAGATTTACAGAAAACCTCTGATGCCATTGAATTGGCATTAAGGGAAGCATTTAGAAAAAGAAGAAGGTAATTTAAATGGAAATAGATTATAAAGAAGTTGCAACATATGCAATCATCCTCATAATCGTGCTGATTGCCGCCCAACACTTGAATGTTGTTGTTTCAGGAAGTATGGAACCAGCATTCTATAGGGGAGACATTGTCCTTATTCAGAAGGCGGATTTCCTTGGAATTCATGAATTCGACCCTAGCACAGTTGAGGTGGGGGATGTTGTTGTTTATGATGCGGCTTGGTATGACCAACCGGTTATTCATAGAGTTATCAATATTACGGATATTAACGGCACTACGATGTATGTGATTAAGGGGGACAATAATGACCGTCCGGACCCTTATTATGTGAAAGCGGATCAGATACAGGAAAAAGTGGTGACAATAGGAGATAATTTGGTTGTTATTCCAAAAGTCGGTTATCTTTCCCTCTGGTTAAGAGGATTATAATTTTTATTTTAGGTGAGTTAATGTATTTTGAAATTGAAAAACAGGCTATAGATGCCATTAATAAGGCATTGGATCAGTATGATGTAGAAGTTGACAGGAATTTCAGGTTGGATTTTCCGCCAAATCCTAATTTAGGTGACCTTGCAAGTACCATTGCATTTGCACTTACTAAAAAATTGAAAACTTCCCCTCCGGAAGTTGCCGCTGATTTGGTTGAAAAGATTGAAGTTCCGGAAATTTTCTCAAAGGTTCAGAACTTCGGACCATATGTTAATTTCTTCATCGATTACAATAAGTTCTCAAAATTATTGCTTGAAAAGGTTGATGACAGTTACGGTCAGCTTCCTAAGTATGATGAAAAAATTGTTTTGGAGCACACTTCAGCTAATCCTAATGGGCCATTGCATATTGGCCATATCAGAAACTCCATTTTTGGAGATTCTCTTGCAAGACTTTTAAAATTGGCTGGAAGGGATGTTACAACCCAGTATTATGTTAATGATATGGGTAGGCAAATCGCCATCATTGTTTGCGGTATTACTGAACTCGGATTGAAAATCGAGGATTATGAAGGTGAAAAGCCTGACCATAAAATAGGTAAGCTGTACTTTGATGCCAACAAAGCTGTTGAAGAAGATGAAAATTTAGCAAGCAAGGTAGATGAACTGATTCAAAAATATGAAGAAGGTTCAGACGATGAATTAAATGCAATCTTCGAGCAAGTAGTTTCAACTTGTATCTCTGGAATGAAGGAAACACTTCAAAGAATCAATATAAACCATGATGATTTTGTATGGGAAGGTCAGTTTGTAAGAAGCGGTGAAGTCGACGACCTTGTAAACTATATTCAAAAAGAAGGATTCACCCGTGAAAACGATGTTCTCTACATCGACCTAACAGATTTCAATATAGAAAAAGAATTTGTACTGCGCCGTTCAAATGGAACCTCACTGTACTCAACAAGGGATTTGGCATACCATACATACAAATCAACATTAGGTGACACAGTACTGGATATACTGGGCTCAGACCATAAGCTGGCAGCAAAGCAGATAAAAGTCATATTCGAGGAAATCCTAAGAAAAGAAGCACCTGAAGTAATATTCTATGAATTCATCACACTTCCTGACGGATCCATGTCAACCCGTAGGGGAAAATTCGTATCAGTAGATGAACTGATTGACGAAGCTGTATTGCGCGCTCACGATGAAATCAAATCAAGAAACCCAGAATTAAGTGAAGAAGAAATCGCTCCAATGGCAGAAGAAATAGGTATCGGTGCTGTAAGATTCTTCATCGCAAAACTCTCCCCTGAAAAACACCTGACATTCAAATGGGATGAGGCATTAAGTTTCGAGAGAGGCTGCGCATCAATCCAATACGCACACGCAAGAGCATGTAAACTCCTTAAAAAATCAGGCAAAGACATTGGCTCTTTAACTATTGATGATGATTGGGTTCCTGATGAAGCAGAACAGGATTTAATCAGACAAATAGCAAAATTCCCACAAGTGGTTGAAGATTGCGCCGCCAAGAAAAGGGTTCACAACATAACCCAATACTGCCAGGATTTAGCAGGATCATTCAACAAGTTCTACAAAACAGAACAGGTAATAGGTTCAGATGTGGAAGACACCAGATTGATCCTGGTGGACAGTGCAAAAACCACAATCAAAAACGCTTTAGATATTTTAGGTGTATCAGCACCTGAAAAAATGTAGATGAGTATAATTTAACTCATCTTAAACTATTTTTTTTAATCCACATAATGGATGTAATCTTCTTTTCTAGGTAACGGTTCCGGTGCTTCCATATCAGGATAGCCTAATACAACGTGGCCGACTCCCTCATATCTTTCAGGAATTCCCCATTCTTTCAGGAGTTCTTTTCCTTTTTCGGATGAAAACTCATCATATGCCCTGTGAATCCAGCATGATCCGACACCAATGGCATGGGCAGCATTAACTAAAACTGCTAAAACGCTTGAACCATCTTCCTTCCAGGTGGGAAGTTCGCTGTCGGCCAAAACGATTAATAATGTTTTTCCGCCATAGAACGGATCCATATCCTCCGGCATTTCTACCGGGAAAAAGCTTCTGTTCCATGCTGATAATTCCCTGATTGTGTCCTGATTTTGAATTACAACAATTTTTGGAGATTGGGATCCCCTTCCGGTCGGTGCGTATGTTCCCGCTTCCAGTATGGTTTTAAGCTCTTCGTCTGAGATTTGTTCGTCTTTGAATTTTCTGATGCTTCTTCTGCTTTTCAAGTCTTCGATTGTTTGATTCATCTTATCCTCTCTAGTCATGATTTAAATGATATTGTCTCTTTTTCTTATCAGTTTGTTGATGTACAGTTCAATGCATGCATAACATATCAGCGATCCTATTCCCCCTCCAAGAAGCATTCCGCAGTATATTCCGAATTCTCCCATGTTGAAGGTGAATCCCAGAAGATATGCAAATATCAGCACTAAAATGAATTCTCTGAATGTTGTCAGGATAAAAGATATTGTTCCTTTTCCAACTCCCTGAAATACATTTCCGGCACTTGCTCCAAATGGAACGTATAGGATGAATAAACTCATTATCTGCAGAAATCTTGCTATTGAAGGCGCCAAATCTGCACTGCTTTGGGAATATGAAAATATTAATGCTATCTGATTTGAAAATACCATGAGTATTACACAGACAATGATTGAAGCTATCAATGCAACTTTAACTGCATATCTTGCAACCACTCTCAGGTTTTCATATTTTCTTGCTCCGAATGCCACTCCTGCAACGGATATTGATGCTGTTCCAACCCCTATTGCCGGAAGCATTCCTATATTGATTATTCTCCAGCCTGCTGTATAAACCGCCACTGCCACCGGACCTGAAACTATTGTGAGCATGTAATTGACGAATATTGTCAGAACTGACAGCACCAGCTGCTCTAGGCTGGCCGGAATTCCCACTACAAGAATGTCCTTATACATCTTAAAGTCATTATGGAAATCTTTTCTGTTGTATGAAAGATAAGTGTCCTTTTTAACAAATATCCAATAGAACATTACAAGCAGACTGATGAACGGACCCAGCGCTGTTGCCCATGCGGCTCCTGCAATCCCCATGTTTAATGTATATATGAATATTGGATCCAGTATCATGTTTATTATTGCAGCCAATGCAATAGGGACAGTTGCCCTTTTGATGTCTCCTTCAGCCCTGAACGCTCCTCCGACAATCGGCGGCATTAAAAGTCCGAATGTCCATGCGAATATGATGATTCCATATTCCATTGCATAGTTGAGAACTGATGAAGCTCCCATCATAACAAGCATCGGTTTTAAAAATCCGATGAATATTACTGTAATTATTATTGAAACGATTAGGCTTAAAATCAGGTTGTGAATCGCCGCATTGTTTGCTGAGGATTTGTCTTCCGCCCCAATATATCTTGATATTAGTGAGTTGCCGCCGGCTCCAAGTCCGTTTCCAAAACCGACCATGATTAAAAACAATGGGGTAATGTAACCGAGTGCGGCTAGCGGTTCGGGACCAAGTCCTGCAACCCAAATACTGTCAATGATGTTGTTTGCAAAAATAAGAAACATGCTTGCTATTATCGGCACTGACAGTTTGTTAATGGCCTTTTTAGGGTCTCCTGTTATCATTTCAACGTTTTCATTTTTTTCCATAATCAGCCTCTACATGCAAGTGTAATTATTCAAGTTCAATCAGTTAAAAAAAAGAAAAAAGGGATGGATTGACTATTCTAAATTGCCATCCACCACTTGAGGAGGATTATTCTTGATGTAGTCATAGCTTTCACCATCGTTTTGTCCTCCTCTAATGATTCCATCGTTATCATAATAAACATTCAATTCACTATCATAATTCAGGTTTGAACTGGATGAAGACTGAGAGCCTGTGGAAGTCTGGTTTTCGGACTGCTGTTGTGTGCTTGTACTGGCTGCACTGTCAGATGAACTGTCGGTACTTGATGCACTGTCACTGGTTCCCTCTTCAATGACTATTGATTTTTGAGCTTCAAAACCATTGTACTTGTCGCTTCCAGCATATTTTACGACCACTACATATTCTCCTGCAGGCTGATTTTCTATAAGAAGATAGCCTCGTCCGTTAGTGTCTGTTACGACTGTGAATGTCTGATTTTCATCACCTGCATATGTAATGTTCACCTGTTCTCCTGAAATTACGTTACCGTTTTGATCTTTAAGTTCAAACTGTACCTGGTCACCGTTTTTAAATGTTGCCTGGTCTGAAATAGTTATTTGAGTATTTAGTTTTCCACCGTTGCCATTATTTGTTAGTACAAAAGCGCCGACAATTGCAATAATTATAATGACGATTATTGCTATTAATAGGTTTCTATTCATATAATCCCTCCTATGATTATTATTTTAATCTAATTGTATATATAGTGCTTTTGAAGAAAACTTATTTTTCTTGTAGAAATTATAAATATTTCTAAAAATATAATTAGATATATAGGAGAATTTTATCATGAAGGTTTTAGTTGTTGGAACTGGTGCTCGTGAAAATGCAATAGCCGATGCTTTAAAAGATGATGTTGAGTTATACGTTTACATGAGTAAAGTTAACCCTGGAATGTCCAAAATCGCCGACTATAAGCAAGGTGATGAGGGAGAAGTTGAAAAAGTGGCGGCTTATGCTGTTGAAAATGACATTGATATTGCATTCATTGGTCCTGAAGCTCCCCTTGGAAAAGGAATAGTTGATGAGCTTCAAAAGAATGGAATCAAATGTGTCGGACCAACCCAAAGTGCAGCACGCATTGAAACCGATAAGTCATTTATGAGAAAACTCTTTGAAGACTATGAAATCGAAGGATCTCTAATATATAAGGTGTTTGATAACTCTGAAGACGTATCAGCATTCTTGGATGACTTTGACCGTGACGTGGTTGTAAAGCCGGTAGGACTGACCGGCGGTAAAGGAGTTAAAATTGTCGGAGACCACTTGAAAGACAATGAGGAAGCAAAAGAGTACTCATGCGAAGTAATAGATAATGTCATGGGCGGATTTGCACAGGTAATCATTGAGGAAAGATTGATCGGTGAGGAATTTACCATCCAGGCATTCTGTGACGGTGAACACCTGGCACCAATGCCTGCAGCACAGGACCATCCTCATGCATTCGAAGGGGATGTCGGTGCAATAACAGGCGGTATGGGATCATACTCCGATGTTGGAGGACTGTTGCCGTTCTTATCTCAGGATGATTATGACAGGGCGGTGGATATCATGCAGGCAACCATCAAAGCCATTGCTGAGGAAGCCGAACCATACAAAGGTATCCTATACGGCCAATTCATGCTGACCGCCGATGGCCCTAAGCTAATCGAGTACAATGCAAGATTCGGAGACCCTGAAGCAATGAACGTATTGCCGCTTTTAAAAACTCCATTGGCTGATGTTTGCCAGGCAATCGTTGAAGGAACATTGGATAAGGTGGAATTTGAAAACAAGGCCAGTGTATGTAAATACATAGTGCCTGACGGATACCCTGAAACAGAACATGCCGGAGAACTTATCGAAGTTGATGAGGAAGCTATTGATGATATGGGTGCTAAAGTATTCTATGCTGCAGTTTCTAAGGAAGATGATGGAATTCACTTGTCAGGTTCAAGGGCATTGGGTATTGTGGCCAGTGGAGATTCCATTGAAGAGGCTGAAAAGGTAGCTGAAAAGGCATGCGAGTTTGTCAAAGGTAATGTTTATCACAGAAGAGATGTCGGTACTAAAGACCTTGTCGATAAGCGTGTGGAACATATGAAAGAAATTTTAAATTAAATTTCTTTTTTCTTTTTTTTTTTTAATGGATGATATCTAGTCGGGTTAAAGAAATTTCCGATTAGTTTCAGGTTATATCTACTTTGAGAGACACTAATTTTTGAATGAATACATAGAAACATTTAATATACATTAATAAAATATATTTATTTTTATCACGTTATTTAGGGGAATTAATAATGGGTAGTTTGTTATCAGTTAGGGATATTAAAGATGATGTTAAATACATTCTTGATTTGGCTAGTAAAATCAAAGCGGGTGAAGTTGAAGACAAGCCTCTTGAAGGCAAGACATTGGCAATGATTTTCCAAAAATCATCCACAAGAACCAGAGTTTCCTTTGATGTTGGAATGTACCAGCTGGGCGGAAGGGGAATTTTCCTATCTTCCAATGATTTGCAGATGGGTAGGGGAGAGCCAATTTCAGATACCGCTAAGGTTTTAAGCCGTTTCGTTGATGGAATAATGATACGTGCGATTAAACACTCAGATGTTGAGGAGCTAGCTAAATATGCTGATGTGCCTGTTATCAACGGTTTGACAGATCTTGAACATCCTTGTCAGGCCCTTGCCGACATGCTAACAATAAAAGAGCATTTAGGTGATTGGGAAGGCAAGAAAATCTGTTTTGTCGGTGATGGAAATAATGTATCTAATTCCCTTTTATTGATTGCTCCGCTTCTCGGTATGGACATGTCCCTAGCTTGTCCTAAAGGATATGAGCCTATTAAAAGCATTGTTGAAACTGCAAAGGAATATGCAGAGGAAAACAATACTGAAATCATAATAACTGATGATATTGGCGTTGCATTGGAAAATGTCGATGCGGTATTCACTGATGTTTGGGTAAGTATGGGTGATGAGGCCGAAAAGGCTCAAAGAGAAAAAGATTTCGCACCATTCCAGGTAAACAGTGATTTAATGGCATTGGCAAATGATGGGGCAATATTCATGCACTGCCTTCCGGCTATCAGGGGTCAGGAAGTTACTTCCGAAGTCATTGATGGGCCGCAATCCGTCATTTATGATGAGGCCGAAAACAGAATGCATGCCCAAAAGGCAGTCTTATATTACTATTTAAAAGACTAGAATCCGCTGAACAATGCGGATATTATAAATATTACGAATATTCCTATGCAGCAGCATGCAATCCAGCCCATGGAGTCACTTTTTGAAGAGCTGCTGCTGGTTGTAGTGCTTTCGTTAGTGTTCCTATACTGATTATTGTTTATAGGAGTGTCGATTACTTCCGCTTTTTTAACTTCTTTTTCTAATCTTTCACCGCAGTTTCTACAGAAAACTGCATTTTCAGGGTTTTCTTCACCGCATTTTCTACAAAACATGAATAATCCACCATATTATTATTTTTAAAAACATTATTAAACCTATTCCGCCAATGAAGCCTGTTGCGAATCTTAATGTGTTGGTGCTTTCTCTTGGACCGAAGTATTGTGTCACACCGTCAATTGCCACCGGAACCATCAGTATCATTGAAACAAACAACATTTTAAAGTCATATGGGTGACTGTAAAAGACATGGAGTATCAGGTAAACTATTAGTCCGGTGTAAAAGCCGGTGCACCTGGCACAGACTGGAAACTGATGGCCTTTTATAAAAAAACTCCTTTCAGGGATTCTGTGGCAAATGTATCTTGTTAATTCCATGGTATCAACACAATGTACTAACATTAATTTAAATTCAATAATTATATATATTTTCTTATTCATAAGTAACCTTATAATATATAAAAAGGTTTTTACAATGAGAGGCGGAGAAGCGATAATAGAATCCCTCAAAAATATGGGGGTTAAAACAATATTTGGTTATCCTGGCGGACAGACCATACCTTTCTATGACATGCTGTATGATGCAGACATAGATCATATATTGGTTAGACACGAACAGGCCGCAGTTCACGCAGCTGACGGTTATGCTAGAGCATCAGGTCGTGTCGGTGTGTGTTTGGCAACTTCCGGTCCCGGAGCAACCAATCTTGTAACTGGTATAGGAACAGCATTTATGGACTCTTCTCCAATAGTGGCAATTACCGGTCAAGTTCCTACTCATTTGATTGGAAATGATGCATTCCAAGAAGCGGACATTGTTGGAATAACAATGCCTATTGTTAAACATAGTTTTCAACCTAAAGACCCTGATTTAATACCTTCCATGATTAAGACAAGCTTTGAAATTGCTTCAACTGGAAGGCCGGGTCCTGTTTTAATCGATGTGCCGAAAGAGGTTCAGGAAGGAGAGCTGACCAAATTCGAGGATTGCCTAATTGAAACTCCAGGTTATAATCCAACCATTAAAGGTAATTTAAGACAAATCAAGAAAGCACGAGACTTAATAAAAGAAGCTGAAAGACCTTTGATTTTAGCCGGTGCGGGAGTTATCATATCAAATGCATGCTGTGAGCTGAAAACATTGGCTGAAACCATCAATGCACCTGTCATGACTTCACTTTTAGGGAAAGGTGCTTTTGATGAGACAAGTGATTTGGCATTGGGAATGCTTGGTATGCACGGAAGAAAAGTTTCCAACGATTATATTAACGAGTCTGACTTATTGATAGCTATAGGTGTAAGGTTCTCTGATAGGACCACTGGAAGATTGGACAGTTTTGTTCCTGATACAAAAGTCATACACATTGATATAGATCCTGCTGAAATCGGTAAAAATGTAGATGTGGATCTGCCGATTGTAGGGGATGCAAGAAATGTTTTAAAATCATTAAATAAATTATTGAAAGACTATAAAGCATCATCAAAAGTAAATGAATGGACTGACATGATTAAACAAAGAAAACAGGAATTATTGCCTCGTGTCAGCTATGATGATGTTCCTTTAAAGCCGCAAAGTGTCATAAAGGAAATCGCAGAGGTACTGACTCCGGAATCAATATTGACAACTGACGTTGGTCAAAACCAGATGTGGGCTGCACACTTCTTTGACACTCAAAAGCCCCGTAAATTCATCTCATCAGGTGGACTTGGAACAATGGGATTCGGATTCCCGGCAGCAATCGGTGCTAAGGTTGCATGTCCCGATGATCCTGTTGTGTCAATCAACGGTGACGGCGGATTCCTGATGGTCTGTCAGGAACTGGCTACCGTTCGAGAATATGACATTCCTGTTATAGCAATGGTTTTGGAAAACAGAACATTGGGAATGGTATATCAATGGCAAAGCCTACTGTATGATGAAAGACACTCACAAACATTAATTGGAGACAGTCCCGACTTTGTAATGCTTGCAGAAAGTTTCGGTGTTAACGCTGAGAGAATCACCAAACCTGGTGAGACTAAAGAAGCCTTGGCAAAAGCTATTAAAGATAATGAACCGGTCCTTTTGGATGTTGTAATCGACTCTGAAGAGGCCCTTCCTATGCTTCCTCCCGGAGCCGGAATTAATGAGATGATTGGTGAATATAAGCTTGAAAAGGATGTGATTTAAATGACATTACAGTATCATATTATTTCCACTTTGGTTGAAGATAAGCCTGGTGTTTTGCAGAAAGTTGCTGGAATGTTTAACAGAAGAGGATTCAACATTGACAGCATCACTGTGGGAAACTCAGAAGTGGAAGGCCAATCACGTATGGTGATAACCGTTCATGCTGATGAAAAAGGACTTGAACAGGTAATGAAGCAATTAAATAAATTAATTGATGTTATCAAGATTAAAGATATTACTCAAAATGCTGTTAAAAGGGAATTATGCCTTGTTAAGGTAAACGTTCCCGATGCAAAAGCAAGAGCAGAAATAATGCAGTACACTAATATTTTCAGGGCGCATATATTGGATGTTTCTGAGGAATCATTAATGATTGAGCTGACTGGAGATAAAAAGAAAATCAATGCATTCATATCTTTAGTAGAAAACTTTGGAATTAAAAGAATAGCCCGTACTGGACTTACAGCCATGTCAAGGGGAGTATAAAATGACTATATTAGAGGATGTATTAAAAGACAATAAGGAATTTGTTGAAAACTTTGAAGCCGAAGAAATGTCTCACCATGCAGCTAAAAAATTAGCTATTTTAACATGTATGGACTGCAGACTAATAGACTTTTTCGAACCAGCACTCGGTCTTAAAAGAGGAGATGCAAAAATCGTTAGAAACGCAGGAAACTCCATTGTTGGAGAAGATGCAATAAGATCCATCGGTGCAGCATTATACAACCTTGGCGCTGAAGAAGTAATGGTTGTAGGTCACACCGAATGCGGTATGGCAGGTGCAGACGCAGAAGCATTGAAAGAAAAAATGTTGGCACGCGGAATCAAAGAGGAAGACATTGCCAAATACGATTTGGCCGAATGGATTGGAGGATTTGAATCCGAAGAGGCAAACGTTATTAACGTGTGTGAAAAAATCAAAAACCACCCGTTAATCCCTGATGTGCCGGTACATGGCCTTATCATTGATATTGTAACTGGTGAGTTGAAAGTTTTAGTGGATGGTTATTAAACCATCATCTTTTTATTTTTATTGAACTTTTTGCATAAATTTTATAATTGTTGTTTGATGGAGAAACCACAACCTTATGTGTTCCAGTTTTTAGATTTTTTGTATTTATTTTAGCCATTCCATTCTTATTTGTTTTTACGATATATGTTTTGAATTTTTTGCCTGTGAACACTTTTATTTTAACTTTAACATTTGAAAGCATTTTTTTGGTTTCTTTATTTTTAACTGTTACTTTGAAGTATTTTGATTTTTTGAATTTAGCGGTCACTTTTGGAGCTTTCACTATTGTTTTGGCTTTTTGAATCTTGATGTAAGTTGTTTTCATGATTTCATTGTCAACAATGACTTCAATTTTATGTTTTCCCGCTTCAAGTGTTTTAGGTATTTTAAAAACTACTTCTCCATTTAAATCTGTTGATTTATAATATAATTTGTATTTGTTGTTGGTAAATACTTTAAAAATGACTTTAATGTTAGAAGGATTAAAATTGTATTTGCTTACTATTTTTACATTTAAATAACTGTTAATTTTTGAATATTTGGTAGATTTAAGGTTTTCTTTTACTTTTATGTCAATAGGGTTCACTATTATGTTAACTGGCATTGAACATTTTTCTCTGAAATTGAATTCAGTATCATGATAATATACATTAAGGTTTAAGTTGCCTGTAGTGTTAATCTTATAGTTTGCATTTCCGTCTTCATCTGTCTTAATTAGAAGTGTTGAGTGGTCATTTAAATTTTCTATGAGTAATTTGATATTTGGAACAGGATTTCCATTATAATCTTTAATGTTGAATGTGATGCTGTCGTTAATGTAATAGCGAATATTTGTATTATAGGATAGTTTGTATAGTTTATCAACATTGATATTCATATTGCTGATTTTATATTTTCCAGTACTGTTGTAGAAATAAGAGTTTTTCATGATATTGTTTTTATTCACCAAATCATTACTGTATAATAATTTAATTGTATCAAATAGAGTATTATTATTGTAGAAATCTGAATTATAAGCATATAAATTTGAATTGATTGATTCAATAGTTGTTTTATTTAAATTTGAATCATTTATTATGATTTTTGTTTCAGTTGTTTTGATCTTGAAGTTATCGGTAGCGGAATTTTTAATTATGAAAGTTGATTGTCTTGATCCATAGTTTGGTGTAACTTTAAAAGTTGAGTTTTTAACTGTAGAATTATTTAAAGTCACTTCACATCCTTTGCTGTAAAATCCTCCATGAAACATAAGTTTTGAATTATTTATATTGCTTTGTTTAAAATTTACACTGCTGTATTCATAGTAAATGTCAGAAATTAAATCCTGTATCGATTCGATATTTACTATATGTGACCATCTTTTTAAATTTGGATTAGGATTATTGAAGGTTGTATTGACGATATTTACATTATCTGAGCAGCCCTCTAAATTTGAATTGATAAACTTTGAGTTTGTCATGCTGATGTTATAATGGGACAGTGAAATATCTGAATCGATTACATTGGAATTTATCAAATCGATGCTGTTTTGGATGAATATTCTTGAACTTCCATCAATTGCCATAAAAATATTGGTTTTTGAGCTAACTGTTGAGTTGTAAAATGTACAATTGATTATTTTTGAATAGTAAGAGTAGTTTTCCTCATATAAGTTCAATACAATTTTTGATTTGTTAAATACACAATTGTCAAAGCTATTGTTTAACTCCTTGCTTGTGAAATTTGTATTGATAAATTTGCAATCTAGAAAGTCCATTTTGTGACGACTTATCAAGTTCAAATCTTTGAAAGTGATATTTTTAAAAATAATGTGCTTTCCTGTATTTTTTACATCATAATTGCCTGGTGTTATTATTAGTATGGTTCCGGCATCTTCTGGTTTGGGGTCATGTTCGACATCTAAAAATAGTGTGGAATTTTTCCCGTCAATTACTGTTTTTTCACCTTTTCCCTCAACTGAAAATGATTTATTCAGATATAAGTGTGTTTCATTTTCAGGATTCAGTTCGTATGTTTTTTCCTCAAGTTTCACGGTTCCTTTATCTTCACATTCATCTATTAAATCTTTAATATCTCCATTATCAGTGGCATTTTCAGATGCGGCTACGATTCCAATGCTTAAAAACAGAATAAATGAAAATAATATGATTTTATAAAATTTTCTTTTAATAATATCACCCTGCATTCTTGTATACTATATATTCCAATTAGGTATTTATATATCTGGGGCTCTTTCAAAAACTTCTTGGATTTTGATTAAAATCCATATACCCATAGGGGTATATTCGATTTTGATTTTTTACTGTTATTTTTTTATTTTGAATTCTTAAATTTAATAAATAGTACGAAGCTAATGTATTAATATGACTAACAGAAACACAAAAGCTTCAGATAGTAGTTTGGCTGATACAATATAAACTTTGTGATTTTATTCCTGAGTTTACTAAATTTCGAAGAAATGACTTGGATTTTAGTAACCAATATGGGACAATAGATGATAATCTTTATCAATCATTTAAATTTGGTAAAATTTATTTTAAATCAATAAATGTCCGCTGTAATAAATGTAATCATAATAAAGTAAGGATGAATGCTGTTGTTGAACGTAAACTCATATTTTTGAATAAAGGGTTGCAAATTTGTCTTGTTCAACAGTTTCAATGTAAGAAATGTGGTGCAACAATCCCTACTGATCTATCAAGCATCGTTAGGTCAAATTCAAATATTACTTATCCTGTTATTGAACATATAATTCATTTATACAGTATTTTCACTGGTAGTCTACATAAAATTCAAAAATCGTTGAAAATAGAACATAACATTGAGATTTCTCATCAATCAATTGAAACATTATTTTGTTGTCCGATTTTGAATTGGAGCTTGATAATTGGTCATTATCTGGATATTATATATTTGATGCACTGTGGGTTAGAAAAGATGGTGAATGGTTGTATCTTATTTGTTTATTCGATGTTAAAATCAATACAATCGTAGCGCGTTCGCTGGTCAAATCAGAAAGTACCGAGACCATTCATGGCTTTTTATCAAAAATTCTTCGAAATCAGAAGAAAATATGTATAACTACTGATCTTAAACCAGAGTATAGGCTTGCAATTAATAGAATAAAAATTGATCATCAATTCTGTTTATTTCATACCAAACAAAAGATTTACAGAGATATTAATGAGTATATTGATGAAAATAACTCATCTGAAATAGAATTAAAAATCATAAATCATTATAAACTTATGATTTATGAATTAATTGATGCAGAGGACTTGGAAACTTCAAAATCAATAAAAAATAAGTTAATTAACAGTAGTGAAGAATTACCTGAATGTATTTATGATATTCTATGGGAATTTATTGTCTCTTACTTTAAACACTTAACCTGGCACCTTGATGATAATAATATGGAATCTACAAGTAACAAATTAGAGAATTGTTTCTTAAAAAATTTTAAT
>Ga0256405_10005814_pt1 | contig 20658 bp, 17 predicted proteins | sample RumenRJG_02DNA_FD_189096 | JGI IMG/M metagenome (GOLD analysis project Ga0256405, IMG submission 189096) | Bovine rumen microbial communities from Lethbridge, Alberta, Canada - RJG_02 | ecosystem: Host-associated > Mammals > Digestive system > Stomach > Rumen | place: Canada: Alberta... | reverse complement strand
AATTCATATGAATATTTATTATTCGGTTTCCCTGCCATAAAAAAGCACCTCCTGTATTTTCATTGTACAGAAGGTGCTTTTTAGCCCTTCATTTTACTGTCCGTTTTGAATGGGGCAGTTCATGATCGGGCTTTTTTCATGATTCAATCGATCGGATAGAAGCGGATCCACAGGCCGTCTTTCTCGACGGTCCCGGTCCCGTAGAAACGTCTGCTGTGCAGAATCGGTGCGAGCAGTTTCGAATCGGTCAGGAAGGTCGGAACGGTCCTGAACTGAAGGGACGGTTCATCGGTCATGGAACCGTTGTTTTCGACGTAGATGTGGCAGTCCTGTCCGGCTTCATCTTTTCCCGTCAGAACGTATCTGGCGGAGAGATGGCGCATGCCGGTCAGATCGGTCCTCTGCGTATCGACGCCCCAGGGTTCGACGATACCTTTGAAGATCTTGCAGTCGACGGTCCCCGAGAAAGGGATCATCGATACTTCGCCGAGCTCCGTCTGCATCTTCAATCCTCTCTCGGCGATGTCGATATGGATCTCCAGCAGAGCTTCCTTATTCATCCTTGGAAGTGAATCTCGGGGCTCCGAAGAGTCTCACGACGTAGTTGTTGGTCTGGAGCTTGTTGTAGTAGTAATCGTATTTCTCCTGCTGTTCCTTTGGCATCATTCCGGAATGGTTGTTCAGGTTGATGATGTCGAACTTGTCGGCATAGGCCTTCCATTCAGGGAGTCCCTCTCCGTTTGGATTGCCGGTCGCAGCGAAGTTGTACCAGTAGTTCTGGATCAGTTCCATGAAATCGTAGTCCGCACCTACCCAATGGTATGGGAAGAACGGGTTTCTTTCGCCATGATCGACTCTGCCGAAGACATACGGCATTTCAGCGCAGTGCGGAGAACCGTCGTTATGGCCTCTTTCGGTCTCGTTTTCCTTGGACATGAGCCAGATATAGGCCTTGTTGGTGCCTTTCGCATGGGTGAGTTCACCGATCTTGGCAGAACCCAGAAGCATGATGTCGGAAGCGATCGTCGATACCTGCTTGGCAGCTTCGATCCTGTTGGATGCCGGATACCATCTCTTCATGTCTTCTGCCGCATCGGCGAAGGCATCTTCGAGATACTCGTGGTACTTTTCGACAGAGTATTCGTCGACTTTGACAGCCGGGAATTCCTGGGCACAGGAGCCCATCAGGACATCGAAGTCGTTGAATTCATGACTGTCCATGATCTCACTGTAAGGTTTCGGGATGAACTCGCCGTCGACACAGAACGTGAAGCCGAAGCCCATCGGTCCGATCCCCTTGGATCTCTGGAATTCCTCATAGGAATCGAAGAGTTCCCAGGCGTCTTTCTTCCGCAGTTCGGCGATGTCCTTGCATCCGACATAGTTCATGTATTCGACACCGAGATCTTCCATCGTCTTTCTCGGACCCGGCTGCATGAAGCCCCAGTAGATCGGTCCGCTTTCGATGGAGACTCTGTTGATGATGCCTTTCATGAGTGGGGAGGCATGGAGAGCTCCCGTTCCGGCTGCACCGCCTGACTGTCCTGCCACGGTGATGCGGTCCGGATCGCCGCCGAAGGCAGCAATGTTTTCCTTGACCCACATGCAGGCCTTGCGCATGTCATACAGGGCATAGTTGCCACTGGTTCCGCCCGCTTCCGCAGTCAGTTCCGGATGAGCGAAGAAACCGAAGAAACCGAGACGGTAGTTGATGGTGACGACGACGATATCCTTCCTCTTGGCGAAGCCGATACCGTCACATACGACTTCACAGCCGCTTCCCGCGACCATTCCGCCGCCGTGGATCCAGATGAAGACCGGCAGTTTGTCTTCCGCCGTCTTTGCCGGAGTCCATACGTTCAGATAGAGGCAGTCTTCCTCATACTGGGAAGGAGCCATGAACTGCGGTACACCGTGGACGTTCGCCGGCATATCTGCCACTTCCATGACGTGCTGGATGGCGGCAGCCGAATACTGCGTCGCCTTTCTGACACCTCTCCACTTTTCCGGATCCTGCGGGTGTCTGAAGCGCAGCGCTCCGACCGGAGGTGCAGCATAAGGGATGCCCTTGAAGATTTTGACGTTCTCTTCCTGATATCCCTGCAGCCAGCCCTGTTTCACCAATACTTTTGCGTTTTCAAAATCAGACATATTATCTATTCTCCTTTACTTTTTCAGCAGATATTCGATGCCTTCATAGGCATGCGGAGTCCAGAAGTTCCAGTCATGGACGCCCGGACCCTCGACATAGGTGTATTCCGCCTTCTGTTTCTCGAAGAAGGCAGCCATTCTGCGGTTCGGTTCCAGCAGGAAGTCTTCCGTTCCGCAGGCCATGTATATCTTCGGGTTCCTGACATTGTTCCTCAGATTCTTTCTGAAGAGGACTTCCGGATTGTGTTCAGACTTCTCCGCCTTCTTCAGATCGCCGAAGGCATTGACGTAGTATTCATAGTTGGCCATGACCGGATCGCCCATGTCTTTCTTCATGTCCTTGAGATGATAGATGATCAGGGCAGAAGAGAGGGCCATGATGCCGGAGAAGGTCTCGGGATACATCAGTCCGGTATGCAGGGCACCGAAGCCGCCCATGGACAGACCGCCGATGAAGGTATCTTCCTTCTTCAGGGCGATGCGGAAGGTATCCCGCAGATAATGGATCAGATCCTCACCGATAAACTGTGCATACTTATGTCCGGTGGCTTTCTGATCGAGATAGAAGTCCAGTCCGCCTGTCGGCATGACGACGTTGAGATTGTATTTCAGAGAGAAGTCGGCGGCAGCGGAATTGTAGAGCCAGTCCGTGCAGTCGCCGCTGTAGCCGTGCAGCAGGATGATCGTCTTTGCCTTGCGCCGGTAGCAGGGGTTCCCCTGGGTAAACATCGGCGGCAGGTTTCTGTCGACCAGGTGGATGTAGAACTCACCGTTCCTGGCCAGGGCATTGGACCTGAATTTCACGAAATGTGTCGACATTATGAAAATCTCCTTCGTTTCTAAGCAAATTATAGAATGTGCCGGAAAGGGAAGAATATTAAAAAAGTTCCATGTATTTTTGAGTTTCTTTCAGGTCAAAAGAATTGTTCTTTATTTCTAAAACGGAGGCGACATTTTTGAAAGTATTCGATTTTCCGTTGTGTTTAAATGAGTTTAACGAAAGGACACTTTAGGAGGAAAATAATGAAAAAACTTTTAGTTCTTTTGGCTACTGCTCTCCTGGTCCTCACATCTCTGACGGGATGCGCAGGCGGCAAGGACAATACAGCAGAAGAGACCCCTGTTCTGACGTTCGATCTGTCCACTCTGTACATCGTACCGGACCTCGAAGCAACACAGGGAACGGAAGATGCATTGAATGAATATCTGGCAAGCATCGGCGAAAACTACAAGATCCATCTGATCATCACGGCGATCGGCGACTACTTCAGCAAGATCCCGATGGAACTGGCAAGCGGCGGTGAAGATTCACCGGATATCGTTCAGGTATTCACGCTGTCCAGCGATGTCAGCAACGGCTATCTGCAGCCTCTGGATCCGTATCTTGACAACGAACTCAAGGCTACCAGATCCCTGATCGGTGATGCGCTGCTGGAATGCGGCAAGGTCAACCACACGACTTACATGATCCCTCGTTACTTCGGTACGACTCTTGACTGGAAGTGGATCTACAACAAGCCGATGGTCGAAGCTGCCGGTGTCGATGTCAGCAAAGTCACGGATATCATCAACCTGGGTGATGCGATGGCTCAGCTGAAGGAAGCTTATCCTGATGAGCACTTCCTGGTCTACTGCAACGAGTTCCCGAGAATCCTTAGCTCCAAGAACCACACTGCAGTCGTAGGTACATACGCTGCAACGGTCGGCGAGAACACTCAGCTCCAGTGCTACTACGAGACGGAAGTTTATCAGCAGGCAATCAAGTTGGCTTACGAATACCGCCAGAAAGGTTACGCTGATCCGGAAGGTTCCGCAAATACAGCAGGCCACGACTCTGTCACATACAGCGGCTCTTCCAAGGGCGTTATCATGGGCCACTCCGCACAGTGCGAACCGATCGCTCAGTCATTCACGAACCAGGCTTACTATCCGGCTGATTCCGCATTCCCGGGCGAATTCGGTGCTGTCACGGTCGCGATCGACGACCTGGTACCGGAATCCCTCGGTGTCGGTGTCACTTACACCTGCAAGCATCCGGCAGAAGCCGCAAGATTCATCAACCTGCTTTACAACGACAAACAGGTATGGGATACCATCATCTACGGTGTCGAAGGAAGAGACTACCTGTGGAACGATGACCACACTCTGATGAAATATCCGGAAGGTCTGGAATGGGCTACGGTTCCTTATCAGGTATCATGGTCGTGCGGTATGATCGGTAACGGTTTCTACACGCAGCCTTTTGAGACCGGAACAGATTCCAACTCCGATCCGGACTACGGCATGAATCTGATGAAGAACGCATGGGTACCGCCACTCTTCGGCTTCAACCCATCCAATGACAAAATCTTCAATGAGGTCGCAGCTGTCAGCGGTGTCGTTGAGAAGTACAACAACGCACTGGTCTACGGTGATGTCGATCCGGAAGTCGAATATCCGAAATTCATCGCTGAGCTGAAGGAAGCCGGCATCGACAAGATCGTTGCGGAATACCAGGCACAGGCTGATGAATGGCTGAAGAGCAGATAATCCATATCTGATAAGCAATCATTGAGACAAAGGCGGGTCAAGGCCCGCCTTCTCTTGTATAATTGAGATAGAAAGCATTCGATGAAAAACTCATTGATCAGAAGAACGCAGATCCTGATCGGCAGCATCGTTACGACTTCGCTGCTGTTTTTTGTGGTCGCAACAGGGACCTACGACCATTCCTACAAGCAGTCCCTTTTGAAAGACAACAGCAGGATCGCCGTCAGCTGGGCATCATCCATCGACAGCCGTCTCAATACTCTCTACGAACATCTCTACGACCTTTCCACAGCCATCTACAACAATGTCGAGATCACACCCAACTCCGTCGAGATGGATTTTGATGAAAAGCGCAAGATCATGGATGTGATCAACGCGAAGATGAGGACCTCTTCCGATCTGACCGCTCTCTATGTGATCGATGTGGAGAACGATATGATCCTGTATGCGAGCAGCAGCAGTCTGAATTCGATGATCGAGAATCCTCTGAAGGATTTCATCAGAGAATATGCCCCGGAAAACTATTCCTCCATCAACAACCGCAGATGGACGATCGTGTCCATTCCGGTCGGAGAATACTGCTACAAGACCCTGAAGCTGGGAAAATACGTCATCGGTGCCATCAGCGATATCAATCTGTACAAGATCGATCTTCCGTATGAATCCCATGAATATCAGACCGTTTCTACCTTCCTGGAGAAGGACGGGATCCTGTATTCGATCGGAAGCAGTGCCGATCACGACTATGTCGATCCGGAAAAAGAAAGCGGATACTATACGAAGGGGCACGTGGTGATCCCGACCGAACTGAAAAACATCGATGCGACGGCCTATTACATCAGCAAGGCAGAAGGTGCCAACATGATCTCCCGTCTGGCCTTCATCTTTCTGATCACCGACAGTGCTGTCTGTGCAGTCCTGGCCATCGTTCTGATCTATGACACCAGAAAGAAAGTCAATACACCGATCAGGAGCCTGGTCGCTGCAGACCATAAGCTGTCTGACGGAGACTTTGAATACAAGCTCGATGTGAAGGAAGCCGGAAGCAGCGAGTTTGAAGAACTCTACACGAGCTTCAACGAGATGTCGGACCAGATCAGACATCTGACCATCGAACAGTATGATGCGGAGATCAAACGGCAGCAGAACCAGCTGAAGATGCTGAGAGCACAGGTCAAGCCGCACACCTTCCTCAATGCGATCAATACCATCAACAACATGACCTATACCGGCAAGCCGGAAGATATCCGCAGATACATCTCCGCCTTTGCCTCCTTTACGAGATACATGCTGTACAAGGCCAAGGACTGGACCACGGTCGAAGACGAGATCAAAAACATCGACAGCTACGCAAAGATGCAGCAGATCCGCTTCCCGGAAAGCATCGACATCAGCTACGACATCGATCCCGGAGTCTATACCGAACAGATCCCTTATCTGATCCTGTTCTCCCTGGTACAGAATTCCTTTAAACATGCGATGACACTGGAAAACAAGGCCCACATCACGATCAGGGGCGAATACTACGAAGAAGAAGGTTTTGAAGGTTTCCGGCTGATCGAAGAAGATGACGGTCCGGGCTTCTCGGAAGAGGCGATGAAGATGATCGCTACGGCCGAGGAAGACGATCCGTTCACCAAGGAACATCTCGGACTGACCAATGTCCGATACAGTCTCAACCTTATCTATAAACGCGACGATCTGCTGCGCATCTCCAACCGCAAGGAAGGCGGCGCACACATCGAACTGCTGATACCTGAACAGGAGAACAACGATGAAACTGCTGGTATGTGATGATGACATCTCGACGATCGACGTCATACAGAGTCAGCTGGACTGCAAGGACCTGGGGATCTCCCGGATCTTCAGGGCCTACAACGGCAAGATGGCAAAGGACATCATCGATAAGGATGAACCGGATCTGATCCTCTGTGATATCGACATGCCTGTATGCAACGGCATGGAGGTTTTGGAGTACGTCTATAACAAAAACAGAGACATCGAATTCTCCTTCCTGACCTGTTATGACAAATTCGAATATGCCCAGAAGGCGATCCAGTACGGCGTCACCAGCTATCTGACCAAACCCTTCGATCTGGAAGAAGTGAAGGTCTGCATCCAGAAGATGATCGCCAACGTGAAGAAGAAGAGGACAACATACGATCCCCCGGTACAGAGCCGCTATGATTCCCTGATGTCTTCAGTACTGCGTCAGGCCTGTGACGGCATCCTCGGAAGCAACCGGAACATCGTGGAAGCCGGTCTGAAGATCAACGGCATCGGTTTCCATGCGGACAGCCGCTTCCGTCTGGTCTTTACCTGTGCCGACATGACCGATGCGATCCGCAAGACCTGGAACAAGGACCTTCTGGTCTTCACTTCCGCAAGACTGCATGATGAAGCGATCCTGGGCTATGTGGGATCGGCCTACACCGTCGTCAATTCCGATGACCGTTTCCTGTGGAGTTTCTGCTTCGTCAAGGGAACGCCGGAAGATCGGGAACTGGAAGAGAAGTGCCGGAAACTGGTCGACTTCTCAAAGCGATACATGTCGATGGATCCGGTGGCTCTGATCAGTGATGACTTTGCGTTCTATGAGACCGGGGATGTGGTCTGCCGTTTATATGACCAGATGCGCAAGATCCGCTTCTATTCGGGAAAGATCTTCTTTGAGAAGCAGGATATCTCCCTGGAACAGGCCGGAGACCGGGTCCTCAACGAGAACCAGATCCTGTGGTATCTCAAGAAGAGAGACAGCGCCGGTTACCGGGAATACATCAAAGCAGTTCTGGACAAGGGAGACGGCAGTGAGAATCATCTCGATCAGATCCGCAAGGAACTCATCAACATCTTCGTCACCCATTTCCGGGACAACGGCATCAGTTCCAACCAGATCTTCATGAATCCCGAGGTGATGGCGGCCGATGAGAGATCCGTCCTTTCCCGCAAGGCACTGACGGAATACGCAGATCTTCTGTTCTCCATCCAGCAGAACAGACTGCAGGAATCCTTGGATTCCGAAGACATCATCGTGATCGCCTGCCGCTACATCGAAGAGAACTTCCGGGAAAATATCGACCGCAACGACGTGGCTGCCGTCACCTTCGTGACGCCGAACTATCTCTCCAAACTTTTCAAAAACAAGATGAACATGAACCTCAGGGAATACATCAACCAGTTGAGGATCGAAGAAGCCAAGAGACTGCTGATATCCACCTCGATGTCGATCAGCGAGATCGCCTCCAATGTCGGCTACTACAACATCTCCTATTTCTCGACCGTCTTTCATAAGCTGGTAGGAGTCAGTCCGTTCGACTGGCGCAACAGCGGAGGAGCCGGAAAATGAAACTGAACGAGAGGATCCGAAGAGACATCGAACAGTACCGCAAGCTTCCTGACCGCAGCAGCAGGATCGCTTTCATCTGGGATTACTACAGGATCCCGATCCTGGCAGCGGTGTCGGTCCTCGGGATCGTCCTTCTGGCCGCTTTAAGCAATCTGGGCAGGAAAGATGCGTCGATGTATGTCGTCCTGCTCAACAGTGATTCTTCTCTGGTCGAATGCGACGACGCCGTCTTCGACAGAGTTTTGGAAAACGGCAAAGTCGATCTGAGAAACAGGACCGTTGACATCAACGACAAGCTTTCCGTCGGCCGGGAAAACAATGAAACAGCGGACATCGAGACCCTTCAGGTCCTGACAGCCTTATTCACGATCAGCGATCTGGACCTGTATGTGGCGGACCGGTACTACTTCGATTATTTCGTTGAAGACGGCGGATACTGTGACCTGGGCAGACTGATTGACAAAGAGATCCTGGACAGATACGCCGACGACCTCTACTACGTGGAAGACGGAAGCGGAAGCAGGATCCTGGCAGGCATCGTCCTGCATCCGGGTTCCCTGATCCATCAGGCCGGCTACTACCATGACGACGTGATCATGGGAGTGGTATCCAACGCTCAAAACATGGATACGGCAGTGGAATTCATCCGCCTTCTGCTGAGTGATAGAAATTGAATAATTCAGTGTACTTTTTTTAATGATAGCCTTCCGGCTATTCTTTAATATGAAATTATGGATATTTATATAGAAAAGGAGTTTTGTTATGTCAGAAAAAAAGACTAAACACTCTGAATTTGATGATGTCCTGAAGGAGCAGAAGAAGCTTCAGCGAAAAGAGAGGATCAAGAACGATCTGCCTCTCTACCTGATGATGCTTCCCGGATTGATCTACCTCGTCTGCAACAACTACCTGCCGATGTTCGGTATCCTGTTGGCATTCAAGCGGATCAACTACTCCGTCGGTATCTTCAAGAGCCCGTGGGTCGGCTTCTCGAACTTCGAGTATCTGTTTAAGACGAAGGATGCCTTCATCATGATCAGGAACACGCTGGCTTACAATGCGGTCTGGATCATCATGGATATCGTTCTGGCCGTCTTCATCGCCCTGTGCATGAACGAGATCGCCCAGAGAAAGATCGCCAAGGTCATTCAGCCGATCATCTGTTTCCCATCCATGGTCTCAGCTGTTATCCTCTCGTTCCTGGTCTACGCTTTCCTGAGTGCGAGCTACGGATATCTCAATACGACATTCTTCCGTGCCAATCCGATCAACTGGTACAACGAAGCCAAGTACTGGCCACTCATCCTGACGATCGTACACATCTGGCAAAGCGCCGGACAGAGTTCCGTCATCTACATGGCCAGCATCGGCGGTATCGACAAGGGACTGTATGAATCTGCCAGGATCGACGGTGCGACCAAGTTCGAGCAGATCAAGTACATCACTCTGCCTTTGCTGAAGCCGATGATCATCATGATGCTGCTGCTGTCGATCGGACGCATCTTCAACTCCGACTTCGGTCTGTTCTATCAGGTACCGCTGGGAAGCGGCATGATCATCGATACGACCCAGACCATCGATACGTTCGTCTACCGTGCCCTCATGGTCAGCAACAACATCGGTCAGTCTTCGGCAGCCAGCGTATTCCAGGCGGTCATCGGATTTGTCCTGGTGCTCCTGTCCAACCTGCTGGTCAGAAAGATCAACCCGGAGAACTCGCTGTTCTAGGAGGACGTTATGGCAAAGCAAAAGAATAAAATACAGCTGATGAAGGGCGAAGCCGGTTTCCATTACCTGGCTTTGACCATCATGATCCTGATGATGCTGTTCTGCATCGTCCCGCTGATCCTGATGTTCAACGTCTCCATTTCATCCGAAGCATCCCTGATCAAAGGCTACCGTTTCATTCCTGACGAGTGGTCACTGAACGCCTATTCGTTCATGTGGGCGAAGCGTTCGACGATCCTGCGCGCCTACGGTCTGACCATCCTGATCACCGTCGTCGGTACGATCGCCAGTCTGATCATCACTTCCATGTTTGCGTATCCTTTATCCAGAAAGGATTTCAAACCAAGGAACGTCATCGCGTTCATCCTGTTCTTCACGATGCTGTTCAACGGCGGTATGACCGCTTCCTACATCGTCTGGACCAGGATCTTCAACATCAAGGAGACCCTGTGGGCCTACCTGATTCCGGGCGCCCTGATGAACGGCATGAACGTCATGCTGGTAAGGAACTACTTCAATGCGAACATTCCTTATTCCATCATCGAGGCAGCCAGGCTGGACGGCGCCAGCGACTGGACCATCTACTCCAAGATCATGGTCCCGCTGTCGAAGCCGATCATGACTACCATCGGTCTGTTCTCCGCTCTGGGTTACTGGAACAACTGGACAGCGGGTATCTACTACATCAACAACCCGAAACTCTATACGATCCAGGTCTATCTGAAGAAACTGATGGATTCCATCCAGTTCCTGAAGACTTCCGACCTGAAGGATGAAGCAATCATGCTGGCACAGAGGACGCTGCCGTCCGAGTCTGCGCGTATGGCGATCGCCATCATCGCTCTGATCCCGGTCCTGATCGTCTATCCGTTCATTCAGAAGGAACTGATCAAGGGCATGGTCATCGGCGGAGTCAAGGGATAAAGAGAGGTACATATGGATTACCGCAAACCGTTTGAACACGCGACTCCGGAAGAGACCGGCGTCAGCAGTTCCCTGATACTCGAATATATCGACAACCTCGAAAGATCGCAGACCGAAATGCACGGTCTGATGATCATGCGCCACAACAAGATGATCACCGAAGGATGGTGGACTCCGTACGGACCGAACCTCCGCCACGGTCTGCAGTCCCACACCAAGACCTATGCGGCAACGGCAGTCGGCATCGCCTACACCGAAGGTCTGTTAAGGCTGGATGAGAGGATCATCGACATCTTCCCGGAAGAATCTCCGGAAGATCCAAGTGAGAACCTGAAGCTTCTGACCGTGAGAGACGTCCTGTGCATGGGCTGCGGCATGGATACGATGCCATGGCCATCCAAGGACTGGATCAGAGATTTCCTGCATACCCCGGTCAACCACAAACCGGGCACGACCTACATGTACAACTCGACGGGCTCCACACTGCTGGGAGCCATCGTCAGAGCCAAGACGGGTCTCGGTCTCTTCGATTATCTGAAACCGCGTCTGTTCGATAAGATCGGCATCAACTACGACAACCTGCGCTGTTCCTGCATGCCTGACGGCATGGAAGTGGGAGGCGGCGGCATGTATGCGACGACCGAAGACAACTTCCGTCTGATGAAACTCTATGCCGACGGCGGCGTCTGGGAAGGGGAAAGGATCCTGGCGGAAGATTACGTGAAGCTGGCGACCACCAATCAGAACGACTCCGCGACCGAGTCCATCAACAATCCGGAAGCTTCCGACAACTTCCTGGGCTATGGCTTCCAGATCTGGATGTGCAAGCCTGAGAAGGCCTACCGTGCCGACGGTGCGATGGGTCAGTTCACGATCGTCCTTCCGACACTGGATATGGAGATCGCCATCACGGAGACGGCGGTCGGTGCTCACTGGGCACAGTCCACATTGAACATCACCTGGGATTTCATCGAGAAGATCACCCAGAGCGATCCGCTTCCGGCGAATGAGGAAGCCTATGACAGACTCTGCCGCAAGCTGAAGAGACTCAACATCGGCAATCCGGAATGTCAGCCGTTCTCGCCGACTGCCGCTAAGATCTGCGGAAAGAAGTATAAAGTAGTCAGCGGCGATCTGACACCGTTCGGTGCCAACTTCATGACCGGAGACAAGGCTGACGGCATCGATACCTTCTGCCTGGAATTTGACGATTACGGACTGGTATGGAACTTCGTGACCAGATCGGGCAGAAAAGAGAAGATCCGCTTCAATACCAGCGGTACGAGATTCTCCAACCTCCTGGGCAAGAGGGAAGATCTGACGCAGCTCTATCTCGGCGATGCCTACTGGAAAGACGAGAATACGCTGGTCATGCACGGAAGGTGGGTCGAGACCTGCATCCAGGATACCTACATCCTGAAATTCGACGGTGAAAAGCTGAGCGTCGAGCCTGACAACAACTCGGCATTCAAGTTCTTCAAACCGGATCCGATCGTGATCGAAAAACTGTAAGACAAGAAACAATGGTCCACGAAAGTGGACCATTGATCAAAAGGGAGACATTCATGGGCAAGAGATTCGACAGACTGCTGTTTCCGGGCGGGACAGCCAAAGCTTTCACTTTGAGTTACGACGACGGCGTCAATCAGGACAAGAGACTGATCGGGATCTTTGACAGATACAAAGTCAAGGCCACGTTCAATCTGGGCTACGGCGTCCTGGGGCACAAGCCGGAAGGTCCTTTCGATATCAGCAAGGTCGAGAAGGAAGAAGTGAAGGAACTCTACAGAAACCATGAAGTCGGAGGACACGGACTCTATCATTCCGATCTTTCTTCCCTTGGCGATCCCTACATGATGTATGAGATAATGGAAGACAAGAAGGAACTGGAAGGGCTGATCGGAAAACCGCTGAAGATGTTTGCGTATCCTTTCGGTCTGTTTAACGACGGCGTCAAAGAAACGCTGAAGAAGGCCGGCTACAAGGGGGCCAGGACCGTGAGATCGACCTATGGCTTCGATCTGCCGGAAGATCCGTTCGAACTGGATCCGACCTGTCACCACAACGATGAAAGACTGATGGAACTGGCGGAACGTTTCGTGAAAGGAAGAAGCCTCCGGCCGGAGATGTTCTATGTGTGGGGACACGGTTACGAGTTCGATCGGGATGACAACTGGGAAGTGATCGAAAACCTCGCATCCTACATGGATGAAAACCGGGAAGGCATCTGGTTTGCGACCAACGGCGAGATCCTGAGCTACCTGGAGGCATACCGCCGTCTGGAATACAGCGTGGACGGTTCGATGATCTTCAACCCAACCGCAACGGATGTCTGGATCGGCACGTCGTTCCACACCGTCGAACACCTGAAAGCCGGGACCCTGACCCACATCAAAGAGACTGAATTATGAGATACGATTCCCCATTCATTAAATTTCTGGAAGCGATCGCGAACCTGCTGATAGTGACTTTTCTGTGGTTCGTCTTTTCGCTGCCGATCCTTACGTTTGTCGCTTCCAGTGCGGCACTGTATCACTGCACCGTCAAGGTGATCTTCGGCGAGAAGAAAGGAAACGGCGTCTTCCGGGACTTCTTCGATTCCTATAGACAGAATCTGATCCCGGGCATCAAACTCTCGCTGATCGTCATCGTTGCGATGCTGTTTGTCGCAGAAGGTCTGTGGACCGGCTACCAGATCTGGCGCATCAACATCTGGGGGATGCTGTACCTGATCCTGGGTATCGTCATCTCTTCGATCGTGATCGCTGCGATCGTCTATATTCCGCCGGTGCTTTCCCGTTTCGATGCTCCGGTCCTGTCGGTCATCCGGATCGCCGTCTACTTTGCGATGAAGAAACCTTTCCGAAGCATCTTCTATCTGCTTCTGCTGGGACTGCTCGTTTTGAGCATCTATGCCTTCCCGCTGGCAATCGTCATCGTTCCGGGCGTCTATGCCGATCTAGTCAGGACATACCTGGAGAGAGATCTGCAGAAATTCATCGAAGAAAACGGTCTGGAAGAGGATGAACAGGCTGAGAAGGAAGACGTTCCGGAAGAGGAGGCGGAAGAATCCTCCGTCGATCTTGACAAGCGTTTTGCGGAGAAGAAAGGGAAGAAGAAATGACAGACATCAGACTGGAAGATGTATCGATGATCTATCCCTTTCAGAAAGTAGAGGGACTGTTCTTTCGCAAGGAGCAGCAGAAGATCCTCAAAGCCCAGCAGGCCATGCCTTATACATCCAACGAAGGAGTCATCGCTCTTCAGCATTTCTCCGCAAAGATCCGACAGGGAGAGTTCGTGGCGATCCTGGGTCCTTCGGGAGCGGGAAAGACCACTCTTTTAAGGATCATCGCCGGACTGGAAAGACCTCCCTTGGGAACCGTATACTTTGACGAGACCGATCTGAATGAGATCGATATCGACGACAGAGACATCGCCATGGTGTTCCAGAACTATTCGCTGTATCCGAAACAGACGGTCTATCAGAACATCGCCTTTCCTCTGGAAGTGAAACATCTTCCAAGAGAGGAGATCGCAAAGGAAGTCGAAAAGATCGCGGCGCTCACCGGACTCACCGACAGACTGAAGAAACTGCCGGAAGATCTTTCGGGCGGTGAAAAGCAGCGGGTAGCTGTTGCCCGGGCAATGGTAAAGGATCCCAAGGTGCTGCTGCTGGACGAACCATTTGCCAATCTCGATCCGCTGATGAAGAAGAGGATGAGGGAACTGCTCAGAAAGCTTCATGAGAATTACGAAACGACCATCATCTACGTGACCCATGACCAGTATGACGCCATGTCGCTGGCAGAGAGGATCATCATCCTGAAAGACGGGATCACCCAGATGGATGCCTCGGCAGAGGAAGTATACAACAGACCGGCCAACCGCTTCTGCGGAGAATTCCTCGGTCTGCCCGTGATGAACATCATCGAAGATGTTCAGGTCGAAAAAGGATCGTTCGAACTCTTCGGTGAAAGATATGCGCTCAACGCCTCCCAGAAGAAGAAGTGCCGGGACGGAGACCTCATTGATGTCGGCATCCGCGGTACCAACATCCGGATCGGAAACGAAGGTGCGAAGGCCATGGTCGAGTATTCCGAGATCGTCGAACCCGATCAGATCGTCCATCTCATTTTAGAAGGACGCAGACTGACAGTTGTCGAAAAGACCAGCACTTCCGATAATATGACCTATCTGAAAGGGGACAGCGTCATGATCCGTCCTGATCCGGACAGGATCTATCTCTTCGATAAAGACGGAAACAGGATCTGAGAAAACAAAGGAACGGGAAACCGTTCCTTTTATATTACTTTTTGAAAAATACAGGGAACATATCCGAAAGACCGGACCTGACAACGGTGGTATCCTATATCTGTAGCATGCTACAAAAAAGAGGAACATTATGAGAGAAGACGAGATCTGTCATCTGATCCGGATGATCGGCAACAAGATGAGAGCCAGGGGCGATGCGAACCTGAAAGAGAGAGGACTGACCTTTTCACAGCTGCAGGTCCTGATCGCACTGTACCGGAATGAGGGAACGATGACTCAGAAACAGCTGGAACAGGAACTGAACGTCGCGCACCCGACCATGGTCGGTCTTTTGCAGAGACTGGAGAAGAACGGCTATGTGGAATTCGGAAGCGATGAGAACGATAAACGGATCAAGGTCGTCAGACATACAGAGAAAGCTCTGGAACTGAAGGAAGAGACCAGACAAAGGATCCACGAGATGTCCGTAAAGATGTTTTCCCGACTGAATGACAGGGAAAAGGAAGAACTGTACGGAATGCTGAATACGATCAGTGAAGAACTGAACGAGGAGCAGGGGGAGAAGATATGATCAAGACACTGATCTCCAAGATCGGAGAATTCAAGAAGGAGACGATCAAGGCACCGCTGTACATGGCGGGAGAAGTCGCTTTGGAATGTGTCATCCCGACCATCATGGCGATGCTGATCGATGAGATGAGTCCGGATACGATGGCTCCGACGCTGAAGTACGGTGCGATCCTCCTGCTGCTGGCCGTTCTGTCTCTGCTGTGCGGCAGAGGCTCCGCCAGAAACGCCGCAAGAGCCGGGACCGGCTTTGCCAAGAACCTCAGAAGAGACCTTTTCTACAAGGTCCAGGATTTTTCCTTTGAAGATATCGACAAGTTTTCATCTTCGTCCCTGGTCACCAGGCTGACCAACGACGTGTCTCATATCCAGATGGCTTTCCAGATGCTGATCCGGATGGCAATCCGTACACCTTTGATGCTGGTCTTCTCCGTCATCATGTCGTTCCGCATCAATCCGAGGATGGCGATGATCTTCCTGTCGATCATTCCGTTCCTTGGGATCGGCCTCTGGGGGATCTTCCAGATTTCCCATCCGATCTTTCGCAGGATCTTCAAGAGATACGATGCCCTCAACAATTCCGTGCAGGAAAACGTCGCAGGTATCCGTGTCGTCAAATCCTTCGTCAGAGAAAACTATGAGATCGAGAAGTTCAACAACGCCAGCGAAGAAGTCCGCAAGGATTTCATCAGTGCCGAAAAGATCCTGGCTTTGAACAATCCGTTGATGATGCTGTGCATCAAGCTTGCCAAGGAATTGATCTGTTACATCGGCGCTCTGATCATCATCCGCACAAAAGGAGCGGATCTGAGTACCGGTCAGCTGTCTTCCCTGATCAGCTACGGCGTCCAGATCCTGGTCGCCATGAATATGCTGTCGATGGTGTTCATTCAGATCACCTTCTCAACGGAAGCCGCAAACCGGATCTGCGAGGTCCTCAATCATGAACCGAGTCTGAGATCGCCGGAAAACGGGATCAAAGAAGTCAAAGACGGAAGCATCCGTTTCGATCATGTCAGTTTCCGCTACGGACACAACAGCGAACGTAATGCTTTGTCCGATATCAATCTCGATATCAAATCCGGACAGACGATCGGTATTCTGGGCTCGACCGGTTCTTCCAAGACGACGCTGATCCAGCTGATCGGAAGACTTTACGATGCCAGCGAAGGAACCGTCTATGTCGGCGGAGAAGACGTCAGGGACTACGATCTGAAGACGCTGCGTGATGCCGTATCCGTCGTCCTTCAGAAGAACGTCCTGTTTACCGGTTCGATCAAAGACAATCTGCGTTGGGGCAACAAGGATGCCACGGACGAAGAGATCGAACACGCCTGCAAGCTGGCCCAGGCAGATGAATTCATTCAGCAGATGCCCGAGAAATACGATACGATGCTCAGCCAGGGAGGAACCAACGTCTCCGGCGGACAGAAGCAGAGACTGTGCATCGCCAGAGCGCTGTTAAAGAAACCGAAGATCCTGATCCTCGACGACTCGACCAGTGCCGTCGATACGAAGACTGATGCACTGATCAGAAAAGCCTTCCGGGAAGAGATCCCGGATACCACCAAGATCATCATCGCCCAGAGAGTAGCATCGATCGAAGAGAGTGATCAGATCATCGTCCTGGATTCCGGAAAGATCGAAGAATGCGGTACGCACGAAGAGCTGATGAAGAGAAAAGGGATCTATGCCGAGATCTACGAATCACAGGTCAAGGGAAAGGAGGAGAACTAGGATGCCACCGAGAGGAAGAGGAGTCATCACCAACAAGAAGATCGATAAGAAGAGCCTTCTCAGGCTGCTGAGATATGTCTTCAGACGCTACTATGTCCACCTGATCTTTGTCGTGATCTGTATCGTGCTGAATTCGGTCTCCAACGTCATCGTCAACTCCTACATGGCAAAACTGATCGATACCGTTATCCTTCCGGGGATGGAAAACGGATTCGAGACCGTTGTGGACGGTCTTCGCCGCATCATGACCTACATGATCATCTTTGATGTCCTGGGGATCCTGGGATCGGCGATCTATCCGCAGATCATGGCCAGAGTCGGACAGGGGACCATCAAGTCCCTGCGCGACGACATGTTCGACAACATGGAGACTCTGCCGATCCGTTTCTTTGATTCTCACACCCACGGCGAGATCATGTCTACCTATACCAACGACGTCGATACGATCCGTCAGCTGGTCGGACAGAGCCTGCCTTCCCTGTTCCAGTCCATCATGTCCATCACAATGATCTTCACCACGATGCTTCGCTACAGCATCTGGATGAGTCTGGTAGTCGTGGCAGTCGTCTTCTTCATGTTCAGACTGACCGGAAAGTTCGGAGGCAGGAGCGCGGCATACATGAAGGCTCAGCAGAAATCGCTGGCCGAAGAAGAAGGATTCATTGAAGAGATGATGGAAGGCATGAAGGTCGTCAAGGCCTTCAACCACGAAGAAGAAGCCAAGGCCGATTTTGACAGAGTCAACGAACAGCTCTTCAGGGACAGCGATGCCGCCAACTCGACAGCCAACGTTCTGATGCCGATCCTGGCCAATGTAGGAAACATCATGTATGTCCTGCTGGCGGTCGTCGGCGGAGCTCTTGTGGCAATGAACGTCAGCAACCTGACTTTGACCGGTTACACGCCGATCACCATTGGGGTCATCATCTCCTTCCTTGCTCTGTCGAGACAGCTGTCCCAGACCGTTTCCCAGATCTCCATGCAGGTATCGACCGTGGCCATGGCTCTGGCCGGAAGCGACAGAGTCTTTGCACTGACGGACGAAAAGAGTGAAGAAGACGAAGGATACGTCACACTGGTCAACGCCTATCGGGATGAGAACGGCGAACTGCATGAGTGTCAGGAAAAGACGGGACTCTGGGCTTGGAAACACTATCACGCCCAGTCCGATCATTCGACGACCTACGTCGAATTGAAGGGAGACATCCAGATGGTCGACGTGGATTTCGAATACGAGAAAGGAAAGCAGGTCCTCTACGACGTTTCCCTGTATGCCCATCCCGGTCAGAAGATCGCGTTCGTCGGGGCGACCGGTGCCGGAAAGACGACGATCACCAACCTGATCAACCGCTTCTACGACATCCCTGACGGCAAGATCCGCTACGACGGCATCAACATCAACAAGATCAAAAAGCCGGATCTGAGAAGATCCCTGGGCATGGTCCTGCAGGATGTCAACCTGTTTACCGGTACGGTCATGGATAATATCCGCTACGGCAAGCTGGATGCGACCGATGAGGAATGCATCGCAGCTGCAAAGCTCGCCAATGCGCACGACTTCATAAGCAGACTTCCGGAAGGTTATCAGACGATGCTGACAGGAAACGGTTCCCAGTTATCTCAGGGACAGAGACAGCTCCTGTCGATCGCCAGGGCGGCGGTCGCCGATCCGCCGGTCATGATCCTGGACGAAGCGACGTCATCCATCGATACCCGTACGGAAGCCCTGGTCCAGAAAGGCATGGACAACCTGATGAAGGGAAGGACCGTCTTTGTCATCGCACACAGACTGAGCACAGTCAGAAACTCCGATGCGATCATGGTCCTGGATCACGGTCACATCATCGAAAGAGGAACGCACGATCAGCTCCTGGAACAGAAGGGCACCTATTATCAGCTGTATACCGGTGCCTTTGAACTGGAGTGACAGAACAGCACAATTGTATCGACAATCAACAACCAAAACACACTTAAAAAGCCTCTGAACGAGGCTTTTTATCATGTTCTGATGAAGATCTATTCGTGCGGTCGCGCTGCGAGATAGTCGGTAAGTCCCGGAACGAAGATCGTCTTGCGTCCCAGACCGGTATCGTATAGATAGGATGTACCGTCGTATTTATAATTTGGGAAAGCATTCTTCAGTATCGTTTCGGACAGCTCGTTTCCCGGTACGACATAGTCGTGTTTCACACCGTTTTCGCGCATCCCGACGGAGGCGTAGATCAGATCGACGTCTCTTGTGCTTCCGTATTCTTCCAGGGCGATCTTCATCCTTTTTGCGAGCTCGACCGCCGTTTCATCATCGATCGCATTGAGTGTGCCGATCCCGAATTTGACACCGGAAGCTTCATATTCCTTGTAATCGCTGAACAGAATCTCTTCGTCTGTCATGCCTTCATAGGAGAGGCTTTCCGCATGGAGACGCTTATAGAAGTCATCTACATCTTCCACTTCAGCGATCGCCGAAAGGACTTCTACCGCTTTCCGGTCGGCTTCCGTCGTTGTAGATGCGGCGAAGTGGCTGGTATCGGAAAGGACAGCACCCAAAAGGATGTGAGCGGTCTGTTTATCGATATCGATGCCATAGTTGAGATAATCGAGCCAGACGATCGTTGCGGTGGCTCCGATCGGCCTCGCTTCATAGACGACCTGGTTTCCGGTAGAGACGGTCCCTACACCGTGGTGGTCGATGATGCCGACGATATGAGCGTCTTCCATTCCGTCTGCGGACTGGGCATATTCACTGTGATCGACCAGAAAGATATTGAGGCCGGAAGCATCATAGAGGATCTCCGGTGTATCCACGCCGGCTTCTTTCAGAATGAAGGCCGTTTCGTTGTTTACAGGCATGGTGATCGCAGGCCTTGCTTCATAACCCAATTCGTTGAGGAGACGGGCGTAGGCGATAGCAGTGCAGACGGTGTCGGAGTCAGGGCTCCTGTGTCCGATCACATAGATCGGTCCATCTTCCGCTTTCATGTTGGAGATGGAACTGCGATTGAGTTCCTGGAGTGTCGTCTTTTCAGCAAGAAGTTCATCACGCTGTTTTGAGATCTCTGCGATCTGATCGGATGCATCTTTCTGCGTACTGTTTACGCCGATGCGATAGGCAGCTCCTGCAGCCAGACATACACACAGAAGCAGGATAACAATGTGAGAGAGATTGTATTTCTTATCATTCATAATCTGTCGATTCCTTTTCTATGTTTCATTATATCCTATGTTCTATGATGTATTGTCTCATCAGTGACGGGAAGCATATCGAGATTCAAAACAAAAGAAACTCGCTAAGGTTTGTCAATGATAAATTCACACAAACTAATTGTCCACTATGAAAAGTCGTCACAATCGGACGATTTTTCTTTTCGGGTTGATTGTTATGATTATGTTTCTTTATTCTG
>Ga0256405_10005813_pt1 | contig 20668 bp, 19 predicted proteins | sample RumenRJG_02DNA_FD_189096 | JGI IMG/M metagenome (GOLD analysis project Ga0256405, IMG submission 189096) | Bovine rumen microbial communities from Lethbridge, Alberta, Canada - RJG_02 | ecosystem: Host-associated > Mammals > Digestive system > Stomach > Rumen | place: Canada: Alberta... | reverse complement strand
ATATGTAAGATAAAAAATTTTGGGAGAGCCTTTATGTTGTTTTTCAAAAATAAGGGTGGCGGATCAAAGACACCTAAAAAGATCGGGAAACTAAACACTCAAACTTATCTTGACAGATTTGTCTGGAATGACATTTTAAGAGAATTCAGAGCACTGCCAAAGGAAAGAAGAGACGAGATCCTCTATACGATCTATCAGAAGCTTCTGATAGCAAATCCAGGTAAACTGCAGGAGAGTATCAGAAGATAAACTGTTTTAAAATTTCAGGCTTTTCCAGATTAACACTTAAGCTCCGCAATCAGGCATCTGACTGCGGATTTTTATTTTTACAAAGTGATAAGATAAAGACCTGCAGCGCAAACAGCAATACCAAGCATCTGCTTTAATGAAATTGTCTCGTTATATAAAAAATATCCAACAAACAGTAGCACTACGGCAAGAGAGATATTGCATACCACAGATCCGGCACTAACCTTCCATCCTGCCCTGAAAAGATAAATGTAACCGGACTCAAGTCCAATAATGGAAAAACCAAGAGCAAGAGCGGTCCAGTTAAGCTTCTTTAGTTCTTCCGGAACTGAACTTAAAGACTGAGAACATAAAAACAGTACGCCGGTTACAATCGCGCTCACAAAATATGTGACCATCAGCATGGCGTAAGGATTTATATTTTGAGGAGCAGATTTTGTACAAATATTATAAAAAACGTTGGCCACAATAACCAAGAGCACCGGCCACAGCATCTGCAACATAATTTACCTGTAATTCAAATAATAAATCAATAAAAAAAGACTCAAAGTGGTTCCTGCATTGAGTCTTATACAATAACAGATTTAAGCTTATTTGTTAAAAACGTTATTTATTCTTCAGAAAAAGTTCCTGTTTTTATCAGTTCATCCACAAAGGCTGGCACTGTAACCGATGCCTTGCCGTAGATGCCTCTGGTAAAATTAGAGGCAACGGCTGACTTTTCAAGATTAAACTCTACACAGTAAGCGCCGGTAGACTTGGCAACTGAACAGAAACCAGCTGCAGGATAAACCACACCTGAGGTTCCGATGGAAATAAAGAGGTCGCAGTCAAAAAGCTTCTTTTCTATAAGTTCCATCTGATAGGGCATTTCACCAAACCATACAATGTCAGGACGCAGAGCCTTATGTCCGCACAGCGAACATTCTGTGTCAGAAGAACTGTCATCATGATATTCATATCTTCCAAGACAGTGCTCGCAGAGAATGGAATTGAGCTCTCCATGCATATGAATAACGTCTTTGGACCCAGCTTTTTCGTGCAGATCATCAATATTCTGCGTTACGATGGTAACATCAGCTGCAAACTTTTGTGCGTACTCACTCTGGAGTCTGGTTAACGCAAGATGTGCAGGATTTGGCTCTTTGGTTCTAATTGATTTTCTCATTTTGTTATAAAAGTCGTGAACCTTTCTGGCGTTGCGTGCAAATCCTTCATAGGTAGCAACATCCTCTACCCTTTCCTGCTCCCATAATCCAGTTTCAGATCTGAAGACAGGAATTCCAGATTCTGCAGAAATTCCAGCTCCGGTCAGGATCACGATCTTTTTAAACATAAACGTACCTTCTAGCTTCTTAAGAACTCACTTAATCCAAGTATAGTACTGCCGGTAGGACCGCATGCTAAAAATGGGGAGCCTGAAGGCAGATAAGCAGATGAAAGATCAATGTGTACCCATGGAATATCACGGTTTACAAACTCAGACAGGAAGGATGCTGCAACTGAAGAACCAGGTGCTCCATCACCATGACCTGAATTTGTCATATCAGCACGGGTAGATGAAAGGAAACGACGGTGATAAGAGGCTAAAGGCAACTGCCAGTACATCTCATCATTCTCATCAAAGGCCTTTTTTAAAGAAGGGTTAAGCTCGCTGTCACGGGTAATGACTGTAAACATGTCGCGACCTACGGCAACCTTGGCTGCACCAGTTAAAGTTGCCATATCAAGAATGAACTCAGCCTTATCCTCACATGCCTTTAAAAGACCATCAGCTAAGACCAGACGGCCTTCAGCATCGGTATTGTTGATCTCAACTTTAGTGCCATTTGGATAAGTAAGGATATCGCCAGGCAGCATGCCTCGGCCTGAAACCATATTCTCTGAGCAGCAAAGATATAAACGCACATGCTTTTTAATGCCCTTTAAAATTGCCAGAGTTAAAGCACCGCTCAAATAGATAACCGCAGTCTTGTCAGTTCTCATGGTTTCCATGAATTTCTCTGGCTTCAATGAATAGCCACCAGTGTCAAAGGTAATACCCTTGCCTACAAGTCCAATCTGAACTGGAGAATCTTCTGTCATTGAAGAGGGAATGAAATCAATAATACCCATGCATGGATCTTCAAAGGAGGCAAGACCAACAGCCTTCAATCCAGTGAATGTCTCAAATTCAGCATCACCACGTTTAATTAACTTTAAGGATACCTTATCCCCTTTAAGGTCAGCTGCCGCCTTAATCTTTGCAAAAACTGCATTAACCACAGATAAAGGAGTACTTACCTTTGAATCTGTGTCAGCAAGGGCTCTAAAATCAGATACTGTTTCAAGAGTATTGTGGACTTCCTCTAAGGTCACGTCATCAAAGGCTGTATATACATCATAATCATGAGTGCCGTCATAAAGTGCTGTTAAGAACCAGTAAAGCTCCTTCTTTGTAAAGGTAAGAGCATCATCTGTAACAAGCAAAAAGGTCTCAAGACATAAGGAGGCAACTGTTCTTGCTGCCATCTGATACCATTTGAAATCGTCTTTTTCTACAAATACCAAAAAACCATCCTTTGAAGCTGCAAACTTGCTGTCCTTTGCATATGGAGCTTCAGGCTTTCCAGATACTAAAGTTACCTTTAAAGTGCCTTCAGGGGCTTTTAATGAATTATGAACTTTAATCATTTTATTTGTCTTCTGTAAATTGATATATATGAAGCTATATCCGTTTTATATTGATTGATGTATGTTTTTATTCTGTTTTATATGACGTATCTACTTTTTAACATTCCACATACTTCCGGCTTCTACCAGGGCAGGCACCTTAGTAGTGATTTCCTCAATTACCCTGTCGATGTCCTCTTCGGTTGTGAATCTGCCAAAACTTAATCTTATTGAAGCTCGTGCAAGCTCATCAGAATGGCCGATGGCCTTTAAAATATATGATGGTTTGAGATTTGCAGATGAACAGGCAGATCCTGTTGAAGCTGCAATTCCTGATAATGTAGGAAGAAGCATATGTCCGTCTACACCTTCAAAGGATACAGACAGAATATTTGGCAGATTGTTTGTTTCAGATCCGTTAATAATAAGACCTTTTACATCCCTGATACCGTCTAACAGTCTTGCTCTTAACTTTGCAAAACGCTCTTTATCCTTTTTTGCTTCAGTTTTTAAAATGTCAAAAGCCTTGCCAAGTCCTGCAACCTCATGGGTGGCTACAGTACCGCCACGCAGACCGCGTTCCTGACCACCACCATAGATCTGGGCTGATAATGGCACATTAGAAGCCTTTTTTACGTACAGGGCTCCTACGCCCTTAGGACCACAGACTTTCTCACAGGTAAGAGATACCATATCGATATCTGATTTGTCATAATCCATCTTCTCATAGCCAATGCTCTGAGCGGTATCTGTATGGAAAAATACCTTGTGGGTATGACACATTGAAGCAATCTCATGCACATTGCTGATTGCACCTAAGACACTGTTTGCCTGAGCTACTGAAACTAAAAAGGTATCTGATGTAATGGCTTTTTCCACCATCTCAACAGTAATTTCGCCAGTTTTTAAAGGATCAAGATAAGTAACCTTGTAGCCCTGCTTTTCAAGCAGTTCACAGGCCTCTAAAATTGCCTTGTGCTCAATCTTTGAGGTTACAATGTGGTTTCTTGTGTCCCCACTGTCCTTTAAACCTGTAGCTAAACCAAAGATGGCAAGGTTGTTACTCTCGGTGGCTCCAGAGGTAAAGAAAACTTCCATCGGACTGCAGCCGATTAAAGATGATACTTCTTCACGAGCCTTCTCAACAGCTTCGGCAGCTTCCCATCCGTATACATGATCTTTGGCATGAGGGTTGGCAAAAGTGCCATCCTGTTTTAAACATGAAACCATCACATCTATTACACGTGGATCGGTTGGTGTGGCAGCAGCATAATCAAAATAAACTGGTTTTTCCATAGGATTTAGTTGTTATTCTTTAATATGTGAAAGGGCCATTGCAAAAACAGACTCAACATGAGCATCATCAAGTGCGTAAAAGACTTTTCTTCCGTCACGTCTTACACGAACCAGCTTGTTAATACGCATGTAAGCCAGCTGATGAGATACAGCAGACTTGCTAAGACCGACTAATGAGGCAATATCTGTTACACACAGCCACTTGTGAAGCAGCAGTGCATGCACAATTGTAAGTCTTGTAGGATCTGAAAGGGCTTTAAAGAATTCACTCATTATAAGTGAATCATCACTCTCCATCATCTGATTTTTTAGAGATTTAATTTCCTCTGCAGTCAGATCTACTGCTTTTTCTTCAAATTCTTCTGCCATAAAACCACCTTTTGCTCATTATATGACAGTTAAGGCTTTTCTACAAAAACAAAGCCATCTGAAAATCAGATGGCTATAAAGTAAATCCTTTAACAGTTAATCTAAAGATGCATCTTCCTGCTCTTTTTTCAAAAGATGATAGCGCCTCTTTAAATTTCTTACCTCAAGCTTTGCAGCCCTGTACTCAATAAAATTATATTTTAATGTGGCAAGGCACAGAGTCAGATAATCGTAGCAAAGCTTATCGTACCCCTTTTCCTGCTCAAGTTTGGCAATATAGAAATATGCTTCGCAAAGATGCGACTGGAAAGTCTCATCATCATCAATACTCTTTTTAATATCGTCAAAAAGAGCATCATAAGACATAATTCCAAGGTACAACTCCACAAGATTGAATCCCCAGTCCCGCTTTTTATCCCCACTCTCTGAAATTGCGTCAAGAGCAGTATTATATGAAGCTCTTAAATCTTCCAACGCCTCTTGTCTGCCTTTTGACTTTGACTGAATGATGTAACGCCAAAGCATATGATAGGGATCTGATGAAGCCTCTGAATAATACTTTTCTATGTCTTCACTGGCAGCTTCATTATGTCCTGTGTAATACATGGTAAATGCTGAATCCAGATAGCTGTAGCGATTCTTGGAGTTTTTTTCAAGCTCACGCAGTGCTGAATAGGACTCAACTGCATCATCAATTCTGTCTGACAAAGTAAAGTGATACCCCAAATGAGAAAAAGCATCTGGATTCTTTGGATTCATGACAATTGAATTCATGTACATGTAGCGTGAAATAAAGTTTAATCCAAGCTCTTCATATACAAGACCTAAGCCTGTGTAAACTGATGCGCGCTCATCAGGAGTATTCGCTCCTTCAAGAGTCTGAAATCCGGTCAGAAGCCAGGACTGATTGCGCTCAGATTCCTTCTCTGGAGGATCAATGACAAATGTGTATTTTGCAGGAACCGAAAAAGGTCCATACAGATCCGTAGAGGCTGAATTCAGTGAACAGCCCCCAAGGTTAACACCTGCAGCTATAACAGCAACTGATAAAAAACCCGTTTCAAGGGTTTTGAAACGGGTTTTAAAATTCTTAAACATTTAAGTTCGCTTAATACTTAGTCCATGGTTTCAAAACCATCTGTCTCCTTGCGCTCAACCTTCTTAGGAACCAGATTTTCTCTTTGAATTCCTAAAAGTAAGGTCCAGGTAGAAGCCACATAGATTGAGGAAATAGTACCAAATACAATACCAACAAACAATGCTAAAGCGAAGCCATATATCATTTCACCGCCAAAAATCATCAAACTTACAACAGTGATCAAAGTTGTGCCTGATGTAATGATGGTTCTTGAGAGGGTCTGAGTTAAAGAAACATCAAATAATCTCTGAATTTCAACGTTTCTTGGAAGCTTAACCGCATTTTCTCTGATTCTGTCAAATACAACGATCTTATCGTTCAGTGAGTAACCTACTACGGTTAAAACTGCAGCAAGAACTGTAAGGTCATACTCAACCTGCATGATTGAGAAACAGCCTAAAACCACAATCACGTCATATGCAAGAGATATAACTGCACCGGTAGCCATACGCCACTCGAAACGGAATGCGATATAAGCAAGAATTGCAAGCAGTGAAACCACAATTGCAATCACACCACTTTCAACAAGTTCCTCACCAACGGCAGGACCTACGTATTCAGAACGGCTTAACTTAACATCCTTATCGATAGTTCTTGAAGCTGCCATAACCTTACCGGTTACAGTTTCCTGATCAAGACCATCCTTAGGAGCTACACGCACTAAAACGTCTCTTTGGGAACCAAAGTGCTGAGTTGTGCCTACAATGCCCTGCTCTGCGTAAGCTTTCTTAACTGACTCAAGATCAATGCCATTGGTATACTGAGTTTCAACTACAATACCGCCGGTAAAATCAAGACCCCAGTTAAGACCTTTAAAGCACATGCAGACAATACTGCCAACAACTAGAGCAACGCAGAGAATTTCTACGATGCCCTTTATTTTCATAAAAGGAATGACAGTAGTGTCTTTAATAAACTGCATCATTTTAAACTGTCTCCTAAATGCTTAACTTCTTGAGGTTGCGACCGCCCCAGATGATGTTTACAACTGCACGACATGCAGTTACGGCAGTAAACATGGAGCTGGCAAGACCAATCATCAGAACCAGAGCAAAGCCTTTAACAGCACCGGTACCAACCATAAACAGAATTAAAGCGGTAATAAATGTGGTGATGTTTGAGTCTGCAATGGTAACAAAGGCTCTTGCATAACCTTCATGAATTGCAGTCTGAATTGGAGTGCCTCGACGAATTTCCTCTCTGATACGCTCATAAATAAGAACGTTGGCGTCAACCGCCATACCAAGAGTAAGCACAATACCGGCAATACCAGGTAAAGTCATGGTTGCACCAGGAATAGAAGACATAATGCCAACTAAAAGCACCAGGTTAAAGATAAGAGCGAGGTTTGCAATCATACCAAAGCCCTTGTAATAGAACACCATGAAAATTACGAGGAAGATCAGGCCATAAGCCATTGCCTTCATACCATTTTCAATATTCTGCTGACCAAGTGAAGGTCCGATGGTACGCTCTTCAACAATCTGAATAGGAGCAATCAGGGCACCAGCACGTAAAAGCAGTGCAAGGTTATGAGCTTCCTTTGGAGAATCAAGTCCTGTGATACGGAAGTTTGAACCTAAACGGGCCTGAATGGTTGCCACGTTAATCATCTGCTCAACCTTCTTGAACTTTGGCTTGTAGCCAGGCTCACCTGGTTTTGGAGCATTAGGATCATCTGATGGAATTACAGTAAACTCAATGAAGTTGGTACCCATTGGCTTGCCGATGTGATCCTTGGTGAAGGCAGACATGATTGAACCGCCGCGTGAATCGAGGCTGATATTAACCTGAGGACGGTTGTTCTCATCCATAGATGCTTCTGCACCGGTAATATGATCACCAGTTAAAACAACCTGCTTTGCAACAACCACAGGGTAACCGTGAGCATCATAAATTACCTCATCGCCTGCTGGTACGTGACCTGCAGCTGCAGCCTGAGCATCAGCACCGCTGTCAACAAGACGGAATTCCAAAGTTGCAGTAGCACCTAAAATTTCCTTTGCTCTTGCGGTATCCTGAACACCAGGAAGTTCAACAACCAGTCTTTCTGCACCCTGACGCTGAACTAATGGTTCTGCAACACCAAGCTCATTAACACGGTTACGGATAATGTTGATGTTCTGATCAACTGCATTGGTTCTCATATCTGAGAGCTTTGCAGGAGTCATAGTGGCACGGAGGAAGTACTTGCCGTCTCTTTCTTCGTTTTCAAAAATGAAGTCAGGATGACGGGACTCTAAAAGCTTCTTGCCCTCATCACGAATTGACTTTTCTCTGAACTCAACAGTTACATGATCGCCTTCAGCTCTTGCACCGGTGAGGCGAATGTTGTGATTTCTAAGCTCAGTTCTGAAATCGTTGGTAAGCTGAGATCTCATCTTCTTCATGGCCTCTTCCATGTCAACTTCCATCAGGAAGTGAACACCACCACGAAGATCAAGACCGAGCTTTAATGGATGCATTCCTAAAGATCTCATCCAGTTTGGAGTTGCAGGAGCAAGGTTTAAAGCTACGATATAGTTTGAACCTAAGGTTGAGCTTACGAGTTCTTTTGCTGCAATCTGAACATCTGTGTTGTCAAAACGGATTAAAAGCTGACCTTTTTCAAGTTCAACGCTTGATACGTTAAGATCTTTTGAAGATAACAGATTGGTAATCTCATCTGCCTTTGCCTGATCGATTTCAATACCATGAGTACCGGAAATCTGCAGGGCAGGATCATCACCATACAGGTTTGGCAGTGCGAAGAAAAATCCGATGCCGATACACAGGAACACCAGGATGTTTTTCCACAGAGGAAATTTATTTAACACTTTAATTACCAATAAATGAAAAATGCCGCAAAGCTTGCGCTTTGTGGCTTTGATATGTATAAATTACAATTACTTAACTGAAATTGCTTCTAAGGTGCCCTTTGGCAGAACAGCTACGATGTAGTTACGCTTAATCTGCATTACAACACCTGAAGATACGCTTACTAATACGTATTCCTTGTTGTCTGGAAGCTTGCTGATCTTGCCTGCAATACCACCGTTGGTTAAAACTTCATCACCAACTGCAAGATTGTTTAAAAGATTCTGCATTTCCTTACGCTTCTTTGCATTTGGACGCATGAAAAGAATGTACACAACAACCATACAGATTGTCAGTACAATAATCATGCTCATATCTCCGCCATTTGCCTGAGCGCTCTCTGAAGCAGCTTCTGCTGCATTTGCAACTGAAATAATATTCATGTTTATTTTCCTGTAGTTAAAAAAAACTTTTCTATCGCCAGAATAAAACCATGCGGTTTTATTCCTACATAAGGGCTTACAGCTTAAATTTCAAGAAGAAACTGTATCCTGTTTATAAAACCGTACAGAGTCTGAAAAAACAATGTACTATACTATATAGATAGGCGTTCTGCTCTTGAGTATATCACAAAACTGCAATGTTACTGTTTTTCTGCCACTTTCATTAAAGGCCTTTTGCAGTTTCTATCTCAGGTCTTCCGTAAACTGAGTAAAATTCCTCAGCAAACTGCTCTAGTCTGTCCTCTTCAATTGCCTTACGGATATCAGCCATAAAGTGCTCATAAAAATGCAGGTTATGAAGAGTATTCAGATGCACACCTAAAATCTCATGACACTTGTCAAGATGATGCAGATAAGCCTTTGAATAGTTGCGGCAGGTATAGCAGCTGCAGTTCTCATCTAATGGAGAGGTATCCATTGCGTACTTGCTGTTTCTGATTCTGACCACACCTTTTGAGGTGAACAGATGCGCATTTCTGGCATTTCTTGAAGGCATCACGCAGTCAAACATATCAACACCGTTTAGCACACCCTGCAGAATATCCATTGGTGTACCTACACCCATGAGGTATCTTGGATGATCCTCAGGCATTAAAGGAGCAATATGGTTTAAAGCTTTATACATCACTTCCTTTGGCTCACCTACAGCCAGACCGCCAATGGCATATCCGTCAAAACCGATATCTGTAAGCCCCTTTAAAGACTCTTCTCTTAATCTCTCATTTGAACCGCCCTGAATGATACCGAACAGAGAATTCTGATTGCCAAGACGTTCAAACTCTCGTTTTGAGCGCTCAGCCCAGCGTAGAGACAGTCTCATTGCTCTTGCCATCTCATTTTCGGTTGCAGGAAGACCAATGCATTCATCAAACTGCATAACAATGTCAGAACCCAGATCATGCTGAATCTGCATTGAGATTTCAGGAGATAAAAAGAGCTTTGAGCCATTGATTGGATGACGGAAATTTACGCCCTCTTCAGTAACCTTGCGGATATCTGATAAAGAAAACACCTGAAAACCGCCAGAATCTGTAAGAATAGGCTTTTTCCAGTTCATAAAGTCATGTAAATCACCATGAGCCTTAATCACATCAGTTCCAGGACGAAGCCACAGATGGAAGGTATTTCCAAGCAGGATATCTGCACCTAACTCTTCAACATTCTCAGGTCTCAGGCCCTTTACAGTACCAAGTGTGCCTACCGGCATAAATGCTGGGGTACGTACAGTTCCCCTGTCAAATACCATCTGACCTAAACGAGCTTTACCGCAGCGCTTTTTAACCTCAAATTTCATGGGGTATTACTCCTTTGCTGATGGAGGGAGATCATTTTTTGCATCTTCATTTTTAGTAATGAACATACAGTCTCCGTAACTGAAGAATTTATATTTATCCGCAACCGCATGGCTATATGCCTGCATGGTGTTTTTATAGCCGGCAAAAGCACTTACGAGCATGATTAAGGTTGACTCTGGAAGGTGGAAATTAGTGATAAGACAGTCAACAACCTGATAGGAGTAACCTGGATAAATAAAAATTGATGTATCGTTTGAGAAGGCAGTAATTTCCTTGTCTGCACCAATAGATTTAGCATAAGAAGCTGCAGATTCAAGTGATCTTACGGCTGTAGTACCCACAGCAATTACTCTGCCACCGTTTTCATGGGTTTTAATTACAGCTTCAGCCACATCATCAGGAAGATTAACAAATTCCTTGTGCATATGATGCTTTAAGATGTCATCCTCACGCACCGGCTGAAAGGTTCCGGCACCAACGTGAAGGGTGACAAAAGCCATGTTTACCCCCATCTTTTTAAGATCTTCAAGCTGTTTTTCATCAAAATGCAGACCAGCTGTCGGTGCAGCTACTGCACCTGGGATCTTTGAATAAACTGTCTGATAACGTTCTCTGTCTAATGACTCATCAGGTCTGTCAATATAAGGTGGCAGAGGAATATGGCCAACCTTATCAAGCATTTCAAGCAGAGATTCTCCATCAACAGTTTCCACTTTGAAGAGATCGCCTTCACGGCCGGTAACTCTTAAATCACAGCCACCGTCAACATGTAAAATGCAGCCTTCCTTTGGAGCCTTGCTGGCCTTGATATGACTTAAGGCTGAAGATTCTGAAACCAGGCGTTCAATTAAAAATTCAACCGCACCGCCAGTTTCCTTTTTTCCATACATTCTTGCAGGAATTACCTTGGTATTGTTAAATACAAGTAAATCCCCAGGCTTTAAAAAGTCTTTTAAATCATAAAAATGTCTGTCTGACAGAGTACCGTTTTTACCATCCAGACAAAGCATTCTGCAGGAGGTTCTCTCCTTGCTTGGATAATCGGCGATCAGTTCTAAAGGCAGATCAAAGTTAAAATCGCTACGTAACATGAATTTTCCTCAAAAAAACTTGTGACAATTCTACCATTTTTTGAGTTTTTCCGCATTTTTAAAAATCACGAGACTATAGGAGCTTAACTAAAGATATGAATATTTATTCAAGAATCTGACTGTTATGCACAGCGAACAGCTCCTTAAACAGTTTGAAAGCTGATCCTGACAGTTCCTTTGCATTATTTAAAATAATCGCATTTGAAAATACTTTCTTAATCATCTCTGATCGGATTGAAAGACCATATATTTCTATGTTGTGTTCCTTTGCATAGGTAAAGCAGTTGTTTACATTCGAGACGGAATCTGGCATGCCGTCGGTGATAACAAGAATGATATTTCTGACTGGATTGAGCTTCTCAATGCATGCAAAGGCATGCCATAAGGCCTGTGCTAAAGGAGTTGATCCTCTTGGTTTCTGATCAAAACGGGCAGCTACTCTGGAGGCTCTCTCTTCAGCCTTGAGGGCAATTTCAAATTCAGAACTGCGACCGGGGAAAAAGGTGGCCATAGAGCTTAAACCGTCAATACCTTCAAGTGCCAGTGAAAGCATTAAGGCTGCCTTGCACGCCTCCTCTGCTCTTGAGGTCTGAAACCCGTCCTGGGTCAGCATTGAGCTTGAAACATCCACAAGAATATGGACTGATGTAGAAAAATCCTTCTGTAAAATACGATCTTTAAAAATCCTTTTTTCACCTAAAGGAATAAACTGAGCTCTCTTGATATTGAGCTTTGATCCTGATTCACAAGACATGGCGTGGGCCTGAACATAGGCTCTTATCTGATTTGAAAGCGACTGTCTTAAAGCGTAGGAGTCCTTTACTGAATCTAAAAAGTCGGCTCTTCCTTCAGTACAGATACACTCATTGAATTCACCAAAATCCTCTCTTGAAGAAGAGCCCTGCCCGGCAGAGTTTTCTTCAACAATGGCATCTACACTCTTTCCTGGAGTGATTTTTTTAGGATCATCTCCGGATGCAATTTTTAATTTGGCGCTCTCAAGGGCAAGGCGTTTTTTATGTTCGCTGTTTTCTGCCTTGTTAAAAACAACTTCCTCGTCAAACTTTGACTTTAGTTTACTGTCCTTTTTCAAATCCTCAAAAACGTTCAGACTCTTGTCATCAGAGAAAGAAAAATTCTCACTTTCTATAATCGACATAATGCTTTGACACAGTAAAAGAACTGCTTTTGAATTCTCAGCAGATGAGATCGTTTTAACAATCGCGGCAATCGCATTCAGATTTTTTACGGAAATTCTCTTTCTTAAATGAAAATACAAAACTGCAGCTCGCGCTCTGGAACTATCAAATTTCTGGCTGTAGCTCTGGGCATAGCACTGAATAAAGGTAAGCAGCACTTTCATTGGCTGGTTTGCACTTAAGGTTTTTAAAAAGAATTCCCAGTCTTTTTTATAATAATCATTCAAAAGTTCAAGATTCTCATAAACGCCTATGTAAATTTTCGAGATCAGCCTTTCGATTCTGCAGTCTTCAAGGATATTGAAGATTAAAAACATAAAGTAGTTATCTCTGACCAGAGGCTCCTTTAAAATCGAAAAATCAGTAAAACGTACATGGGCTGACTCATGAGCAAGATAGCCATAGGCGATTCTGGCTTTTAATGAATCAGTAATATCCATTCTGGGAATTGTGATCACCTTGCCGTTCGTATAGGCTACAGTTCCCTGCATTCTTACCTTTACACCAAAAAGTCTTGAATAATTGTTAACCATGATAGGCATGGCCTGCTGCTTGTATGACATATGTTCCTCCATTTTTGCAGTCCTATCTTAGAGGCAAAAAATATGTCAGACAGAAGAGTCAGGGTAATAAGATCCACTTGCTCGGATTTTTTTTCATACCCAGGACCTTAAGCAATTTTACTAGAGGTCACAGGTTGTTTAGCGTTCTGCCAGAATAATAATGGCAGATCTTTTAATAAAATTCGATCTCGCTTCGATGGTGTTGTTCTTTTACAGAACTCTGCGATGTTAGGTACATTTTCACTTAACCAATTGATCTTAATTAATTTTAAAGATCCTGGGTATGTTAAAAGTCCGACGAGCATTGATTATGTTTTGCTTTGGTGAATAATGTTCTGAAAAAAAAGGATCTCAAATAAAATAATGTCGGAGTTTTTCATCTGAGATCCCTAAAATGATGGACTTTATATTCAGCTTTTAGAACATATACTTGATATCGGCACTTGCCCATGCACCTCTGAAGTTATCGCCATACAGTCCCTTGACACTGAAATCCAGGATAAGGCCTGTATTGGATGCAGGCTTAACTGCTACACCAATCTCACCAAAAGCACGTGTACCTTTTGTCTTAGAAGACTTAGCCCATGCTTTATCATCTACCTTCAGCTTTGATTTACCGTCAAATTCATGCTCTAGGCCTAAACCACCGTATAATGAAGTTACAGGAGTAAAATCGTGACTGTATCTTCCTGCAACACGCAGACGATGAGAATTTACGGCTGAAAGCTTATATTTACCGCCAGCATTGAAGGAATCACTAGCCTGATAGAGGTAGAAATACTTTCCATAGATATCTAGACTGTTAGTGTCATCAATTTTAATGAGTTTTCCTCCGCCTAACTCCAGACCGTAGTAATTTGTTCCAATGTTAATATCGTATGTTTCGCCTGTTGCAGCATTATACAGAGCGTTATTCTGGGTAGATTTCATACGACCGACTCTAACAGCCCCGTTTACATGCCACAAATTCTCAAAGGTAAAGTTACTCAGAAGAGCAAGACCATAATAGGAAACATGACCGGTCTTTTTGATATATGGATCTGCAGCACCTGCATCAAAGTGATTCTTAAACTTGCCGTAGCCAGCTTCAAAAGCACCACCTATTGAAAGCAGTCCATAGTCATTCTGAACATTGTTACCTATACCAACTGAGAAATTCAATGTCTTCAGACTTACAAATGATCCTGTTTCAACTCGTGATGCTCCTCCACCTACTGAAGAGAAAGACTGAACGCCAGTTATCCCAGAATTTGCCAGATTAAATCCTGCAGCAGAAGTTGTATCTGCACCCTGAGTTAATGCAACTGTACCTGCTGACATAGTCATAGCAGCAGCATGGGATTGAGAAGATGCGTGTACAGAAGCTGAATCCACTTTCTGCTCCTTTGACCCTATACTCAGGGATTGAGAAGATGCTTGTTCAGAAGCTGAATCCACTGTGGATTGAGAAGATGCTTGTTCAGAAGCTGAATCCACTGTAGATTGAGAAGATGCTTGTTCAGAAGCTGAATCCACTGTATAGGTTACAGTTTTACCATCATCAGACAGGCTTACCTTTCCTGTACCCTCAAGGGTTGTACCGATGGTGTAGGTGGAGTTTTCTGAAGTCAGCTCTAAAGAGCCGCTGGCAAGCTCCTCATCAATAGTCAGCATATCGTAGCTATCGCCACTTGATAGAGAGTCCACTCCTGAAAAGGCTACATTTGTGGCATCGACCTTAGTTACAGTTGAATCTGTTGACTGATTGGCAAAGTAGTGAACGGTAATAGTTTTGCCCCAGGTAGCATTGTCAAAACGGATGGTTGAGAAGTTTTGTACATTTCCGATGGTATAGGAGGATGGAGTCCAAGGGGTATTGTTATAACCGAATACCAAAGTGTTTCCGGTCAAGGTTACTGCGTTAATATACGAATTAGTTTCACCTCCAAATATACCTGCAGCACTTACATTAGCATCTCCATACAGATAAACTGTATTATTGGAGATGTTTACTTGAGTCTGACCATAGGCCCAACCACCATAAATGGTAGAAGAATATGTACCGGAACCCAGTATTACCTTATTGTTAGACGCAGTTGAACTTCCATTTCCTCCTGCATAACCTCCTGTAATCATCTTGTTTCCAAGAAATTCACTTCCGTTTTCTATAAAAACGGTATTTTCAGAGGCTGTTACTGCATTTCCTGAATAATCATCTTTAATTTGGGCTCCATAGACAGTCAAATTCTTGGTAGAACTTCCTGCTTTAAACGTTACTGTATTATTATTACCTTGAACATTTCCTTGTACAGCGGCGTTCAACTCTGTATAAGCACCCATGAGGTTACTTTGATACTGATTATTTGTCGATCCATTTATCGTGCCGTAACTGGTGATACTGTTGCCATCATTGCTTCCATCTGCAAGAAATTTGTTGCAATTCAACCTAGTGTCGGCATCAGGATAATTTACCACTCCAGATGATGTGACTGTAATTGTTGCAGGTGATTTTGGTGAAACTACAGAATTATAACCTCCAACTAATGCCCAGGTTCCTACGACGCTCTTAGGGGAGGTATATACCGCATCTGCAAATGCCGTACCTCCCGCAAGGAATGAGAAAACAGCAATAACAAGAGGCTTTATTCTCATTCTATTTAATGAGTAAAGAGAACTCTTATGTTTTATTTCATCTAACTGACTTATTATTCTTTTCATCATCATAACCTCAGACAAATTTAGACCATCACCGTTTTTTATTTTTGTGAATAAATCTGTCAGATTGAATAAATGATGAACTGATTTAAAAAATTCCTCACAAAAAATCATGTATTTTTAGAGTAAACTGTACTGAAGTACAGTGTCTTACTTAATGAAAAAATATGAAGATTCTTAGTGATAGTACAGCTAAACAGAATAATATTCTGGTATTGTTTCCAATACTGATTTATGCCATTTGTTTTACCGAAAATCTGACCGGATTTGGTCTGTTTTTTAGTACCTCGATATCAGAGACATTCTTCACTCTCGACAGTAAACTCATAACCATATCAATCTTCTGCTGTCTTTTATCTGTTGGAATGCTATCTTTTGCCTTCACTAACCGTTATGTTTCTAACAAAAGGCTTCCTATCTTTGTAACCAGTCTCTGTGTCGTAAGAATTCTTATCTGGCTCTGCATTTATAACAAGTTAAACGATCTGACAATTATCAATACCCTGCTTATTGTCCTTTACGCTCTTGATTTAGGATATATCTCAGCCTTTGCCTTTTATAGAGGTCTAAAACTTACTCCTAGAAACAGATTTGCAAGATATATCGGTTTTTCTCTTGCCTTTGCAGTGCTATTGACAATGATTATTGGAAGACTGCCATTAACCCCAGTTAGCAGCAACTTCTATCTGGGAATTGTCTGTCAGGTACTGATTATCTTATTCTTCAGAATAAAAATTGAAGGCCAGCAATTAGAGATTACAGAAAGAAAATCGTATTTCCCAATATAGCAATAGCATTGTTATTCATACAAAAAAATAAAAAAAGGTAATTCAAAGCAGGAGAAATCTTTTATGAATAAAAATAACGGAGAAGAATCTGATAACAAAACATGGTTTCAGCAAAAATATGAACCAGCTCTTGAAAAGTTAAAACAAAACATACGAATTGAAGGAGAGAACATTGTTGAAAATATCAGAACCAATATTGAGGAACTAATAGATTCCAGAGTACCTTTTGTAACAGCTAATATTAGAGAAGAACTGGAAAAACTGATTGATCACAAGATTGAGTCACTAAAAGCTCCCCTAAACAAGATAGCTATAATTATATTTGTTTGTACTCTTCCACTCACTCTAGGTATATGGTTTCTGGCATTTGTCCTTTTTACTAAATAAACATTCGGATATAAACGAAAGAGTTCAAGTGAATAATCATAATTAGCTACTTTTTTGAATAAATCATGGTTTATATTTATATCTTGGTGCAATAATAGAGTTACAGCATGAAACAATACATCCCTTCTATAGTAAAATATAGCAGTCGGAAACACTTAATATAGAATATATAACATGGTAGATATTAGAAGACTTCCTCGAGCAAATAACAGTTTTGAAGATATTCGAAAAAAAAATCAGATTTATGTAGATCACACAGATCTGATCTATGAATTTGCTTATCTGGATGGACCTAATTTTCTATCAAGACCTCGCCGCTTCGGAAAATCCCTGCTTATATCTACGCTAGAATCACTGTTTTCTCATGGAACAGAGTATTTCAAAGGACTTAAAATTGAAAGATTGTGGAATGAAGCAGAGAAAGGAAAAACATACAAAGTTATTCAATTAGATTTTTCTACCCTTTCATTTGAGAATAAAAACGAATTAGACTCTGAAATAAATGAAATCTTATTTGAAGTTGCAGAAAAAAATGGAGTTACCTTATCAGACAGAAAGGAGCACCGTTCTGCCGGTCTAAACTTAAAGACTCTCGTTGAATCCGCTCCATCCGAATATGTTCTTTTAATTGACGAATATGACTGTCCACTAACACATTCTTTAGGTAATAAGGAATTATTTGAATCATATCGTCAGTATTTACAGGGATTATTTGGAGCCATCAAAGGTGTAACTGGTGACATGAGATTCATTTTCATCACTGGCGTCGGAAGGTTTGCAAAGACTTCTGTCTTTTCGCAGATGAACAGTCTAAGAGACCTCAGTCTTGAAAGTAAATTTGCCCCATTACTTGGCTATACAGACGATGACATGCACCAGTACTTTGATGAATATGTTGAGAATGCAGCCAATACACTTAATATCGATAAAGATGAGTGTTATGCCCAAATAAAGGCTCATTATGACGGATACAGATTCCATGTTGATAATGACACTATGCTGCATAATCCATGGTCAGTTCTGAACTTTCTTTACACCCCAGAACAGGGATTCAAAAACTTCTGGTATGAAACAGGCGGTTCCTATCCTACACTGATAGCAAAATACGTAAAGAATATTCAGAATACCCCATTACAAACACTTCAGAAGACAAAATGTGGGCCTCAAACACTGAGTGAATTCTATGATTACTTTGATGTCACACCAATAAGTCTTCTTTATCAGACTGGATATCTATCAGTAAGATCTGAGAAGAATGAATTAGGAGGAGAGAGTCTCTTTATGGTTCCTCCTAATCTGGAAGTACAGTCTTCTCTAATACAGCTATATTACAGAGAAGTTAGAGACAATCCTCTGGATGATGATATCTTCCATGACTTCTCATCAGCTTTAATAACTAATTTTAAGAAAGCTGACTTTGAGTCTTTAATCAAAACCTTCAGTGCAGCATTAAACACTTTTGGTTATGATGACAAGGAAGCATTTAAAACAGAGCATTACTGCAGAGACATTATTTACTACACACTAAGCCTATCAGGTATCAACGCGCAAAGAGAAGCTATAAGTTCTGACGGCAGAGCAGACATTGTTGTAGAACTTTCTGCAAAAAGATTTGTCTTTGAGTTCAAGCTTGCAAAATCAAGAGATACGGAAAAAGAGCTTCTTGATAAAGCAATCGAACAGGCAAAAGATAAACGCTACGGAGAAATTCTTCCTCTAAAAGAACTTAACAGAATGGCTGTAGTTATCAATGCCGAAGACAAAGCTGTTGCACAATGGAGAATAGTAGATTAAGACTTAAGCTACAAGGTAGTGAGCTGCGCTAGTTCACTACCATATTAGTTGAACTCAGCTAAAGAACCTCTATCTTCAAGCCTACACCAACCTCTTCAACATTCAGACTCTTCATAAACTCACATTTTGCTTTGAGTGATACACAATGACATGGATACAGCTTCTGAATGTTATTGCGGCAGAAATAATCAAGAGTCTTCTGAATCTGCACCTCATCATCAAAGATATGAAAACCGCCTATACAGCCTATAATTCTGTCGTCATCACAGACGCTTTTGGCATATTCTATGATGTTGCAGATACCACTGTGAGAGCAGCCAGTAATAACAAATAAACCTTTCTCTGATTTATAAACCAGAGCAGAGTCATCCAGAAGATAATCTGGTTGGGGCACCCCATCAACCACTTCACTGCCTATAGGATTTTTTGCCTCAAAATCGGTCTTTCTTGGGATCTGACCTAGGTATACAAGTCTTGATGTTATATCAACAGGCTGTACAGTTTCTCTGTAATTTACAAAGGATGAGAGCTGATCTTTTGAAAAAGGAGCTCCGATATATTCATTTCCATCATATTTTTGATTAAAGCATTGAGGATGGCATGTAAGTAGCATTTCCTTTTTTAATACTGGTAAAAGAAACTTAAGTCCTCTTGTATGATCATTATGGCCATGGGAGATAACAATATCGGTTAACTGACTGAGATCGATATTCATCAGGGAGGCATTATTCATAAATACATCCGAATAACCGGTATCAAGCAGAATTCTTCTGTTATCATCCTCAATGTAAAAACAAAGAGCCGGCTCTCCCAGATAGTACTGATCGATGTAGGTATTGTTGTCACAAAGAACCGTCAGTTTCATTCCGTATCTCCCTATTCATAAGCTTTACCCCATTATAATTCTTTCAAAAGATAATCCTTCACAGATATAAAACATACAGACCATTTCATTTTCTTCGCACTAAAAAAGAGAATATCTGCAATTTTTTAGTGCAAATCAAAAAATTTTATGATTATTATAAAATTCACATTTACTTTTATTAAAAATTGTTTAATATAAAAACATAGAGTGTTTTTGGAAGAGATAAAAATGACACATTCAGTACAGATTACATTTAAGGCATCATGGTGGCACCTCGCAACATAGCGGGGATTTTGTGTTTGTACTTACAAAAGATTTAGATGAAAAACCCGCAAGTAAAATTGCGGGTTTTTTCGTATATACAGTTTGAAATTCATATTAGGAGTCTTACTATGAACTCATTACTAGAAAAGCTATATGCAAAGGAAGATCTTTCTTTTACCGAGACTAACTTAATCTTCAAGGATATCTTCGCAGGTAAAATTGATCCGATTGTATTCGGTTCTCTACTAACCTCTCTGAAGATGAACGGCTATACAGCTGACGAAATCGGAGGAGCTGCAACAGCAATGATTGATTCTGCACTTCCATTCGAGCGTGAACGCAGTATTGATACAGGCGAAATCGTTGGTACCGGCGGTGACCGCTTAAAGACAATCAACATTTCAACCATTTCTGCCTTTGTATGTGCCACCTTAGGACTGCATGTGGCAAAGCATGGTAATACCGCAGTTTCATCAAAATCAGGTGCTTCAGATGTTCTAACTGAGCTTGGCTATAACATCCGTGCCGAAGCAGATATCACCAGAAAATGCCTTGAAGAGGAAGGCTTTGCATTCTTCTTTGCACAGAAATACCACACCGGCATGAAATACGCAGCTCCAGTCCGCAAGGCATTAGGAACATCAACCATCTTCAATATCCTAGGACCTCTGACCAATCCTGCACGTGTCAACTATGAGCTTTTAGGCTGCTATGACGTAAATCTT